>ENA-UPXM01001484-UPXM01001484.1-activated-sludge-metagenome-genome-assembly--contig:-NODE-1484-length-29825-cov-17.552368_pt1 | contig 29825 bp, 26 predicted proteins | sample MGYA00238178_ERZ772708 | MGnify/ENA primary metagenome ERZ772708 (study PRJEB29002, sample SAMN05720212) | activated sludge metagenome | isolation source: anaerobic digester from wastewater... | reverse complement strand
CCAATGCTATGTCCTGAGATTGCTCTTCAATTGATGTGAATACAGCACATGTTTTATAATCAAATCCATATAAGGCATTGTCATAACCGATATTCTTTATAGTTTCTCTTACTAAATGCGGAATATCAATATAACAGCTCGTGCTGATTTCTCCTGCTACAAGTACAAATCCTGTCTTAGTAATTGCTTCGCAGGCAACCCTTCCATTTGGATCTTGTTCCATAATTGCATCTAAGATGCCATCTGCAATCTGATCGCACATTTTATCGGGATGACCTTCTGTAACAGATTCAGATGTAAATAACCATTTTCTCATTATTTTATCCTTTCCTTTTTTGTATTTAAATTTTGCATACCTTTAATATTTTGCACGTAATGAATGCAATAAATTCGTCTCGAAAATTTGAACGGCCGTATAGGCTATCAACAATTTATCACTAAAAAACCTCTTCACAAGAAGAGGTTATATAGTTTCCTATAGCCTCATCTTCCGGAAAATCCGCGGGAATTGGCACCTTGAATAATCAGGCTGCCGGGTTTCATTGGGCCTCGTCCCTCCACCACTCTTGATAAGGATTTTTTTTAATATTATCACATCCGTTTTTTATTGTCAACGTTTAAATTTTTATCGTATTACTATTATTATTGATTATATGGAACTATATTATTATAATTACGTCTATAATAGATAAATAAAACCCTGATTTGCTATATTTTAACATGCTCTAATATCCTTAAATTAATGGCAATTATGGGTGAATTCTGATAAAATGAATACAAGATGAAACTTGTACTAAGTCTTTTTGATTTAATGTTCTCATTGTATCGGTGCGAAGCAAGCGTATTCGTCTTGCACTTATGTTATAATTTAAAAAAGAAAGGAATGATTAACATGATGTTTAAAAGAATAGCAGCCATTTCTGCTGCAGCAATACTATTATTATCATCTTCAGCATACGGCAGCAGTCTTTATACTGTTTACGACTTATCTGAAGAAATTAGACTCTCAAAGAGTATTACATATGAAAGAATTGAAAAGTATACATCATCAGGGTGGATGAATATTAATGTTATCCGGGCAGATTTAACCGATGAACATACAGAAATTAAACCTATTAACAATGAAGACGGCATTTCAAACAGATCAACTTTAAGCTCCATGATTAGGTCATCGGGAGCGGTTGCAGCTGTTAACGGAGACTTTTTCTACATGGGGGACCCCACATATACATACGGTCCAATAATCAGAGACAATAAATTAATAACTTCTCCTCTTCCTTTTAATGACGGATATCCCACCGTTTCAAAATTAAAAGATGAAATTGATATTTCCGTATGGAACCCCAAAATCACCCTTTATGGCTCGGATTCTACGGAATTCAACGTTGTTGTAATGAATAAAACTTCAAATATTGAATGGGGTCCGACAATTCTCACATCCGACTGGAATAAAACATCTCCCGGATATACAACACAGGATATAGTTGAAGTTGTTGTAGTTGATAATATCGTATCATCAGTAAGAAAAAATCAGCCTTCTACGATTATTCCGGAAAACGGGTATATAGTTGCTAGCTCAAATCCTGCTACAATGGAATTAATGCTTAATTCATTCAAGGAAGGTCATCCCGTATCCTTAAATATTGAGTTGGATTTTAGCCCGGAAGATATTGATTGGTCTTTTGGTGCACTGAACTACTTGGTTAAAGACGGCAGGGAAAATGTGATAAGTTCGCAGGTCTTAGGAGTAAATCCAAGAACAGCAATCGGTTTTAACAAAGACAATACGGAAATAATTTTGGTAACTGTTGACGGGAGGCACCGAGATTATGTGGGTGCAAAACAGACAGAACTTGCAAAAATAATGATAGAATTAGGCGCTTACAATGCTGTTAATATGGATGGAGGAGGCTCCACAACCATGGCTGTTGACTTTTTAAGAAATGCAAATGTTACTGTTGTTAACTTCCCGTCAGACGGAAGAGAAAGAAAAATTGCATCGGGTGTCGGAGTATTTAATAATTATCCTGAGAGTAACAATGTTGATAAAATTGAAATAACAGCATCACAAAATACGGTATTTAATAAAACAGAAACAAATTTAGATTTAAAGTTTTACAATGAATATTATACTCCAGTAGAATTTGATTTGAAAAATGTAGATTACACTGTTTCTCCCGCCGGTGCAGGTAAGGTTGTAAATAATGTATTCATGCCTGAAAAACCGGGAAAAGCAACGATTACCGCTCATGCCGGGAATGCAGAAGGACATATTGAGATAGATATATTAGACAAGCCGGTGGCATTGAAGTTGGATACTGATTCATTAACCCTAGGATTTAATGATAAATATGAACTAGGCACGGTTCTTGGAATTGATAAAGACGGCAATTCCGCATATATACCATGGAAGTACATTACTGCTTCCTATAGAAACAGGGTTGGAAAAATTGAAGACGGTGTATTTATATCAAGTGATATTGCAAATACCGGAGCGGTAACTTTAACCTTTGGAGATGCCATAAAACATATTCAAGTTAAGGTAGGATACAGATATAAGACATTAAATCGTTTTGAAAATCTTGATAACTTAAAATTAAGCTTGTATCCTGAAGAATCGGCAGGTTCTATATCCATTACAAAGGACTTTGTAAAAGAAGGGAAAAATGCACTTCGATTGGATTACGACTTTACAAAAATGACAGACCAAAGTATTGCCTTTGTTGAGTTTGGAGATGAAGGTGAAGGAATCAAACTTGAAGATAAACCTTTGGCAATCGGTATGTGGGTTTACGGCGACAATAAAAATCATTGGCTTAGAACAAGGATAACTGATGCCTACGGCACTATGGTGAAAATTGATTTCGAAGAAGAAGTTAACTGGACAGGATGGAAATGGGTTGAAGCAAAAATACCGGAGGGTATTGCTTATCCGATAACACTTAAAAATATTTACTTGGCGGAAATTAACGAAGCAAGAAAAGATACAGGTACAATATATATTGACAATTTAAGGATATTGTATGAGCCGAAAGACAAACAGCTGGGCTTAAGAGAAGAAACTAAATTTGAAGATAAAATGAAAACTTCATCAATTAAAAACTATACGGAAAAATTAACAATAACACAGGGAAATTATTATTATGAAGGAATCGGAAATATAGTATATTTTGAAGGTATAATTTCAAACGGGACAATGAGTTCGGCTGATACAACAATGTGGAACAATATCAAATCCTTCATGGATTTTGAAGATAAGGTATTGGTATTATCCATGAATGGTGATATCGACAATATAAATGATAAACGAGAAATAAAAATTTTAAATGAAATTCTTGAAAAAGCTTCACAAAACAATGATGTATTTGTGGTATTCAAGGGAGAAAATGAAAGTACGGTAATTGAAAATAAAGTAAGATACATCACTTATGACGACAGCTTTGAAATAGGCATATCCGAAGGAAAAGTTTCATATAAAAACTAACAAATTTGAAGTACATACCCAATTTTATGTTGATATTACATAAAATTGGGTATAATATATTATAACCGTACATAAAGGTATCCCCTTACCATCGGTTAATCTTATTTATGGAGGACAAGTTATGTGGGACGATTTTAAAAAATTTGCATTTCAAGGAAATGTTTTAGACTTGGCAATCGGTGTTATAATGGGCGGAGCTTTCGGCAAAATTGTAACATCCGTGGTAAATGATTTGATAATGCCTGTTTTGGGATATTTAATGGCAGGAATAGATTTTAAAGATATGAAGTATGTAATGAGCGAAGCAATTATGGAAGGTGACACCGTAATTAAACCTGAAGCAGCAATTATGTATGGAAATTTTATTCAAAATGTTGTAGACTTCCTGATTGTAGCATTATCTATTTTTCTGTTTATTAAATTAATAAACAAATCAAAAGAAAAGCTAAAAAAACAAGAAGAAGCCGCTCCTGAACCTGAGGCTCCTCCGGCACCTACACAGGAAGAGCTGTTGACGGAAATAAGAGATTTGTTGAAAGAAAAATAAGATAATCCTATTATGCACCATTAATGGCAGTATATTTTGAACACGGCCTGAAGAATCTCATCGGTTAAGAATGGCAAAGGGGTTTGTAAATTGTGCGCTCTAAGGAGCGCTTTTTTTTATTGAATTTTTCCATTTTCATGATAAAATAAAAGAACAGTATATTTTTTGGAGGAAGTTATGAGTTTATATAAACAATGGACAGAAAACTTAGAAGCAATTAAAACCCAGGGAGAATATAACGAATTTTTTAAAGGGTATATGGAGAAAGAAACGGAATGTTACAGAAGAATTCTTGAAAACAAAACTGCTGTAATTGAAGGAAAAATAGTTGAATTGGCAGAAGAAAATAAGATGTCCGCATTGGAATACATAGGGTTTTTAGACGGTGCAAACACAAGTTTCAAAAAAGAATTAGTCTTAGATGATTTAACTGAAGAATCTGAAATAAAAGCAGAATTTGACTTTGAAAAGCTGTTATGGAATATGCATGATGCAAAAGCCGAATGGCTTTACGGAATGAAGGAATGGGAAAATATCTTTGATGAAGATAAAAGAAAACAGATAAAAAAGGAATTCAATCGCTCCAAGATAGTTGTAAAAGGTGAAAAAATAGGAAGAAATGACCCATGCCCCTGCGGTTCAGGATTAAAATATAAAAAGTGCTGCGGAAAATAAAAATGATATAGGAGGGAATTATGAATAAAACAAAAGGCTTAACATTCGGTATCTTAGCCGGATTTATTTATGGTTTCACTCCTATATTGGGAAAATTAACGTATTTGGAAGGAAGCAATCCCATATCACTTACATTCTATAGAAATCTTCTTTCCATTCCGTTTTTTTTTGTTATGTTAAAATATAATAATGTACCTTTAAAAGTTACAAAGAGCCAGACAAAACAATTAGCAATATTAGGATTGTTAGCTTCCGCTACCGCACTCAGCCTTTACGGCTCCTATAATTATATATCTGTTGGAATGAGCACAACTATTCATTATATTTATCCTGTATTGGTTACTGCTGCGTGTATTATTATTTTTGGTGAAAAAATAAGCAGAGACAAGGTAGTTTCTTTGATACTATCCACAATGGGAATTACTTTATTTTTCGAAGGAAGTATCAATATAACGGGAATACTGATAGCTTTTATGTCAGGTGTATTTTTTGCAGGATATTTATTATTTATGGACAAAAGCGGTTTGAATACAATATATCAATTTAAAATAACATTTTATACAGCCGCCTTTTCATCTATGTACCTGTTTATTTTTGGTATAATAAGCAAAAACCTTGTTTTTACAATGACATTTAAGGGATGGTTTTTTACGGTCTTAGTTGCAGTCTTTGTTTCATTTTTTGCAAATACATTCGTAGCCCTGGGAGTAAAATATGTAGGTCCTACAGTTACGAGTATAGTTGGAATGCTTGAACCTATTACAAGCATAGTGATGGGTATATTGTTTATAAATGAACCGATAACATTAAGAAATATCCTTGCATGCGTGCTGATATTGCTCGGTGTTCTGATAGTGTCGCTATCGAAAGAAAAAGCTAGCGAGGATTATTAATAAAGAAGGGGACATTCCGTCCCCTCTCATTAAAACAGTCCTTTTATCCTTCCGTCAACATCTATATCTATATTTTCTGCTGCAGGTACCTTAGGAAGCCCCGGCATCTTCATGATATCTCCCGTCAATGCAACCAAAAATCCTGCTCCTGCTGATACTGTTATATCTCTGATTGTTATATTAAAACCTGTAGGTCTGCCGAATATCTTTGAATCATCAGTAAGAGAATATTGGTTTTTAGCCATGCATATTGGAAGATTTCCAAATCCGAGTTTTTCAAAATTAGCAATTTCCTTTGCTGCTTTTGATGAAAATTCCACATCATCTGCACCATAAAGTTTTGTTGCAATTGTTCTTATTTTTTCCTTGATTGGAATATCTAAGTCATAGGCAAATTCCAATGAACTTTCCTGCTCTGTTAGTCTAACTACCTCTTTTGCAAGCTCAATTCCGCCTTCGCTTCCTTTACCCCATACTTCTGACAGCCTTACATTTACACCCAGCTCCATGCATTTTTCTTTTATCAAGTTTAATTCTGCCTCAGTATCTGTAGGAAACTTATTTATTGCAACAACAGCAGGTATTTTAAACACCTGAGTAATATTCTCAACATGCTTCAATAAATTGGGAATTCCCTTATCCAATGCTTCCAAGTTCTCTTTTCCCAAATCTGCTTTTGCTACCCCTCCATGGTGTTTCAAAGCTCTAACAGATGCAACTATAACTACTGCACTTGGTTTTAAACCAGTCTTTCTGCATTTTATATCTATAAATTTTTCTGCTCCCAAGTCTGCTCCGAAACCTGCCTCTGTTACAGCATAGTCTGCAATTTTTGATGCCATTTTTGTAGCAATTACTGAATTGCAGCCGTGAGCTATGTTAGCAAAAGGACCTCCATGAATAAATGCAGGCGTTCCTTCGAGTGTTTGAACCAAATTAGGCTTTAATGCATCCTTCAAAAGTGCAGCCATGGCTCCATGTGCTTTTAATTGACCTGCCGTTACAGGCTCTCCTGCTCTGTTATATGCAACTATTATTTTAGATAAATTTTCTTTAAGTTCAATTATATCATTAGAAAGGCAAAATACCGCCATTACTTCAGATGCAACCGTAATATCAAATCCGTCTTCCCTTGGGTAACCATCCGCCTTGCCGCCTAAACCGTCAACTATATTCCTTAACTGTCTGTCATTCATATCAACGGCTCTTCTCCATACAATTCTTCTGATATCAATGTCCAATTGGTTCCCTTGGTGAATATGGTTATCAAGCATTGCTGCAAGAAGATTGTTGGCAGCCCCGATAGCATGAAAATCTCCGGTAAAATGAAGGTTTATATCTTCCATGGGAACAACCTGAGCATATCCTCCTCCTGCTGCTCCTCCTTTTACTCCAAAAACCGGTCCCAGGGAGGGCTCACGAAGGGCAATTATTGTTTTCTTTCCAAGCTTAGATAGTGAATCTCCAAGTCCAATGGTAGTAGTAGTCTTCCCTTCCCCGGCAGGAGTGGGGCTTATTGCGGTTACCAAAATAAGCTTAGCATCTTCATTGTTTTTTAATTCATCCTGAAAATATCTGTAATCAATTTTTGCTTTGTACTTTCCGTAATTTTCAACATATTTATCCGGAATACCAATTTTATCCGCTATTTTATTAATTAATTCTATTTCTGCATTTTGCGCAATTTCTATATCGCTTAAAAATTTATCTGACATAAAGCCTCCTCATTTGTGCGTTTTTATTATTATAGCATAAAAAAGTAAAGTTACAACAAAAAAGCTATCCTTACAATAAAAATAACAGTATACATATTTATTATTATATGTTATTATGTATAAAAAATTCAGAGTAGATAAGATGCGTTAAGTGTTGAGGGATGGGATGTCGCCCTCAAACGAAAGACTTATGTCTGCGGTTTCTTATCGCTTCCGCTGTATTAGAGAAACATATGTTGCTCCTATATTGTGCGGAGGTATTGCTTTGCTCAATAAGGAGGAAAATATGAGTAGTAATACTGAGCCACAAAAATTCACATCATTAACTGTTGTAAGAGCAGGGCTTTTTATATCAATGAGCCTTGTGTTAAAAGTAATGTTTGAAGTATATATCCCTTTGGCAGGAATACCGGCACTTAGGATAAACTTCGCTAACATTCCGTTGATGCTTTCAGGCATAATATTAGGACCGTTTACGGGATTTTTAACCGGAGCCGCTGCAGATATAATCAACTTTATCGCAAAGCCCGGAGGGCCCTTTTTCCCCGGGTTTACCTTAGCCAGCGGATTAAGCGGTTTCATTCCCGGAATTATTTTTAAATATTTTAAAAGGGATATAAATTATAATTTAGTCAATACAACTTTTATTTCTTTATTGTCTGCCGGTTTTATTTTGGTTTTTATGCAAAATGGATTATTGACATTTGACAATGGTATACTTTATGACGGGAAGCCTTTAAATCCTTTATATGCAGCAGGGTTCTTTGTGCTTGTAGCTGTATATCTTATAATTCCAATTAAGTTGTCATCTGCAACAAAAGACCTGAGCATGAATAAAATAGTTTTTGCAATCAGTATAACTCAGCTGATTACATCAATAATTTTGAACACTTACTTTTTATATATTTTATATGGCATAGGTATAATGATTACCCTGCCGGCGAGAATATTGACAAACTTCTTTATGATACCTCTTTATTCAATAATCATCGGTGCTATATTAAATGCTGTAAAGGGAAGGATTAAATAAAAATCTTTCACAGGTTATTCATAGCAATGACGAAAGCTTATTATTTGAAAAATTAAAGGGCAGGTAATAAATCTGCCCTTATCTTTGTACCTTAATACATTAAACACTATCTTCTATTTCTTCTGATTCTGCTTCTTCGCTTCCTTCCGTATCAAATGCTTCAATTAATTTATCCAAAGCAATGGATGCCCTTATTTCATATTCCACATCATTTTCAACATAAGCACCTGAAAATACGATTATATTGTTTCGTAAATCAAAATCAGTATATTTATTATTGTCTAAATTAATTTGTTTACTGTTGTCATTTATAAAATCATACAGAACAAAGTTATTATCCTTGTCTTTAAGCAAAATTGCAGAAGTTCCCTCCAATAATTGCAATTTTTGCGGCTCATCGAAGGAGCCTGTTATTTTCTTGTTTTCAATATCTAATACCTTGTTCTTATCCTTATTCTTAATTAAAATATACTTGCCGAGCCATTCATAGGAGCCTCCCTTTTCAATTACTGCTCCGTCAATCAACACCGGCTCATTTTCCCCTTCATCCCAAATGAATATTTGACTGTACTCTTCTCCGTATCCCAAGGTTCTAAATACTACACTTTCACCGGAACTTATTATTTCAATTCCTTTTATACTGTCATCAATTAATTTTGAGGTGTCATTCAAGTATGAAACAATGCTGTCCTTGTCTGTTTCTTCTGATTTAAATTCAGGAATATCCTCACTGCTGATTATTTCTAATTTTGATTCTGTTTCTTCCAACTTAGATATAATACTTTCATTGTTTTTGACTAGTCTTAAATAATTCTCTTCTAATACTTCAAATTCTGTTTTAATTTTTTCCAATTCTTCTTTTAGGCTGCTATTTTCTTTTTTAATTTCTTCAGTAGAGGCAATACCTTCATATCCTTCGGGCCCTAAACCTGTTTCTTCAGATTTGGGTATCTGAGTACAGCCTATTGTAAGCATTAGGGTAAAAACTGTTATAAACAATATAAATTTTCTCATACTCTCACATCCTTTCGCATCCCTATAGAGAAAAAAGCATCTTTCGATGCTTTTACTGAATCATTATACTTGTTGCTATGTATTCTCCGCCCTGTTGAACAGCTATACTTACAATACTTTCTCCTTCTTCCAAATCTTTGAAATACCTGGTTTTACCTGAAGTATCATATATTATCGTGCTGTTGGTAACTGACAGGTAAATGAGTTCTTTCCCTGTTGACGTGACACTTTGCATCATTATTAATCCATCATCTTCATTAATATATATAATCTTACCAGTGAAGCTCTTGGCAGTTTCCATTTCAGAAACTTCCATCGTAACAATTTCATCTCCCGAGGTGTTTATATAAACATTATATCCAAGGCGCAAATCGTAAATCGATACATTTTTTGCTCCGATTGTAATCTTAACATTGCTGCTCACGGAGTACTGCTTAATTTCTCCATCTTCGTCTGCAATTTTTATTTTGCTTTGAGGTGCAATTATTATTTCCCTGATTACTCCGCTTGTTTCAGCTTCTTTGGCAATAGTGTTAATTGCAATCATTTCATCATATTCTGTAGTGATTGTAACTTCATCGCCGACTCTAACCTGGTCAAAGCTTGAGTCATCATCATTTCTTGTTACTTCAACATCCTTGTTAAAAATAAATGTTTTAGAAACATCTTCATCTGTTTTTATTGTAACCTTTATAGGATAATTATAATCAATGGATGTAATAACTCCGTCATAATGTTTGATACGGCTTATGGAACTAATTTTAATAACCTCATCATCATCCAATAAAATGGTCACTTCATCATTCTTTCTAAGTCTTCTCAATTCCGTTGCTTTGCCGTCATGTAATACTTCAACATCTTTCCCGATATCAAATGTAAGTTTATCATCATCTTCATCATAAATAGTTATTGATGCAGGCTCAACATATGCCACATAATAAATTGTACCTCTTACAACGTCCTTTGTGCTGTCAGCCTCTATTTCTAAGGCAAGTCTCTCCTCGTTAATCCTGCAGATAACAAGCATGTCCTTTTTTAAATCTGATAACTCTCTTGTTCTCCCGTTTATCGTAATTTTAGTATCACCATTTATTTTAACAATACTTTCAACTTCGCTGTAATTTTTCACGTATATGTAGGATTCTGTCTTGTTAATTTGTACCTCGGTAATCATACCGCTGACTGTTGTGGTAGGTTTATATTCTTCTAAATCAGGAAGAATATTGTTGTCTTCTATATAATTAAATGCTTTATCTAAGAGGGTAGAAATCTCTGCCCTTGTAATTTTATCCCCCGGGTTAATATTCTTCTCATTATCTCCCTGCATTATTTCTTTTTCGTACATAAGGTAGATATATGGTCGTGCAGAAGCAGTTATTTCATCTCTGTCATTAAAAGGCAGGACATATGTCTTCAAGCTTTTCACTTCATCATTCAAACCCAAAGCCATTGTCAACAGCACTGCCACTTCTTCCCTTTTTGCATCATTGAAAATATTTCTATTAGCAAACATATCTTTAACAGCCTGCTCGCTTACTATACCAAGCTCAATTGCAAGAGCCAAATAATCTATTGACCATTCATTATATAAAATATTTTTCATTGATTTTAAAGAAGGTTTGTATTTTTCAATTATTTCTTCTCTAATATCATCATCGATTTTATATAATCTCGACATCATAACCAGGGATTCCAATACGGTTACATTGTTGTCCGGTTTGAATGTACCATCTTCATATCCGGAAACAAGTCCTTTTTTTTCAACTCTCTCTATATAGCTTCTTGCCCAATGATTTGATATATCACTAAAGACAGCTGCATTTGCAGTCATTGTAAGCAACAAAGCCAGCACAACAGAAAGTAAAATAATTCTATTTAATTTTTTCATAATACCTCCCACATGTCCGATTTTTAATAAATTATATCATATAGATGTTGATACTGCAATAAGAATCGACAATTTGTAAACATTCCTTACACCCGTTATTTGTCATCCTGTTCTTAAGCGATTATCCATGTACCCGTCTTTCCTTCCAAACCCTCAGCAGCTTTCTCCAATGAAGTAATTAATGCCTTTCTGCCCGTCTTGGATGTGGCAAAGGATATGGCAGCCCTTACCTTTGGAAGCATGGAGCCTTCTGCAAATTCCTTGTCTGCAATATACTTTTCAGCTTCTTCCACAGTCAGTTCAGATAACCATTTCTGTTCCGGTTTGCCAAATTTCACAGCTACCTTTTCTACAGCTGTTAATATTATTAAGCTGTCAGCATCAACTAATTCAGCAAGCTTTGCTGTTGTAAAATCCTTATCGATAACTGCATCAATGCCCGTTAATCCGTCAGCTTCTTCCACAACGGGAATTCCGCCGCCCCCTGCGGCAATAACAATATTACCTGTATCAACCAATGATTTAATGAAATCAATTTCTACTATGTCTATTGGTTTTGGAGAAGGTACTACTCTTCTGTACCCCCTGCCTGCATCCTCTTTAAATGTAAATCCTTTAGCTGTCATTAACTCTGCTTCTTCCTTAGTGTAAAAAGAGCCTACTGGTTTTGTAGGATTTTGAAATGCAGGGTCATTTTTATCAACCACAACTTGAGTTACTACTGTTGCAACAGATTTTTTTATCCCCCTTAGTTTCAATTCGTTTTGTATAGCATTTTGTAAATGATAACCGATATAACCTTGACTCATGGCACCGCATTCCGGAAAGGGCATTTCCGGAGTGCCTGCTTCCGATTTTGAAGCTGCATCCATAGCTAAATTTATCATTCCGACTTGCGGACCGTTCCCATGAGATAAAATTACCTGATTTCCTGCTTCAATTAAATCAACTATTGATTTTGAAGTGTGTTTAACTGCTTCCTTTTGCTCCTGCGGGTCATTACCCAATGCATTTCCGCCTAATGCCAATACTATAATGTTGCTCATAATTCCTCCTTGTATATAACAAGGGACAAGGATTGTCCCTATTTACGTAAATTTATTGTACCATCATATTTTCAATTTAGCAATTTACTTTTATCTGCTATTCAAAAAACTATTGACATACCATGATATTGTGATAAATTTTAATCATTACCGTATAGCAGGTGTTATTATGTTAAGCAAGAACTACAAAAAAAAGAGTTTGTTGATAAAACCTTCATTATTAAAAGGGAAAATTACTATCCCACCGTCAAAAAGTATAAGCCACAGAGCAATAATATGTGCTTCTCTCTCCATGGAAGAAAGCAAAATCAGCAATATAGTTTTTTCGGATGATATAAGAGCAACAATTGAAGGAATGAAAACATTGGGTGCGGATATCAAGGAAGCGGATGATTTCATTCTCGTTAAAAGGAGCAATAAAATTTTGAATAATGCAATTGACTGCAATGAATCAGGCTCAACTCTGAGGTTCCTTATACCTTTGTCCTTGGTTTTAAAAGATGAATGCACTTTTACGGGAAAGGGACGTTTGAATGAAAGGCCCTTGGATATATATTATGAAATTTTTAGGAAATCAAATATTGAATATGAAACGAATGCAGGAAAGCTCCCTCTCAAAATAAGAGGCAGACTAAAAGGCGGTTCTTACAAAATCCCGGGCAATGTAAGTTCTCAATTTATCACCGGATTATTTTTTGCCCTCCCTCTTCTTGATGTTGGTTCAGAAATTAAAATCATCGGTGAACCCGAATCAAAGAATTATATCAAGCTGACATTGGATGTTTTGAAAAGATACAATGTAAATATTGAAAAAATCGATGAGAATAATTATTATATAAAAGGGGCTCAGAAATATAAAGCATTTGACTACAGTATTGAAGGTGATTTTTCACAAGCAGCATTTTTTCTTGCTGCAAATGTATTGGGATGCAAAATTGAATGTCTAGGTTTAAACTATGATTCACTGCAGGGTGACAAAGAAATATTAAATATAGCAGAAAAATATTCTTCGCCCATGGAGGAAATAACGATAGATGCTTCTCAAATACCGGACTTAGTTCCCGTAATATCGGTTCTTGCATCCTTGAAAGAAAACTGCACAACCAAAATTATAAATGCAGGAAGACTGAGATTTAAAGAATCAGACAGGCTTGAGGCAACTGCCTCAGAAATGAAAAAGCTAGGAGCTTTAATAGAAGAAACAAAAAATGGACTTATCATTAATGGAAAAAGCTCCTTGTACGGAAATGCAACCGTAGACAGCCATAATGACCATAGAATTGCCATGGCATTGGCAATTGCAGCAATTAAATGCGATAATCCGATTGTTTTGGAAGGATATGAATCAGTCAAAAAATCATATCCAAAATTTTGGGATGATTATCAAAGCTTAGGAGGTGCTATTTATGAGCTCAATGATTGGAAATAAACTAAAAATAAGTATATTCGGGGAATCACACGGAGAAGCAATAGGTGTTGTAATTGACGGACTGCCATCAGGATATGCAATAAATTTGGATTACATAAATCAACAGATGAACAGACGGCTTCCCGGAAAAAGTAATTTGTCAACCGAGAGAAAAGAAGAGGATGAATATAAAATACTCAGCGGTTTCTTAGAAGGAAAAACTACAGGAACCCCGCTGTCCGCAATAATTTATAATAAAGATAAGAAGTATGAGGATTACGGCGATAGGTTTAAGCTTCGCCCCGGTCACAGCGATTACACGGGTTACATAAAATATTCATCATATAATGACTACCGGGGAGGAGGTCATTTTTCCGGAAGGCTTACCGCACCGCTTTTATTTGCAGGAGCAATTGCTATGCAATTATTGGAAAGCAGAGAAATATTTATAGGCAGCCGCATAAAAAGCATTTACAATATAAATGACGAAAATATCGAAAATATTGATGCAATTACAATAAAAAATCTAAAGAAAATGAGTTTCCCCATCATTTCATTAGAAAAAGGAGCCCTTATGAAAACAGCCATAATTGAGCAAAAAGAAAAAGGAAACTCCTTGGGAGGAATAGTGGAAACATTTATCATAAATATTCCTGCAGGGTACGGGGAGCCGTTTTTCGATTCGGTTGAAAGCAAAATATCACATATAGTATTCTCCATACCTGCAATTAAAGGAATTGAATTTGGTGCAGGTTTTAAAATTACTGAGCTTACGGGAAAAGAAGCCAATGATGAATTTAAAGTAGAAAATAATAAAATAATTACTTCTACCAATAATAACGGAGGTATATTGGGAGGAATAACAAACGGAATGCCCATAGTATTTAGAACCGCAATAAAACCCACTCCTTCAATATCCTTGAGTCAGAATACGGTTGATATATCATCTATGGAAAATACTATCATAAATACTAAAGGCCGTCACGATCCCTGTATTGTACCTCGAGTTGTTCCCGTTATAGAAGGAGCTTGCGCTCTTGCCTTACTTGATTTAATTTTGGAAAGGGATGGTGAAAAATGGAGCTTGATAAAGCAAGAACAGAAATAAACAAGATAGATAAAGAAATAGTCAGACTATTGGAAAAAAGATTTAATATAGTGAATGAAATAGGTAATTACAAAAGAAAACAAGGACTTTCCATATATGATGAAACAAGAGAAAAGCAGGTTGTTGAATCTTGCATAAGTTATTTGGAAAATAAGGAATATTCCAAGTTCATTGATGACATTTACTTTCAAATAATGAAATGCAGCAAGGACATACAACAAGAAGGATAAAAAATGAAGAATATAGTTATAATCGGCATGCCGGGGAGCGGAAAAACAACTGTTGGCATGATGCTTTCAAAAAAATTAAACATGGAATTTTTCGATATGGATGATAATATAGTATCCATGGAAAATAAAAGCATTAATGAAATGTTTGAAATAAGCGAAGAATATTTCAGAAATGCAGAAACCAGATGTGCAAAATTTTTGAACAATAAAACATCGCTTATAATAGCTGCCGGCGGAGGAATAATAAAAAGGAAAGAAAATATAGACTATTTGAAACAAAATTCAATTATAGTATTCTTAAACAGACCTCCGGAAAAAATCATAGAAGATATCGACATAAAAACCCGCCCTCTCCTAAGAGAAGGGCGAGATAAAGTATTTACCCTATACAATGAAAGACTTCATCTGTATAAGAAATATTGCGACATTGAAGTTTTAAATGATAAAACACTGGATGATGCCGTAAATGAAATTATAAAAAGGGTTATCCCTTATATATCATCCTAATGGTGCCAAAGGTGCCTGGCACCAAAATTATTTGGCACCAAAATTATTACATTTTCATTACCGCTTCAAATTCTTTCTGTATTTCTTCCGAAGGCTCCGCAGTCATTTTAGATACTGCATAAATAAACAGACAGGATACTATAAATGCGGGAAGAAGTTCATATACTCCAAAGAGCCCGCCCATAGGCCTTAAAACAAGCTTCCAAACAAATACCATTATACCCCCTGCCAGCATTCCTGCAATAGCACCTTCCCTGGTTGTTCTCTTCCAGAACAATGAGAATATGATGATCGGTCCGAAGGTAGCCCCGAACCCTGCCCAAGCAAAGGATACTATTGTGAAAATAACACTGTTTTCATCAAGGGCTATAAATATACCTATAATACAAATCAAAACCAAGATAATCCTTGAAACATTCATAACCTGTTTGTCGGTTGCATCCTTTTTAATTAAATGCTGGTATATATTTTTGGAAAATGCCGAAGCTGCAATCAATAAATATGAATCAGATGAACTTATTGTTGCCGCTAAAATCCCTGCCATTACAAAACCGGCTAGAAATGCAGGAAGTAAATTTGATGAAAGTACAATGAAAATACTTTCCGAATCACTGTATGTCAAAAGTGTAGTAGGAAATACTGCTCTTCCTATTATTCCTATGGCTGTGGCAGCACCTAAGGAAATAACTACCCATACCGTTGCAATTCTTCTTGATGTTTTTAACTCATTAGAATCTCTGATAGCCATGAATCTCAATAATACCTGTGGCATTCCGAAGTATCCCAATCCCCATGCAAGAGTTGATAAAATCGTGTAAAGGCCATACTCTCCTGCTTCGTTATATTGAGGTACTCCATTAACAACCTCTTGCACACCATCCGTTACATTAGGTGAGGCTATACCGAAAAATTCAAAAAACCCGGGGATTTCTTTTGCATTTTCTATAACTTGTGCTGCTCCTCCCGCTGCAAGAGTTCCAACAAAAAAGATTGTGACTAAAGCAATAATCATAACAAATGCCTGCAATGTATCGGAGGCGCTTTCTGCCAGAAAACCTCCTATAAATGTGTAAAATAATACAAAGGCAGCCCCTAATATCATCATATACTGATATTTAAATCCAAACAGTGCATTAAAAAGTTTACCCACCGTTACAAAACAGCTGGAAGCATAAACAATGAAGAATACTAAAATAAATACCGCAGAAATAGACATAATTATTTTATTCTTTTCTTTGAAACGATTGCTTAAAAAATCAGGAAGTGTTATTGAATTACCTGCTGCAATCGAATAGTTGTGAAGCCTTTTTGCAACAAACAACCAGTTTAAATACGTTCCTGCCGCTAATCCTATTGCAGTCCATGCAGCATCACTTAAGCCATACCAGTATGCAACACCTGGAAGTCCCATTAAAAGCCAACCGCTCATATCTGATGCTTCGGCACTCATAGCTGTAACCAATGGGCTAAGTGTTCTACCTCCTAAAAAATAATTTTCACTGCTCTCATTGGCACGTTTTGCAAAATATAATCCGATGCCTATAACAACAGCCATGTAAATAATCATTGATACAAAAATCTGTAGTGTATCTCCACTCATAATGAAACCTCCTTCTTTAATATTTTGTTATTATGATTTTCTTTCTCCCTACAGTAGAATTTGTGTCCCCGTACCCTAGAAATACAGGGTTATTATTAAAAAATCCGCCTCAAAAAGAGGCGGATGTCCGCGGTACCACTCTAACTGCATTATATACAGCATCTCATTTAAATAAGGGGTGTTCCCTTTGGGTTGTTACTCCCAAACGCTCTGAGGCGGGTTCAATCAACATTGGGACAAAGGTATTTCACCGGCCAACCTTCTCTCTAAGTCCATGTTTCATTACTATTCCTCTTCACAGCAAATATTAATATTAAAAAACATACTACACCAATACAAATACTTTGTCAAGATATTTTTTGAATTATTTTACCTAAAAATTCATATAAATTTAATTCAATTGTTTTTACATATTGTCTTGTCCCCACAATAAAAACAAATATGTATTTTAATTCATATTATGCTTCCATCCCCTGCTATGTTACAAAATTCTCTTTCCCTTGTCATATGTGACAACACCCCCGTCCCCTTGTCATAATGCGACAAGGAGACAAGTTGTTATCATTATAGCAACTGTCCCCTTGTTGCATTAGAGGAATTAAAATATTATCTTAATCTTATTACCCAATTAAATTATTAATAACTTCTTTTACTGTAGTCATTTTATTTACATTGTTTAATTTTGCACCTGAAAAAATGAGACCGTCTCTTCCTTCTACGGAATTTATCAACCCTTCCGATATGCAATATGGAATTTCATTAGGATTGCAGTTAGGCATACATTTGTGGCATTTTTTTATAATTCTTTCCGTTTGAGTGAGAAAATTTGTTTCTATAGCTCTTCCCGGCATTCCGACCGGACTTTTGATAATATTAATCTTATCATCTCTTGCATTGATATATGCTGACTTAAAATTTTGGTGAGCATCACATTCAACCGTGGGAACAAATAAGCTTGCTATTTGAAAACCATCTGCTCCTGCTTCTTTAAGCTCAATGATATCTTCCTTTGTCCTTATTCCACCGGCTGCAATTAAAGGGATTTTTACTTTATATTTCTCTTCAAATGTACTTAATAGAAGTTTCACCTCTTTAACAATATCTATTAATGCCATGCATTTATTTTCCAATAATTCTTCCATCTTAAAACCCAGATGTCCACCTGCCAAGGGCCCTTCAACTACTACCGCATCCGGCAGTCTATCTGATTTGAGATAACTTCTGATTATTATTTTTGCAGCTTTTTCAGAAGATACTATTGGAACTATCTTCGTATTGCTCCCCTTCACTAATCTAGGAAGTGCCATCGGAAGTCCTGCGCCTGATACAATTAAATCTATTTTTTCTTCAACAGCCTTTTTAACATACAATTCATAATTGTTCATTGCTGCCATAAAATTCATGGCAATAATACCCTTTGTCTTTTCTCTTGCCTTTTTTATTTCTTTTTTGATTGCCCTTAAATTTGCCCCTATGGGGTCAGTAAAAAAATCAGGCTCTCTGAAGCCTATCTGAACACCGGATATAGTGCCTATACCACCTTCATTTGCGACTGCTGCCGCTAAATTTGCCAAAGATACACCAACGCCCATGCCTCCCTGAACAATGGGAATTCTAGCAGTTAAGTTTCCTATTTTCAATTCATTTAATATCATATTTCCACCATTATTTTAGAAATCAATTAATTTGATATTCAAAGTATATATGCATATGTTTCTTTTGTCAAGTAAAAAAAACAGGGACATTCCTTCAATTTTAAAGGCGTGTCCCCTGCTTTGAGATTCTTCGTACAGTGCACTCAGAATGACAATAATTAATTAACTTTTATTTATTATTTGCATATTCGTCAATAGCATTCTTGGTAAACTGTTGTTTTTCTTCGATTGCTTCTTTAACCATCATGTCTTTAACTTTCATGAGCCTGGTTTGATTTCCTCTTTCATTTTCGTCAAGCTTCATTTGAATGTACTTGATAGTTTCTTCAAGCTGAGGAATCATTATATATTCAAGTGCATTAACTCTTCTTCTGGTTTTTTCGATTTCAGCTGCAAGAAGTTGAACTTCTTTTTCAACAGCTGCCAATTTTAACAGCTCAGGGAAAATATTTGACAAATTTTCGATTGCATTGTCAAGTTCAGCTGAAGTATTGGCAAAACCGTAAGGGTAAATATTTGCAGTGTCATCAGTTGTAGTTTTAAAATTAAACACCGGAACATCTACACTCATTACATTCTTTCTGCCTACCTCTATGGTTACTCCCTGTTTAGGATACATAAGGGCTTCTTCCAAAACCTCCGAGGACATTACAGCACTGGCAATAACAAAATTCGAATAAACATTGCCAATGAGTGCTTCAACCTGCTCACGCAAAATTTTATTTTCTCGTGCAAGCTCCAAAAATCTTTTCATGAGCTCATCACGTTTGTCCTTAAGCATTTTATGACCCTTTACAGCCACCCTTAAACGATTTTTTAAAGAGGTTAAAACCATTCTGGTAGGATTAACATTTAATCTTGCCACATAACCACCCCTATGCTATTCTTTTTCAGGATAATATTTCTCAAGATACTCATCCCTTATACGTTTTAATTCTCCCTTAGGAAGTATAGTCAGTAAATTCCAGCCTATTTCCAGTGTTTCTTCAATTGTTCTGTTTGTTTCATAACCTTGAGACACATATCTCCTTTCAAATTCATCCGCAAATTTTGCAAAGAATTTATCTGCATCGGATAGGGCTGCTTCTCCAAGTATGGCCATGAGTTCTTTTGCTTCCTTACCTCTTGCGTATGCTGCGAACAGCTGGTTCAATACGTCAGAGTGATCCTCTCTGGTTTTTCCTCTGCCTATACCCTTGTCTTTCAAACGTGACAGTGAAGGCAAAACATCTATAGGAGGCTTAATATTCTTTCTGTACAGATCACGTGAAAGAATAATCTGTCCTTCAGTAATATAACCTGTAAGGTCCGGAATCGGATGTGTTTTGTCATCCTCAGGCATAGTGAGAATCGGTATCATTGTTATGGAGCCTTTATGGTCTCTTTTTCTTCCTGCTCTTTCATAAATTGTAGCTAAGTCGGTATACAAATACCCCGGATAACCACGTCTGCCGGGAACTTCCTTACGAGCAGCAGATACTTCACGAAGAGCTTCCGCATAGTTTGTTATATCCGTCAATATTACCAATACGTGCATGTCTTTTTCAAAGGCTAGATACTCAGCTGCAGTCAAAGCCACACGAGGTGTGGATATACGCTCAATTGCCGGGTCATCTGCCAAGTTCATGAACAATACTGTTCTGTCAATTGCTCCCGTACGTCTGAAGTCAGAAATAAAGAAATCTGCTTCTTCATAAGTTATACCGATTGCAGCAAATACAACGGCAAATTTAGATTCAGTACCCAAAACTCTTGACTGACGGGCAATTTGTGCTGCCAAGTTAGCATGAGGAAGTCCGGAGCCTGAGAAAATAGGCAGCTTCTGTCCCCTTACCAATGTGTTCAAACCGTCTATGGCAGAAACACCTGTTTGAATAAACTCATTAGGATAGTCTCTTGCTGAAGGATTCATCGGAAGGCCGTTAATATCCAATCTCTTTTCCGGTATTATTTCGGGACCGTTGTCTATAGGTCTTCCAAGTCCGTCAAATACACGTCCCAGCATATCTTCAGCAACTGCAAATTCCATTCCTCTTCCAAGGAACTTTACCTTGGACTCAGCTAAGTTGATTCCGGCGGCGCTTTCAAACAATTGAACCAATGCATTGCTTCCATTGATTTCAAGAACCCTGCAGCTTCTGGTTTCACCGCTGGGAAGCTCAATTACTCCCAACTCATCGTATGCAACATTTTCAACATCCTTAACAAGCATCAAAGGTCCTGCTACTTCAGATATAGTCCTATATTCTTTAATCATACTACTCAACCTCCTTGCTTGCTGATAAAGCCAATACTTCTTTATCTATTTGTTTTTCGATGTCTTCGTAAACTTCCTTTATGTCCTTTTCTTCCGTATATTTAAATCTTCCTATTCTTTCTCTAACTTCAAGTTCTGATAATGCTTTGAAATCTGCTCCATTATCTAATGCTTCTATTCCCTTGTGATAATATCGAAGTATCAGTGACAGAAGTTTATGCTGTTTTTCAAGGGATGAATAAGTATCAATTTCATGGAATGCATTTTGATGCAGATAGTCTTCTCTTATGGAGCGTGTTGCCTCTAACTTTAATCTGTCATAGACTGACAGTGAGTCAACACCGACAAGCTGTACTATTTCATTTAATTCTGCTTCTTCCTGAAGAAGCTTCATAACTTCATTACGCATTTCAGTCCAATTTTTTGCTACATTTTCATCAAACCATGGGCCTAATCTGTCAACATACAATGAATAGCTTCTTAACCAGTTGATTGCCGGGAAGTGTCTGCTGTATGCAAGTTGTGCATCGAGTGCCCAGAAAACTTTTACTATACGAAGGGTAGCCTGAGATACCGGTTCTGAAATATCTCCGCCCGGAGGTGATACTGCTCCGATTGCAGACAATGCTCCTTCTCTTCCATCTGTACCCATACTTATTACTCTTCCTGCTCTTTCATAGAACTGTGCAAGACGTGATGCCAAGTATGCGGGATAACCTTCTTCACCGGGCATTTCTTCAAGACGACCGGACATTTCACGAAGTGCTTCTGCCCAACGAGATGTAGAGTCTGCCATCAGTGCTACGGAATAACCCATGTCTCTGAAATACTCGGCTATTGTAATTCCTGTATAAATTGATGCTTCACGTGCTGCAACAGGCATGTCGGATGTATTTGCGATAAGAACGGTACGTTTCATCAATGTTTCCCCTGTTCTTGGGTCCTTTAACTCAGGGAACTCCATTAGAACGTCGGTCATTTCATTCCCACGCTCTCCACAGCCTATATATACAACTATTTCAGCATCTGCCCATTTTGCCAGCTGGTGCTGCACTACCGTCTTTCCGCTTCCGAAAGGTCCCGGAACAGCTGCAACACCACCCTTTGAAATTGGGAATAAAGTATCTATAACCCTCTGACCTGTTAGCAAAGGTGCTTCAGGAACTAATTTTTCCTTATATGGACGTCCTTTTCTTACAGGCCATTTTTGCATCATGGTTAGGTTAACATCTTCACCGTTATCTTTTTTTACTACACATACTGTTTCTTCAACAGTAAAGCTTCCTTCCTTTATTTCAACAACTTCCCCTGAAATTCCGTAAGGAACCATAATTCTATGCTCTACAACTATTGTTTCCTGAACAGTACCTATTATATCTCCTGCCTGTACCTTGTCTCCTGCTTTTACTACAGGGACAAATTCCCACTTCTTCTCCCTGTTAAGAGCAGGAATACTTATTCCTCTCGTAATATTAGGTCCTGCTATTCTTCTTATTTCTTCCAAAGGCCTTTGTATTCCGTCATATATTGTTTCAATTAGTCCGGGTCCCAATTCAACAGAAAGCTGTGCTCCTGTTGAAACAACCGGTGCCCCCGGAGCTAAGCCTGATGTTTCTTCATAAACCTGTATGGATGCCATTTCACCGCGCATCTCAATTATTTCCCCTATAAGGCCTTGCTCGCTTACACGAACAACGTCAAACATATCGGCTTCTTTCATGCCATCTGCAATAACCAGCGGACCGGATATTTTAACTACTCTACCTTGGCTCATTAAACTAATCACCTGCTTTCATTTTTTTTACGTTAATCGTTACTAAACAATATGTCGGCACCAACTGCTTTTTCAACTGCCTTCTTTATGTTGCCAATCCCTATGCCTAGTGTTCCCTGCATGCCCGGTATAGGAATGATTGCCGGAAGACGCTCTTCATTGTACTCATATATTAATTCTTTTATTTCGTCATATAAGCTTTCCGTAACATATATTATTGCATAATTATCATCTGCAATATTATGCAGTATACGTCTTGCTTCTTGTGCTTTATTGCAGTCGAATACATTCAAGCCAACAGCTTTGAACCCTTGAACACTTTGCTTATCTCCTATAATTCCTATCTTATACATAAGTCTCTCTCAACCTCTCTCTTATAAGTTCCGGCGATATGCCTGCTGTTTTTCCTGCTAAAATTATTCGTGCAATTTTAATTTCATTATCCTTAGCAATGAGATATCCTGCAAGAGTTTCTATTCCGTAAGGCGGAACATACTTGGCAGATTTAACATGCTCCATAAGCTTGTTATCTAACAGTTTCTCAAGCTTTGTATATTTTCCTGTTTCAACTAATGCTTCAGTTCCCTCGAGAAATACATCCTTAAAATCATAAGCTAAAAGAAGTTCTCCAAATTTATCAAAAGGCTCATCATAGTTTTTAATAAATATATGTTCATGTATGGTACCGCCATGCAAAAATACTTTGCTGAAAAAATCCCATGATTTATTCATTTTCTTAAGCCTTACATATGTCTTAATATTAATTGAATCAATCTGCATCTTTACATAATCAATAATAAATTTATTTTCTGTTTTTTCTGCGGCTTTAAGCATTTCATCAAAACAATACCTGTCTAGAATAATATCTATGAGCTGAGGGTCTTTTGTCTTTGGAAAATCTTCAATTATTTCATTTAATGCTTTTCCCATATTTTCGGTTAAATCAGAAAAATTTCTTTCTTTTAAAGCATATTTTAAAACGTTTAAGTCAATGGTTCCAGTATCAACAAGAAGATCTGTTTCATCCTTGTTCAAATACTCGTTTTTCATTAATACTTTCAAATTATGATAGTCGTATGGGTACAAAAATATATTGAAATGTTCAGCATCAGGAGCAATGGACTTAATAAAGTCATATGTTTTCTTATGCTCATCCGCAAGGAGGCTTTCGTAATTATCAAAATCCGTTATTTCATTTAAGTAACCATAATAACAATCATCCAATACTCTAATGGCATCTTCCATTGTTTTTGCATCTATCATTTTTTCTGCTCTTTCACGGGTAAGCATATGCTTTTCTATACTTTTCACTCTTGAAGCAGAATATAAATAATCAGATTCCTTAATCTTCGCCAAAGTCATTCCTCCTTTCCGACAGGAGTCTTATTTAAAAAGCGCATTTGCTATTTCACCTGTAAGTTCGTCCTTCATGGAATCTAAAAGGGTTTCAAAAGTACTGTTAATTTCAACGCTGCCCCTTTTAAGCACGAATCCGCCGCTTGCCTTAACCGTATTTTTGCTTAATACAACTTTTTCTGCTCCCAGCTTTTCGTTGACAGTCTTTACTAATCTTTCACCGATATTTTCCCTGTCTTTGGCATTTAAAACTATACTTCCTTCACAATTAGGAATTTTTAAAATCTCCTGTGCTATAAAATTCAAATATTCATCTTCCGGCATTGCTTTAAGCTTCTCAATTGCTTTATCAAAACTTTTTTTAATAGCTTCCTGTTTTGCTGATAATAGCATTTTTCTGCCTTGAAGTTCAGCAGCAGATACCCTTCTGTTTTTTAAATCAACTGCGTCTTTTTCTGCTCTTTCCGCTTCAGTCTTTATTATTGTTTCAGCTTCACTTTTAGCTTTGGTTATTATTTCCTGCTTTGTATTTTCAGCATTCATCAAAGTAGAATCAGCGTTATTTTGTGCATCGCTTAAAATCTTTGATGTTATATTATCAATGCTCATATCATCACATCCTTATAATAAATTTTTACACACTCCTTTATATTTGAATTCCATTTACCATAAGGAATGATGCAAGAAGTGCTAAAACTGCATATGTTTCAACCATAGCTGCGTATACCATTGCTTTTGCGATTTCTTCAGGTCTTTTTCCAATCAAGTGAACACCTGTAGCTGCAACCTTACCTTGCCAAATAGCTGATACTGTTCCGGTTATACCGGCAGGAAGTGCTGCTGCCAAAAACATTAAACCCTGAGGTGTTGTCAAAGCAGCTATGTTGCCTCCAAGTACACCGATTTTATTCATTATAATAAATGCAATAAGAAGTCCATATATACCTTGTGTTCCGGGCAGAGCCTGAAGCATTAATGTGGGACCGAATTTCTTAGGATCCTCCGCAATAACACCACCAGCAGCCATTCCTGCTATAGCAACTCCCCATGCACTACCTATTCCTGCCATAGATGCTACAGCGGCACCTAAAATAGCTAAAAAACCACCCATTGTTAATTCCATTTAAATTTCCTCCTTAATTTTAATATATTTAGTTTTTTTAGTGAAAGGATTAAATGCATCTCCTCCACCTTCATAAAATTTACCGAAAAATTCTACATATTGAAGCCTTGCCGAGTGAACGAATGAACCAAGACCGTTTATGGCAAGATTAAGTGTATGGCCGAATACAAAAACCAATACAAACATTATTTTCCCGGGTATGCCGCCGACCATGGAGCCTATTAAACTTAGAACAGATGAAATAACACCTGTTGCAAGTCCGAGTGCAAGAAGCCTCGAATATGAAAGAACATCACCTAAGTAACCTGTTATTCCATATAGCGACAATACACCGCTTATTAACTTGCTGATTATATTATCTTTTGCTCTTCCTTGAGTCAGGACAAGACCTATTACAGCAAATAAAGTCATCCATTTACCTATAACAGGTAATGGCGAACCTGGAATTATCATATCTCCTGCTAACCACAAAATAGGTCCTATTATAAATAAATACCAAAAACCTATATCGGTTATTGCATCCTTAATTTTACCATCTCTTATTAACATATAAGCCTGCATTCCCATTCCTACAAATAAGTGAACGAGACCCATGATGAATGATACCAATAAGACAGTCATAGGCTCTTTTAAGGGGTCTACCCACACATATGTCAAAGGCAAGTTAATATTGAAAAGATGTCTTGCTCCTACAACTAACCCATCTCCAAACCAGCTTCCATACATTACACCCCAAAACATAGTGGATATTCCGCCCCAAAAAAATACCTTAAGCATTTTTCCAAAAGTACCTTCTATATCAAATTTTTTGAGTATAATGAAACATCCCAATGAAAAAAGAAAACCATAGCCTACGTCCCCAAGCATCATGCCAAAGAATAAAACGTAAAACGGTGCCATAACTGTAGTCGGGTCTATATTCGATGGTGAAGGCAGACTATACAGCTCTGTTATTGAATCAAATGGTCCTGAAAAAGCATTATTCTTCAATAATATCGGGAATTCTTCCCCTTCCTCCGGCTTTTTAAAATCATACCAGCACTCATATTCGTCTAAAACTTTTTGAACTTTGTCCTTGCTTACTTCAGGTATCCAACCTTCAATATAAAAGGTTGTATCTGTCTTTAGCATATTACTTAATATTTTATTTTTATCTCTTTCGATTATCAGATGGTCATGGAAAAGTTGGATTTCTTCTTTGCAGGAAACTAATTCCGTTATTCTTTTATCGATTGTTTCTCTCTTAGCAGATATTTCTTTTAAGCTGTTCTCATATTGGATAATATTTTCCGCTGCAGTACCGCTTAAATCCTTGAATATCACAGCACTAAAACCATATTGTTTTAGAAATTCCAGAATATCCTCCTTTTCCTCGGTAAGGCAAATAAATGAGCAATAATACTGGTCCTTGTCGCTGCCTATTACATTTATAATACATCTGTCAGTTGTTTGAAGAAGCTGGGATTTTAACTCATCTATTTCAACGATATTAGGTATTGTACCCATTATAATGCTTGAATATTTAGTCTCCGTCATATCTAGAGGAATATCATAACTGCTCCATGGTTTTAAACTCAAAATGGATGCTTCTATTTTATTTCCCTCAGAGCATAGCTCACTTAATGACTTATTTAATTCAAGAACCTTGGCTACATTTTCAGATACGCTGTTGTTTTCCTCTAATTTTTTTCTAAATTCATCCGATGATATCGTTTTTCTTGTGGTAAATAAAGGTCTTTTACTTGTGTCATACAATTCAAGGGTGTTCAGTACTTCGTTAATCTGAGAAATTTTAACATCGAGATTGTTAACTACATTTTCATTCCCATCTTTTTTTACATAAGAAGTCCATTCGGGGTCTGTAAGTTTTGTATCTTGTGAGCTTATTTCCACAACGCCTAAATCCATAATTCTCTTCATAAGCTCTGTTTTTATGCTGTCTAAACCTATTATGTTGACTTTATTCATATTAACTATTGTCACTGGTCTTCACGATCCTTTCCAGTATAATTGAAGCTGCGGCGTCCATATTATCATTTGCCTTTGTTAAAATTTTGTCACATTCCTTTGCAGCATCATTAATAATGCCGTCATAAAGAAGCTGTCCCTCGGATTCTGCTTTGCTTAAAACTTCAGATCTGTGAGACTCTGCTGTTTTTCTTGCTTCATCCAAGATATCTTGAGCTTGTGCATTAGCATTGGTAATAACTAATCTTGCTTGTGCTGCGGCATCTTTTTTAATTGCTTCAGCCTTTTCCTCCGCCTCCTTTATTACCTTAATTACTTCAATTGACACTATACCACCACCTTTATGATATTTCTAGAAATTTTCTATCATTCCACATTAACTTATATTAAAGTAAAAACAAGCATTTGTCAAGTTTTTGTCTAAATCCAAAAATACTAAAAGAAGAGTATTTTTGGATTTTAGTGTTTAAAGTAACTTTGATTAAACCATAAATTATGATTCTTCTTTACTTAATAAGTATTTGTTTACAATAGTAAAATTTATCGGTAAATGTCAAAAAAAATAACTTATATCACAAGAGTGATAAAAGTTATTCTTATATTCATTTGCAAACAGAGGCATACCCTTTACTAAAGAAAGGTCCAGGGCTATTCAACCGCAAATATGAGCGTTGCTTCTGCCGCAACTTGGTCATCAACATAAGCAACTGCAGATCCGATTCCAAAAGTTGATTTCATCTTTGTTATTTCTGTAACAAGCTTTAATGTATCTCCCGGAAGAACCTTCCTTTTAAACTTTGCGCTTTGAATTCCCCCGAAATAAACCGTCTTATTTTTGAATTTTTCTAAGGACAATATTGCAAAAGCTCCTGTCTGAGCTAAAGCTTCAATAATTAAAACGCCGGGCATTACCGGGTTTCCGGGAAAATGACCTTGAAAAAACTGCTCATTCATTGTTAAATTTTTAATTCCCACAGCCTTTTGACCTTCTTGAAGCTCGATTATTTTATCGACTAAAAGCATGGGATATCTGTGAGGAATTACATTTTGTATATCATTTATATTATAAACCATAATTTCATCCTTTAAATTTTTTTACTACTAAGGTTGCATTATGACCGCCAAAACCAAATGCATTTGACAAGGCATACTCAAAGTCCTTTGAAATTCCCACATTAGGCACAAAATTTAAACCTAATTCCGGATCTGTCTCTTTATGATTTATGGTTGCAGGAATAAAGGAATCTTCTATAGCTTTAACGCAGATGATTGCTTCAACTGCCCCCGCTGCTCCAAGCAAATGTCCTGTCATTGATTTTGTAGAGCTTACATATATATTTTCTGATTCTTCCTTAAAAACATTCTTAATAGCCTGGGTTTCAAATTTATCATTGTATAAGGTACTTGTTCCGTGGGCATTTATATATGTTATATCCTTTGGCTCGATACCTGCATCCAAAATAGCATTTAACATTGACTTAGATGCGCCTTCTGAGCTTGGATCAGGGCTTGTCATGTGATATGCATCACAGGTTGCACCATACCCCACTATTTCACCATATATTTTTGCTCCCCTTTTGACAGCATGCTCATAATCTTCAAGCACCATAACACCGGCACCTTCTCCCATTACAAATCCATGTCTATCCTTATCGAATGGAATAGAAGCTCTGTTTATGTCTCTTGTTGTTGATAATGTAGTAAGAGCCGTAAATCCTGCAATAGAGCATGGAGTTATTGCTGCTTCAGCGCCTCCTGCAATCATAACATCGCAGGTTCCATCCTGTATTCTTCTGTATGATTCTCCTATTGCGTTAGCTCCGGTGGCACAAGCCGTAACCGTACTTACATTGACAGCCTTCGCCTGATACTTAACGGCAACTAATCCGGATGCCATATTTGAAAGCATCATTGGAATGAAAAAAGTTGAAATCTTTCCCGGTCCCTTTTCCAACAGCTTTGCATGTTCTTCTTCTATTGTATGTATTCCACCGACTGCACTTCCGACAATACAGCCAAACCTGTCGGAATCAACCTCCTTAGTATTAAGACCCGAATCCTTGACTGCAATATCTGCAGCTGCTATGGCAAACTGGCTGTATCTGTCCATCCTTTTGGCTTCCTTTTTTTCCATATACAAAGTAGGGTCAAAATCCTTCACTTCAGCTGCTATTTTTACGCTGAAATCCGATGTATCAAAAGATTCTATAAAATCAATTCCGCATACTCCCTTTTTTACATTTTCCCAAAAAATATCTCCCGAGCCAATAGGGCTTACTACCCCCATTCCTGTTATAACAACTCTTCTTTTCATTATTCTCTCCTTAATTATTACCGTTATGTCATCCTGAGCGTAGCGAAGGATCTAATGAGATTCTTCACTGCGTTCAGAATGACACTTCGTGTATTCATAGCAATGACATGAAAATTGGGGACATTCCTTCTGTCTACACAGACTTGCCCTATGAGAAAGTGTGTCCCCATACCTTTTCTACATATAAAATCCGCCGTTAACAGATATAACCTGCCCTGTAATATAGGACGCTT
>ENA-UPXM01001480-UPXM01001480.1-activated-sludge-metagenome-genome-assembly--contig:-NODE-1480-length-29890-cov-13.697972_pt1 | contig 29890 bp, 21 predicted proteins | sample MGYA00238178_ERZ772708 | MGnify/ENA primary metagenome ERZ772708 (study PRJEB29002, sample SAMN05720212) | activated sludge metagenome | isolation source: anaerobic digester from wastewater... | reverse complement strand
CCCTGCCAGAGAACTTGGGCCGATATTCTGGCCGCCTATGACCGCGACGACGAGCAGCGCCCGCAGCCGGACCCGGTCGCGGTTGCACTGGGTGCCCGCCGGGGCCGGCTGGGTCATCGGACTGATCGCCACGGCGTCGCTGCTGTCCAGCGTCTCGACGACGATCCGGCACCTGACCCGGGCGCCCAGGCAGTTCATCGACCACTACCTGTTCAACTTCCCCGACACCAGCTTCGCCTGGGCCTTCGCACTGGCCGTGATGGCCGGCGCCCTGGTGGCCCGCAAGCGCATCGCCTGGTGGGTGCTGGTGATCAACCTGGTGGCCGCGGTGGGTTTCGACACCGCGGCGCTGATCGAACGCGACGGCAGCCGCTTCGAGGACATCGGTGAGTTCCTCGGCCTGACCTTCCACATCGCGGCCATCGCGGTGCTGGTGCTGGCCTACGACGAGTTCTGGGCCAAGGTCCGCCGCGGTGCGCTGTTCAAAGCCGCCGCCGTCCTGGTCGCCGGGAACGTCGCGGGCATCCTGCTGGCGTGGGGTCTGCTGGAACTGTTCCCCGGCACGCTCAAGCCCGAATACCGGTTGCCCTACGCGATCAACCGGGTCAGCGGGTTCGCCACCGCCACCCCCGATCTGTTCGAGGGCAAGCCCAACGTCCTGCTCAACGCCCTGTTCGGCCTGTTCGGCGCGCTGGCCCTGATGGCCGCGGCGGTCACCCTGTTCCAGTCCCAGAAAGCCGAGAACGCGCTCACCGCGCAGGACGAATCCGCGATCCGTGGTCTGCTGGAGGTCTACGGCAAGAACGATTCGCTGGGCTACTTCGCGACCCGTCGGGACAAGTCGGTGATCTTCGCCCCGAACGGCCGTGCCGCCATCACCTATCGGGTCGAGGTCGGGGTGTGCCTGGCCAGCGGCGACCCGATCGGGGATCCGGCAGCCTGGCCTCAGGCGATCACGGCGTGGCTGGCGTTGTGCAAGGAGTACGGCTGGGCGCCCGGGGTGATGGGCGCCAGTTCGGCCGCGGCCGAGGTGTTCCGGGAAGCCGGTCTCAACGCGCTGCAACTGGGCGATGAGGCGATCCTGTACCCGGACAAGTTCCGGCTGTCCGGGCCCGACATGCGGGCGGTCCGGCAGGCGGTGACGCGCGCCCGGCGTTCCGGACTCACGGTCCGGATGCGCCGGCACCGGGAGCTCTCCGCCGAGGAGATGGCCGCGGTCGTCAAGCACGCCGACGCCTGGCGCGACACCGAGACCGAACGCGGGTTCTCGATGGCGCTGGGACGGCTGGGCGATCCGGCCGACGGCGACTGCCTGCTGGTCGAGGCAATCGGATCCGACGGAGCGCCGGTGGCCATGCTCTCGCTGGTGCCGTGGGGCGGCAGCGGCCTGTCGCTGGACCTGATGCGGCGGTCGCCGCAGTCCCCCAACGGGACCATCGAACTGATGGTGAGCGAGCTGCTGCAGAACGCGGAAACCATTGGCCTCAATCGTGTTTCGCTGAACTTCGCGATGTTCCGTTCCGCGTTCGAGCAGGGTTCCCAGCTCGGCGCCGGCCCGGTGGCCCGGCTCTGGCGCAAGGTGCTGGTGTTCTTCTCGCGCTGGTGGCAACTGGAGACGCTGTACCGCTCCAACATGAAGTATCTGCCGCAGTGGGTGCCGCGCTACGCCTGCTACGACGACGCCCGGCTGATCACCAAGGTCGGCGTGGCCTCGGTCATCGCCGAGGGCTTTCTGGTGCTGCCGTTCTCCCGGCGCAACCGGCAGCACACCGGCCACTACCCCGCCGTCCCCACCGAGCTGGCCGGCCAACCGGGCGGCGCGATCGCCGATGGCGAGGACGAGCAGCGACTGCCCGAGCAGATGCGGGTCCGGCTGGCCAAGCTGAAGACGCTGCAGGACAACGGCGTCGACGCCTATCCGGTGGGCCGGGCGCCCAGCCACACGGTGGCCGAGGCGCTCACCGCCGATGACGACGCGACGGTGACGGTCGCCGGGCGGGTGCTGCGGACCCGGGACTACGGCGGGGTGACCTTCGCGCAGTTGCGGGACTGGTCCGGGGACGTGCAACTGCTGCTGGAGAAGGCCGAACTCGACGGGCCGGACTCCGCCGGCCCTGATTTCTCGGAAGTCGACCTCGGCGATCTCATCGAGGCGACCGGCCGGATGGGCTACTCCAAGAACGGCACCCGTTCGCTGCTGGTGCGGCACTGGCGGATGCTGGGCAAGTGCCTGCGCCCGTTGCCGGACAAACGCAAGGGCCTCACCGATCCGGAGGCCCGGGTACGCGCCCGCTACGTCGATCTGGCGATCAATCCGGCGGCACGTGACCTGATCCGGTCGCGCAGCGACATCCTGCGCTCGATCCGGGAGACGTTGTTCGCCAAGGGTTTCCTTGAGGTCGAGACGCCGATCCTGCAGCAGATCCACGGCGGGGCGAACGCCCGGCCGTTCCAGACTCACATCAACGCCTACGACCTCGACATGTATCTGCGGATCGCGCCCGAGCTGTACCTCAAGCGGTTGTGCGTCGGCGGTGTGGAGCGGGTCTTCGAACTGGGCCGGGCCTTCCGCAACGAGGGTGTCGACTTCAGCCATAACCCGGAGTTCACCCTGCTCGAGGCCTACCAGGCGCACGCCGACTACCGGACCTGGCTGGACGGCTGCCGCGAGCTCATCCAGAACGCGGCCGCCGCCGCCAACGGTTCGGTGGTGGTGATGCGGCCGGACGCCTCCGGCGACGGCACGCTGCGGCCGGTGGACATCTCCGGGCAGTGGGCGGTCAAGACCGTGCACGGCGCGGTGTCCGAAGCGCTCGGCGAGCAGATCGGACCCGATACCGAACTGCGCACCCTGCGGCGGCTGTGCGATGCGGCGGGCATCCCGTATCTGACGCACTGGGACGCCGGTGCGGTGGTGCTCGAACTCTATGAGCGCCTGGTCGAGGACCGCACCGAGGAGCCGACGTTCTATCTGGACTTCCCCGCCTCGGTGTCGCCGCTGACCCGCCCGCACCGCAGCACCCCCGGACTGGCCGAGCGCTGGGATCTGGTCGCCTGGGGCGTCGAACTGGGCACCGCCTACAGCGAACTCACCGACCCCGTCGAGCAGCGCCGGCGACTGCAGCAGCAGTCCATCCTGGCCGCCGGCGGGGATCCCGAGGCGATGGAACTCGACGAGGACTTCCTGCAGGCGATGGAGTACGCCATGCCGCCCACCGGCGGTCTCGGCGTCGGCGTGGACCGGGTGGTCATGCTGATCACCGGCCGCAGCATCCGTGAAACGCTGCCGTTCCCGCTGGCCAAACCCCGCTGAGGGGCCCCGCTGAGGACCCGGGGAAACCTAACGATTCGGGGATGCCCCGCGCGCCCACAGCGAATCTTCAGGAAACTCGTACACGATGGATGTTGTGACCCCTTCAATGATGAGGGCCGCCGGCACCGTGCTGGCGGATCCGATCTGGCCGTTCCGGGGACACATCTCTCTCATGCACGGATGGGTTCCGGCCGCCATCCAGGTGCTGGCAGCGGTCACCCTCGTCGTCGCCGTCGGCTGGCGGAGTCGTCGCTGGCGCCTGCTGTGGGTGCCCGCCGCGGCAGTCTTCGGCATCGCGCTGGCCTGGCTCACGCACTGGAACATCACCTCGGAGGGTCTCGCCGGGGATCCCGCCCCTCGCCAACTGTGGGTGTGGATCGCCCTGACCGGACTGGCTCTCGGCGTCGCCGTCCTCGGCTGGCCGTCGGCGCACTGGTGGCGCCGCGCCGTGTCGCTGGCGACGGTTCCGCTGTGTGCGGTGTCGGCCGGGCTGATGCTGAACCTGTGGGTGGGCTACTTCCCCACCGTCCAGACCGCCTGGGAACAGCTCACCGACGGCCCGCTGCCGGGTGAGACCGACCAGGCCACCGTCGCCAAAATGGTTGCCAGCCAGGCCATCCCGGCCAAAGGCAAGGTGATCGAGGTCAACATCCCCGCGGACGCCTCGAAGTTCAAGCACCGCGGTGAAGTCGTCTACCTGCCGCCGGCCTACTTCGCCAGCAATCCCCCGCCGGCCCTGCCGACCGTGATGATGATCGGCGGTCAGTTCAACACCGCCGCCGACTGGATCCGGGCGGCCAACGCGGTGGCCACCATCGACGACTTCGCCGCCAAGCACGACGGCAACGCCCCGGTCTTCGTGTTCGCCGATTCCGGCGGTGCGTTCAACAATGACACCGAATGCGTCAACGGGATCCGCGGCAATGCCGCCGACCATCTGACCAAGGACGTCGTGCCCTTCATGAAGACCACCTTCGGCGTCAGCCAGGACCCGGCCAACTGGGGCGTGGTGGGCTGGTCCACCGGCGGCACCTGTGCACTGAACCTCACGATCAAATACCCGGAACTGTTCAGCACCTTCGTCGACATCGACGGCGATATCGCGCCCAACACCGGGACCAAGGCCCAGACCATCGAGCGACTGTTCGGCGGGAACGCAGCGGCCTACGACGAGTGGGATCCGGCCACCGTGATGGCCGGCCACGGACCATACGAGGGTGTCGCGGGCTGGTTTGCGGTGTCCACCCCGGCCGGCACCCGCACCGCTCCGGTCGCGGGTTCGGCGCTGCCCGAGGCGCCGATCGAGAACGTCGCCAGCACCCCGACGGCCGCGGCGCGCACCCTGTGCCGGCTCGCCAGCGAGTACGACATCGACTGCGCCGTGGTGCCGGAGATCGGCAAGCACGACTGGCCGTTCGCCGCCAAGGTGCTCACCTCCTCGCTGCCCTGGCTGGCGTCCCAACTGGGCACCCCGGACGTCCCGGACGTCGGACTGCCCGGAACCCGGCCCGACGGTGTGACGATCGCCGCCTCCGGAGGACGATGACATCGTGACCGAACCGCCCAAACCCGAGCCGGTGAAGCCCGACGATCTGCCCGACCGGCCGGCCGCGCCGGTTCCGGTGCCCGATACCGGCTACACCGACGCCGGGGTGCCGACCCTGGAGGGGGTCCGGGACAAGATCGAGAGCCGTTACGGCACCGCCCTGGGCGCCACCGAACTCGCTGAGGAGACCCCGGAGGCCCGTACCGCGGCCGAGCGGTACGAGGCGCAGAAGAAGGCCGCCGCGGAGAAGCTCGAGCAGATCCGCGCCTCGATGAATGAGCCGAAGGGCTAGGAGCCTCGCTGGTCAGTCAGCGGCGGCGGAGAACAGCTGGCCGCCGAGGAATCCCCCGGGTTGCACTCCGGGCGGGATCACATACACCGCGGAACCGATCGCGGTGATCCAGCGGTTCATCGCGTCGGACTGCGCCAGCCGCTGCTGAACGGGCAGGAACTGGGTGGCGATGTCACGCTCGAAGGCGACGAAGATCAGCCCCGAGTTCGAGACCTCGCCAGCCGGCGGCGGATCGTCGTAGTTGTACGGACGGCGCAGGAATCGCTGCTCCGGCAGCTGCGGATGAGCAAGCGCTACATGGGCATTCGGCGGAATGACCGGAATGCCGTCACGCAGCTTCGTGACGTCGACCGGATCGTTCTCCTTCTCACCGGTCAGCGGCGCCCCGTTGTCGAGACGTCGGCCGACCACCAATTCCTTACTGTCCCGGTCCAGCACGTCCCAGGCGTCCAGATTCATCCTGATCCGCCGCAGCACCATCAGGGTTCCGCCGGCCATCCAGGGTTGCGCTCCCCCGTCGGACCAGACCACCTGGTCGAAATCCGGCGTCCCTGCTACCGGATTGACGGTGCCGTCCACCTGGCCCATCAGATTGCGTGCGGTGGTTCCGTCCGGCTCGGCGCTGCGCGCGGTGCGGAACCCGACCTGACGCCACCGCTCGCCGGCCAGGGTCCGGACGTTCTTCACCAGAACCCGGGTGGCGTGGGCCACCACCATCGGATCATCGGCACAGATCTGCAACATCAGATCCGTTGCACCCCAACGCGACTCGAGCCGGTCAGTCGAGAAGGCAGGTAGCGGCTGCGCCGACGGCGGCCGCAGCCCACCGAGGCCGACCTTGTCGAAGAGCGCGGGACCGAATCCGACCGTCACGGTCAGGCGGGCCGGACGCATCGCGAGTTCGGGCTCAGTGTCAGCGAGCGCCGCAGAGCCCTGGGTCAACCGTGCAGCGTCGGTCGTCCACAACTTGAGCACCGCACGCAGCACCTCGCGGGCCTCGCGCTTGCCGTCCGGCACCAGGTCGAGCCCGACGAAGGTGGCATTGCTCTGCGGCGACGTGGCGATACCGGCCTGGTGCGTCCCGTAGAACGGCACCGCCTCCGCACCGAAGGTGGACGGTTCAGCGGCCTTGCGTGACTCGGCCACCGCCCAGGCGGACGCCCCGACGACGCCCGCCGCCGCAGCACCACCGACCAACAGCCGGCGGCGGCTGACCCCGGCTTCGCCACCGGGCTTCAGGCCGGACTGATCATCCATGGTGGCCGGCGGAGTGCTCAGCCGGCTGATAGTTCTCACCGGCCCCGGGGAAGGTGCGGACCTGGGCGGTGAACGGCAGCGCGGAGCCGTCCTTGAACGTCAGCGTCACCTCGACGTCGCTGCCGACCGCCAACGGCGCCTTGAGGCCCATCAGCATCAGGTGGTCGGCACCGGGCGCGAGCACATGGGTGCCGCCGGCCGGAATGGTGAACCCGCCGTCCTTGGGTCGCATGACCGAGCCGCCACCGGGCTGGCTGACGACCTCGTGCATCTCCACCGCGGCGGCGGCCGGAGAGGTGGCCGAGACCACCGTGACGTCCTGCTTGCCGGAGTTCTTCAGGGTGCCGAACAGGGCCGTCATCCCGGTGTCCGCGGCCTTGACCCACTGATCGCTGACGGTGACCACCTTGGCCGCGTCACCGCTCGCGGTGGCGGTCTCAGTCTTCGAGGCAGTCTGGCAACCCGACAGTGAACCGGCGGCGAGCACGATCAGCGCGGTCGCCATCAGAGATGTCTTCATGACCCGGACGTTATCCCACTACAGACTGTAGTAGCCAACTAGGCGCTGACCTTTTTGCGCTGTGCCGCTTTCTTGGGAGCCGCCTTCTTGGGTCCGGGTCCGTCGAGCAACCCGGCCAGGAAGGTGCCGGTGTAGCTCTCCGCAGCGGCCGCGACCTCCTCCGGGGCACCCTGGGCGACCACCGTTCCCCCGCCGGCGCCACCTTCCGGACCCATGTCGATGATCCAGTCGGAGGTCTTGATGACGTCGAGGTTGTGCTCGATGACGATCACCGAGTTGCCCTTCTCGACAAGGCCGTTGATGACCTTGAGCAGTTTGCGGATGTCCTCGAAGTGCAGGCCGGTGGTCGGCTCGTCGAGGATGTAGACGGTGCGCCCGGTCGAGCGCTTCTGCAGTTCGGCCGCCAGCTTCACCCGCTGCGCCTCGCCGCCGGACAACGTCGGCGCGGACTGGCCGAGACGGACGTAGCCCAACCCGACGTCGACCAATGTCTTGAGATAGCGGTGAATGCTGCTGATCGGCTCGAAGAACTCGGTGGCGTCCTCGATGGACATGTCGAGCACTTCCGAGATGGTCTTGCCCTTGTAGTGCACCTCGAGGGTCTCGCGGTTGTAGCGGGCGCCGTTGCACACCTCGCAGGGCACGTAGACGTCGGGCAGGAAGTTCATCTCGATCTTGATGGTGCCGTCGCCCGAACACGCCTCGCAGCGGCCGCCCTTGACGTTGAACGAGAACCGGCCGGGCTGGTAACCGCGGACCTTGGCCTCGGTGGTCGCCGCGAACAGACTGCGGATCTTGTCGAAGACGCCGGTGTAGGTGGCCGGGTTGGAGCGCGGGGTGCGCCCGATCGGCGACTGGTCCACCCGCACCAGTTTGTCGACGTGTTCCAGTCCGTTGATCCGGGTGTGCCGGCCGGGAACCTGACGCGCGCCGTTGAGTTTGTTGGCCAGCACGGTGGCCAGGATGTCGTTGACCAGGGTGGACTTGCCCGACCCGGACACCCCGGTGACCGAGGTCAGTACGCCGAGCGGGAAGGCGACGTCGATGTCGCGCAGGTTGTGCTCGCGGGCCCCGACGACGGTGAGCTGGCGCTTGCGGTCCACCGGCCGACGGATCGCCGGGACCTCTATGCTCTGCTTGCCGGACAGGTAGGCCCCGGTGATCGAATCCGGGTTTTTCAGCAGGTCCGCATACGGACCGCTGTGCACCACCTGACCGCCGTGCTCGCCGGCCGCCGGACCGATGTCGACGACCCAGTCCGCGTGGGCGATGGTGTCCTCGTCATGCTCGACGACGATCAGCGTGTTGCCGAGATCCCTTAGGCGGGTGAGGGTTTCGATGAGCCGGCGGTTGTCGCGCTGGTGCAGGCCGATCGACGGCTCGTCGAGGACGTAGAGCACGCCCACCAGACCGGAGCCGATCTGGGTGGCCAGCCGGATGCGCTGCGCCTCACCGCCGGACAGCGTGCCCGCGGCCCGGCTCAGCGACAGATAGTCCAGTCCTACATCGAGCAGGAAGCCCAGCCGGGACTGCACCTCCTTGAGCACCTGCCCGGCGATCGCCGCCTCACGGTGACCCAGGGTGAGTTCGTTGAGGAACTTCGAGCAGTCCGCGATGGACAACTCGCACACCTCGGCGATGGACTTCTTGCCGTGCTTGCCGGCGGTCAGGGTGACGGCGAGGATCTCGGGCTTGAGCCGGGTGCCGTTGCACTCCGGGCACGGAACGTCGCGCATGAAGCCCTCGTAGCGTTCCTTCATCAACTCCGAGTCGGTCTGCTCCATGCGTCGCTGCAGGAACGCCATCACGCCTTCGAAATCGGCGTAGTAGGAACGGGTGCGGCCGTACCGGTTCCGGTACTTCACGTGCACCTGCTCGTCACAACCCTCCAGCAGTGCCTTGCGCGCCTTGGCGGGAAGCTTCTTCCAGGGGGTTTCGATGTCGAAACCCATGATCTCGCCGAGGCCGGCCATCATGCGGGTGAAGTAGTCGGAGTTGTGCCCGATCGACCATGGCGCTATCGCGCCTTCGGCCAGTGTCAGGTCAGGGTCGGGAACGACGAGTTCGGGGTCGACCTCCTTGCGGATGCCCAGACCGCTGCACTCCGGGCAGGCGCCGTAGGGCGAGTTGAACGAGAACGACCGGGGCTCAAGGTCATCCACCGCCAGCGGGTGACCGTTGGGGCAGGCGAGCTTCTCGGAGAACCGCTGCTCGCGGTGCGGGTCGTGTTCGTCGCGGTCGACGAAGTCGAGCACCACGATCCCGTCGGCAAGGCCGAGTGCGGTCTCCACCGAGTCGGTGAGCCGCTGCTTGGAGCCGGTCTTGACCGTCAACCGGTCGACCACCACCTCGATGTCGTGCTTCTCCTGCTTCTTCAGGGTGGGCGGCTCGGTCAGCGGGTACACCACGCCGTCGACCCGGACCCGGCTGTAGCCCTGGGTGTTGAGCTTGTCGAACAGGTCGACGAACTCACCCTTGCGGGTGCGCACCACCGGGGCCAGCACCTGGAACTTGGTGCCCTCCTCCATCGCCAGCACCTGGTCGACGATCTGCTGCGGGGTCTGCCGGGCGATGTGTTCCCCGCACACCGGGCAGTGCGGAGTGCCGGCGCGGGCGTAGAGCAGGCGCAGGTAGTCGTAAACCTCGGTGATGGTGCCGACCGTCGAGCGCGGATTGCGGTTGGTGGACTTCTGGTCGATCGAAACCGCCGGGGACAGACCCTCGATGAAATCGACGTCGGGCTTGTCCATCTGACCGAGGAACTGCCGGGCATAGGCGCTCAGCGACTCGACGTAGCGGCGCTGTCCCTCGGCGAAGATGGTGTCGAACGCCAGCGAGGACTTCCCCGACCCGGACAGCCCGGTGAACACGATCAGAGCGTCCCGGGGAAGGTCGAGGTCGACGCTGCGGAGGTTGTGCTCGCGGGCACCCTTGACGATCAACCGGTCAGCCACCCGCTCATGCTATGTGCCCGGTCTGACGGCAGTACGGTGGCCTCATGACAGTCGTGGACGACACCTACACCGGTCACGTCGAGACGCAGACCGCTGCGCGGCGCACCATTCCCGGGGCGGCCATCATCAAGATGTCGGTGGGGCCGATGGACAACAACGCCTATCTGGCGACCTGTGCGAAGACTGGCGAGTCGGTGCTGATCGACGCCGCGAACGACGCTGATCTACTGGTCGGACTGGTTCAGGCGCAGGCTCCGAAGCTGGAGATGATCGTCACCACCCATCAGCATCCCGACCACTGGCAGGCGCTCGAAGCGGTGGCCGCGGCCAGCGGCGCACCCACCGCCGCGCACCAGCTCGACGCCGAGCCGCTGCCGGTCACCCCGGACCGGTTCCTGGCCGGCGGTGACGCCATCGTGGTGGGCGACCTGACCTTCGACGTCATCCATCTGCGCGGCCACACCCCCGGTTCGGTGGCCCTGGCGCTACGGCCCTCAGATGAACGCGACACCGTTCATCTGTTCACCGGCGACTGCCTGTTCCCGGGCGGGGTCGGCAAGACCTGGGCGCCCGGCGCATTCGAGGAACTGCTCGACGACGTGGAGGGCAAGTTGTTCGGCACCTACGGCGACGACACCGCCGTCTATCCGGGCCACGGCGACGACACCACGCTGGGCGCGGAGCGTCCGCATCTGCAGGAGTGGCGCGAACGCGGCTGGTAAGCCGAGTGAACGACCTCCATGAAACCCAGTGGCGCGAACGCGGCTGGTGATCCGGTAGCCCGGCGACTCGGACACGGTCAAACCCCACTGCCGGCGGCGAGAGTCCCAAACCGGGTGATCATCTCTGAGCAGGGTGTAATTTCGACCGATATGAATGCCGACGGTCTGCCGGATTTCAACCGGCGGCAGGCACTGAGCATGGCCGCGGTACTGGCTGTTCCGAATCTGCTCGGCGGTTGCGCCGACTCCACCAATTCAAAGGACACAACCATGCCGGACTCGGCCATTGTCTTTCCGGCCCGCAAGGTCATCACCATGGATCCCGGTCAGCCGGACGCCACGGCCGTCGCGGTCTCGGGTGGGCGGATCACCGGCGTCGGTTCGATCGAGGATCTGCGGAAGACCGGCGTCGTCGACGAGACTTTCGCCGACGCGGTGGTGTGCCCGGGGCTGATCGACCAGCACCTGCACCCGCTGCTTGGAGCCGCCACCTTGGTGACCGAGGTGATCGCGGTCGAGGACTGGGTGATGCCCGACAAGACCTTCCCGACGGCCCGTTCACCCGAGGATTACCGCGCACGGCTGATCGCCGCCGAACAGGCGCTCACCGATCCCGGCGAGTGGTTGCTGTCCTGGGGCTACCACAAGCTGTGGCACGGACCGCTCGATCGGGCCGCGCTCGACACGATCAGCGCGACGCGACCGATCGTGGTGTGGCAGCGGTCGTGTCACGAGTTCTTCCTCAACACCGCCGCGATCGAGAAGCTCGGTCTGACCGCTGAGCAGATGGCCGGCCACGGTGCGGCATCGGAGATGGTGGATTTCAACGCCGGGCACTGGTGGGAATCGGGCTCCAACCTCGTGCTCGTGCCCTTGTCTCCGATCTTGATGTCCCCGGAGCGAATCGCCGCCGGTCTGCATCAGATGGTCGCCTGCCTGCGCGCCAACGGTGTCACCGCGATCAACGAACCCGGCATCGTCTGGGCCGTCGAACCCTGGGATGTGTATCAGGAGATACTGGGATCCGACGAAACGCCGCTGCTGTCAACATTTCTCGTCGATGCGCGCAGCCAGGCCGACGCCGGGATGGATCCCGCCGATGCGGTGGCCGACGCCGAGGCGCAGATCGCCAAGGCGTCGTCGGGGAAGGTGCGACTGCTGCCCAAGCAGGTGAAGTTGTTCGCCGACGGGGCGATCATCAGCCAGCTCATGCAGATGCGCGATCCCTACCTCGACGACACCGGCCATCCTGATCTATGCCACCACGGCGAGTGGATGATGCAGCCCGATACGTTCCGAGCGTTCGCCCGGGTGTATTGGAATGCCGGCTGGCAGTTGCACATTCACGTCAACGGCGACGCCGGCCTGGACTTGGTGCTCGACACCATCGAGGAGTGCATGGCCTCCCACCCGCGCACCGACCATCGCACGGTGATCGTTCACTTCGCCAACTCCACCGAGGAGCAGATCGACCGCATTGCGGCGCTGGGCTGCCTGGTCTCGGCGAACTCCTACTACCCGGTCGGATTCGCCGATCAGTACGCCGCCCACGGACTGGGCCCGGAACGCGCCGACAACATGGTCCGCGCCGCTTCGGTGCTGCGCCGCGGCATTTCGCTGTCGTTTCATTCGGATCTGCCGATGGGCCCGGCCGCGCCGCTGGCACTGGCCTCGTTCGCCGTGAACCGCCGAACCCCCAGCGGCCGGGTCGTCGCACCCGAACAGCGCATCTCCGTCCACGACGCGCTACGCGCGGTCACGATCGAGGCCGCTTACTCCTGGCGCATGGAACACGAACTGGGCAGCATCGCCCCCGGCAAGGCGGCCACCTTCACCGTCTTGGCCGAGGATCCTTACAGCGTGGCTCCCGAGCAACTCGCCGACATCCCGGTGCTCGGCACCGTGTATCTGGGCCAGTGGTTCCCGGCGCGTCGCGACTAGGAGCCAGTCGCGACTAGGCGCTAGGAACCCGACCGGCTACTGAGCGGAGGCGTGGATCCGCGCAGATCGGCCGGCGCCGCTGCGGTGGCTTCCGACGGCCTTGGCGGCATCGGCAACCGGCGCCGCGCTGCTGCCCACCGAGTCACCGGACACGCTCGCCTCGACAGCCGCAGCCGGTTTTGCCGCAGCCTGTTTCGCCGCAGCCGAACGCCTGGCCGCAGCCGATGCCGCAACTGGCGGCGGTGCCGGGTTGGTGGTCGCCAGCGCGCCCGCCACGTCCTGGACGGCAGTGGTGAGCACCGTCCGAATGCTCGGGACGAAGGCGGGAACCTGCGGAGGGGCCGGGTCAATGCCGTAACCGATGGTGAGGGCATTGAGGACACCCGGAATACCGGTCGGGCCGAGCAGTCCGTCGACCACCGCGTTCCATGTGTTCTGCAGCGGGTTCGCCGATCCCAGCGCAGCGAAGGTGTCAGTGACGACCTTCACCACGCTGCCCACCAGGGCCGTGACTTGGCCGACCACTGCCGTGGCGATGTTCGGGATGAGACCGACGACGGCGTTGACCACCGCCGTGGCTCGGGTCACCACGCCTGACAGAACGTACTGGCCGGTGTCGAGGGCTACCTGGCCGGCATTCTGGACGGCGGTCAACAACGTGGTGATGGCCCCGGGAATGTTCAGCGAGAGCAAGTTCGCCGCCGCGTTCCAGACACCCTCGCTGAGCAGATACGCGCTCGTGCCGAGGCCCGTGAAGGTCTGCAACAGATAATCCGCGCCGTTCTGTCCCAGCTGACTGATGATCGGCAGGTGATCGTTGATGATCTGCGGAACAACACCCAACGCCGACAGGTCAGACCACGGTGCGTAGGTCTGCCAGGGCGTAGGCGAGAACAAGTAGGTGTTCGTCAGTCCGAGAGTCTCGATCAGTTGGGAGATAGGGCTGTCGAAGGCCGCCAGTGCAACCCCGGCAGACACCGACGGCACCGGAATCACCGGCACTCGCAGATGTTGCATAGTGACCGGGGTCATGGCAATCGCGCTCACCCCCACGACTGCCGCCGTACCCGCGATCAGATGCGACCGTAACGAGATTTGCATGGTTCTTCCCCTTTGCTGAGCGTTGCCGAGGACGCTACCTCAGCAAGATTTTTTTCAGGCGCATCGGCTGATTATCGCCATCGGGGATTTCGCCCAACCGTCTCACATCTCTCGTTCTGAGTTTCGCGTAAGTCGGTGCCGAGGTGCCGAGGCTTGGGCGGTAGCCGCGGTTGCTCGATCCGACTGCACAGGAGGCTGCTGGACTCCGGCGGTTTCAGAACGGTGCACTTGTCAAGCTCCAATGGTTGCCGAATGAGTCGTGCCAGTAGGACAGTCCGCTCAGCGATGAGAGGGCCAGTGCTAATCCTCGGCCTTGTTCGGACATCTCGTCCGGCATACCTGCGGACATGAGGTTGACCTCGGCAGGATGACCGTCATCGACGAAGTCGACCTGAACGCGGTTGGTGTTCAACTCGATTTCCAGGTTGAGGCGCGTGGCTTTGCTGTGCTCAAGGATATTTCCAGCGACTTCGGCGACCGCGATACCGACTTCAAGGCGCACGCGTCGTGGCACCTGCTCGTTACGCGACCAGAATGCGTCGAGGGCGGCCTGAATCATGTCGAGCGTTGTTGGCCCGATGACTAGCTCCACCGCCGCTCCGCCCGTCCCACTTGAATCTGTCGACACCATCAGGTGGGCGCAACAATCCGACATATTCGACCATTCGCCTAAAACTCCTACAACCTAGCGGCTTCAGTGGCAGTAGAAAGGGACTCGTTGCAAATTTTTGGTTCTGATAGCGACGAGCCACCATCCGAAGTGCCGGACTTTCACCGGGAACGCGCACAGTCGACGATTAGCCACCTAGGCGTTTGGTGACGAGCGGTCGCAATTCAGCGTCCACTTCGCGGTCGGTCCAGATCCGCTCGACTCGCTCCGTCGGCCCCTCGTTGACGAAGTCGTGGAGTTCCTGAAGGAAGTATCCGGTCTCTCGAACCCAGCCCGGGCCGAGCTTGGCTTCCCACCAGCACAACAGCCCACTCTCTTCGCAGACGCCGCCCACGTCATCGGCCTCCGGACCGGTCCAGAACGCGAAGTAGTCGCGTAGGTCCGATTCCGGTTCGGGATCACCGTCGTGCATCGCGACGTATTCCTGATGCCAGGCGATGGCGTCACCGACCTGGCGCGGCGCGACACCCAGCGTTCCGATCGCGAGCAGGCGCACCTGATGACGCATGGCGGATTCGTGCTCGCGCAGGCACTGATTCCAGACCGCGTTCACGACACCGGTCTGCGGGTCGTCGCTGAGGTTCCAGTTGTAGACCTCGGCGAACTCCGCCAATGTCGCGTCGGCGAGAGTCAATGCGGTTGCGTCGTAGTCGATCACCGCATAGGGATAGAGGAACTCGCGCCGGCGCTGCCGGTCGGGCCGGCGCGGCAGCGGCTGTATCGGATCGCGGATTCGGGCCACTTCAGGGGAAAGTCAGCAGGACCAGGGCGCAGTCGTCATCGAATTCCCCACTCGGACTGAGCATTCTGAGTCGGGCGATGAGGTCATCGAGTGACCAGCCGGGTTGTCCGGCCACTTCGGCACACAGACCGACGAAGTCGATCTGCGAAAACGGGCTGTCGGACAGTTCGAATGCCCCGTCGCTGTAGAGCAGGACCTGACCGCCGGCGGGCACGGTGTAGGAGTCACCGGTGTAGACGGTGTCGGCGAACATTCCGACCGGCCTGCACGGGGTGGACAAGCTTGTGGCCGTGATCCCGTTTCCGTCGCGGTTGAGGGCAAGCGCGGGCGGATGGCCCGCACTGGCGTAACGCAGTGTCCGGGTCGAAAGCTGATAGACGCCGTACCACATGGTGAAGTAGGTGTCCCCCTGCTCGCTCATCTGGAACAGGCCGTTGAGCTTGTCGAGCACCTGATCCGGATTCAGCAGAGTCTCGTTGGGCAGCGAGCCGGATCGGACGAGGTTGTGCACCGACATCGACAGCAGTGCCGGCCGGATTCCGTGCCCGGACACGTCGATCAGGTACATCTTGAGATGGTCATCGTCGAGCCACCGGTAATGGAATCCGTCGCCGCCGAGATCGAGCGAAGGCAGATAGCGCGACGACACCTCGACCGGCCCGTGCAGATCGCCGGGAAGGATTGATGCCACATATTCTGCGGCGCTTCGCATTTCGGCTTGCAGACGTTGGGCGAGAATGCGGTTCTCTCGCTCTCGCTGCGCCAGCAACTCACGTGCCGCCACCTCGTCGCTGATGTCGACGCCCTGGGCGACGAGATACTGGATCTCACCGTCCACGTCGCGCAGACAACTCACCGAGAGATCGACCCAGAACAGGTGACCGTCGGCGTGGATGTGCTGCTTCTCGACGCGATAGGTCTCGATCCGTCCGGCGATCAGATCCTCGGTGCTTTTCAGATCGGTGTCGAGGTAGCTGGCCGGAGTCATCTCCTGCCAGGTCTTGGTCCTCATGGTTTCTTCGTCATAGCCGAACAGTTCGCACAGCGCCCGGTTGACCACTTCCATCTTGCCGTCCGGGGTTACCAGTGCCATTGCGACGTTCGAGGTCTCCATCAGCCGGCGGAAGCGGGCGTCCGCTTCGGCCTGCTTGGCGCGCGCCTCCACCTGCTCGGTGATGTCGATGATCTGACCGAAGAGGTACTCCACCGCACCGGTTGAATCACGGAGACAGCTAGCCGACAGATCGATCCAGATCAGGTGCCCGTCGGCATGGATGTGTTGCTTGATGATCCGATACGTGTCCAGACGGCCGGCGAGGAGATCCGCGATGTTCTTCAGGTCGACTTCCATGTACCTGGCAGGCGTCATCTCCTGCCAGCTCATCGCCTTCAGGGTCTGCTCGTCGTACCCCATCATCTCGCAGAAGGCCTGGTTGACCACTTCGAACTTGCCGTCGGCGGCGGCAAGGACCATGCCGACGTTGGAGGTCTCCATCAGCCTGCGAAAGCGGGCATCCCCCGTGGCCGTCACACCGATGATTCTGACACGCATGACACCAAAGCCGCAGGCCCGAAAGACTCATCGCCGGTTTCGATACCGTCCCAGCGCAGTGCGTCTAATCTCGAGCAAATACCACCACGATCCAGGAGGACACCATGGCTTTCGATCCCAAGGACGCACTCAACGCGGCCAAGGAAGTTGCGGCCCACGCCGTCGGCAAGTCCGCCGAGATGGTGGAGAGCGCCGGCAAGGTGATCAAGGGCGACATCGCCGGGGGTGTCAGCGACATCGTCCAGGACGCCACCGAGATCGCCGCCCATGCCGTCGGCAAGGCCAAGGAAGTTCTGCACGGCAAGGACGACGCCGGCAAGTAACCGGCGTCAGAGCCAGTCGCGTCGCCTGAACCCGAGATAGAGCGCCACCGAGGTCAGCACCGATACGACGGCACTGGTGAGCACACCCCAGTCATTGCCGTACCCCGGGTACGGAATGTTCTGCCCGAACCAGCCCGTCACCAGGGTCGGCACCGCGATGATCGCGGCCCAGCCGGTGAGCTTCTTCATGATCGTGTTGAGCCGCGCATCCTGCAGCGACAGGTTGGTCTCGAACACCGTGGTGACCATGTCACGCAATGAGTCGGTCCACTCCGAGGCCCGGATGACGTGGTCGTAGAGGTCGTAGTACCAATTGGTCAGCTCGCCTGTGTCGGTCCCCTCGACGCTGCGGCGCATCACGGTGTTGACCACCTCGCGCATCGGCAGCACTACCCTGCGCAGTTCGACGAGTTCCTTGCGCAGCCGATAGGTGTCGCGCTGGAGCTGCCGGTTCTGCGACCTGTCGTCGAACAGGTTGTCCTCCAGCGACTCGATGGCGTCGTCGAGTTGCTGGATGGTGTCGAAATGGCCGTCGACCACCACGTCGAGAACGCCGTGCAGCAGCGCGGCGCTGCCCCTGCGCAACAGATCGGCGTTGTCATCCCAGCGGCGTACCACTTCGGTGATGTCGAAAACCGGCTTGGCCGAATCGGTTTCGTGCCGGACGGTCACCACGGCGGTGGGCAGCACGAAGATCGAGAGTTTCGACAGCAGCAACCGGGACTCGATCGACCCCGGAACCTGCGGCCCCAGCGCGGTGGCATAGACGGTCACGACGGTGTGATCGGCGTAGCGAGTGGCCTTGGCACGGACGTCGTGGTCGACGACGTCGGCGACCGCGCGCTGATCGAAACCGAGTTCGTCGGCGAGTTGCTCGAGCTGTGCACGGTCGGGGTTGCACAGATCGGCCCACACCAGGGCATCGGACTCGTGCAGATGTTCGGAGACGTCCGCAAGCGGGAAGTCCTCGGCCTTCAGCCGGCCGTCGACCCACAGCCGGGTGCGCACGGCGACCGCAGAAACGGCTAGCCCGTCGTGTGGACGATCAGGACGTCGGTCTTGGAACGGCGCGCGACGTTGGCCGGCACCGAGCCGAGCAGCCGGCCGGCGATCGTGTTCAACCCGACGTTGCCGATCACCAGCAGGTCGGCGCCCACCTCTTCGGCGAGCTCTACGAGGGCGTCCACCGGGGCACCCACGATGGCGCGCTCCTCGACCTCGTTGGCGCCCGCGGCCTTGGCACGCTCCGCGGCGTCGTGGAGTAAGTCGTAGATGGGGGCGTTGCCCTGCATCTTGTAGCCCTCGTCCTTGAGGATGTCAGCGGCGCGTGCGTCGCCGGGGGCGGGCAGATAGGCGGTCGCCACGATGACCTTCGCGCCCGACCCGGAGGCGAGCTGACCGGCGCGGTCGACCGCGCGCAGCGAGGAATCCGATCCGTCGGTTCCGACGACAACGGTCTGGTATCCGCCCATTCCAACCCTCCAGTAACTGATTGCGACGCCAACCCCGAACACTAACGCCTCCGGACCGCCACGGGACCCGAATCGGCGACAGCGCGCCTTCCCTGCGGCGGGTGGGGATCGTTCTGACGAGCGAAAATCCGGCTGCAGAAGCGCCCAGGTGACCTGCGCAACAGGCCAGCGGATAGCGTGGTTTTCCCAAGATGACCATCTCGATACGTGACACCCGGCCCGCGGTCGTACCCGCCACCCCGCCGCCAGCGCCGCGCCGGTGGGACGCCGGACTGGTCGCGCTGCTGGCCATCGTGGTGAGCGCCGCCGGCGCCGCACGACCCTCGTTGTGGTTCGACGAGGCGGCGACGATCTCGGCCGGCACCCGTTCGGTGCCCGAACTCCTGCGGATGGTCGGGCACATCGACGCCGTCCACGGCGTGTACTACCTGCTGATGCACGGCTGGTTCGCGGTGTTTCCGGCCACCGAGTTCATGTCCCGGCTGTCGAGTGCGATCGCGGTCGGAGCAGCGGCCGCCGGGGTGGTGGTGCTGGGACGGCAACTGTCCACCCGCCAGGTCGCAGTGACCGCCGGACTGGTGTTCGCGATCCTGCCCCGGGTCACCTGGGCGGGCATGGAGACCCGGTCCTATGCGCTGACGATGGCGGCCGCGTTGTGGCTGACGGTGTTCTGCGTGCGGGCGGCGCGCCGCAATCGCAAAGTCTTGTGGTGCGGCTACTTCGCACTCCTGGTGGCCGCGACGCTGCTCAATGTCTTCCTGGTGCTGATCATTCCGGTCCACGCCGTTGCGGTGGGCGTGTGCGCAGGCAGACGGGCGCTGCGAGATTGGGCAGTGGCCGCGGTCGCGGCCGTCGGCGCGGTGACGCCGTTTCTGATGTTCACCCAGACCCAACTGTTCCAGGTTCGGTGGATCTCGCCACTGCAGGCGGGGACGGTCGTCAAGATCGTCCAGGACCAGTACTTCGACCGCGCGGTGCCGTTCGCGGCGCTCGCCGGCGCCATCCTGCTGGCCGGCGGCGTCGAACTGTGGCGGCGAGGCACTCCGGCAAGCGTCCGACCGGCCCGGCTCGCCGTGATCGCGATCACCTGGATGGCCGCCCCGACCGCGGCGCTGCTGCTCTATTCGGCGGTGCGGCACCCGGTCTACTACCCGCGCTATCTGTCGTTCACCGCGCCGGCCATCGCGCTGCTGCTCGGGCAGTGCGTCGTCGCGGTCGGTCGCGGCCGGGTGGGCGTCACGGCGATCCTGGCCGCGTTGACGGTCGCGGCGGCACCCAATTACCTGGCTCAGCGCGGTCCGTATGCGAAGGAGCACATGGACTACAGCCAGGTTGCCGACGTCATCGAGCGCTACGCGGCCCCCGGGGACTGCCTGGTGCTGGACAACTCGACGACGTGGAAGCCTGGTCCGATCCGCCCACTGCTCGCCGCCCGCCCCGCCGCGTACCAGAAACTGCACGATTATGGCCGGGGGCGAACGGCGATCCAGCGAAACATGCTGTGGGACAGCCATATCGCGATCTGGGCATGGGCGGACAAGATGCCCGACTGTCCCGCGCTGTGGACGATCACCGAACGGGATCCGAGCCGGCCCGACCATGAGAGCGGACCGTCCCTGCCACCGGGCCCGCGCCTCGGGCGGGCGATGGCCTACCAGGTGCCGAGCCGGTTCGGCTTCCACGTCGTGGAGCGCTGGCAGTTCAGCTTCGCCCAAGTCACCAAGTCGGAAGGGTTAGTTCGCGGGGCCTAGTTTCCGGACCAGCGGCCGGCCGGGGTACCGGCTTCGGTCACCGGCGGCACCGGTGCGCCCTGATCGCCAGAAGGCTGGGATCCACCGGGAACCTGGGCCGACCACTCGGTGCCGATGCACAGCAGGCTGTGCGGCGTCGAGATGGTCTTCGGCAGTGGGATCCCGAAGCCCGGGATGCCCGGGATGGTGATCTGCGGCGGCGACAGCAGCGTGGCCACCCCCTGCGCGAGGTTCGGCAGCACGCTGACCGGCGGAGTCGGCAGTGCGGCCGCCGCGTCGGCGATCGGAGCGGCGGGGATCAGCCCGCTCAGACCCGGGTTGATCACGGCAGCGCTCGGTGTCGGAATGCCGGGGACGAAGGCACCCGGACCCGGCGGGACGGCGGCCGCACCGCCGACCGGCACGCCGGGGATGACGGCGCCGGGGGCCGGCGGGACAAGGATCCCGGCACCGGCCGGAGCGCCCGGCAGGACGGCCGGCGGGACGGCAGCAGCGCCACCGAGCGGAATACCGGGGACCGCAGCCGGCGGCGTGGCGACGGCACCGGCGGCCGGAACAGCCGCGGCGGCCGGAACACCGGCAGCCGCCGGCGGGAACCCTGCTGCCAGCGAGGCGATGGCCTCGGCCGGCAGCGCTGCCAGCTGGGAAGCCTTGTGGTCGATGTCCTGCGGGTAGTCGCCCGCGCCCCCGCCGGAGCCGGCGCCGGATCCGTTGCCCTGACCGATGCCCGCGCCCGGCTGGCCGGAGTCCTGGTCCCCGTGCCGGCCGGCGTTGTCCTCGATGACCGCGGCCGGAACTCCGGCTCCGGTGCCGCCGGCACCCGGCGGCGTGGCGCCGGCGATGTCACCGGCGACCGGGACGCCACCGGCACCCGCGGCGGGAACACCCGGAATCTCGGCGGGCGGCGTGGCGAGCCCACCCGCGCCACCGCCACCGGGAACCGCGGCAGCCGGCCCGGGGACCACGTCACCGAGGAGCCCGCCCGGAGTTCCCGGCACCGCGGCGCCGGGAAGGGCCGCCGCGTCCGCGATGGGAGCGCCGGGCGTTGGGGGCAGAGCCGCGCCCGGCAGAACAGGACCCTCGATCGCCGCAGCGGTCGGGATGCCCGGAATGGACAGCGGGGGGTCGCCTGCTCCGGAGATCGGGCCACCGGCAATCCCGCCGGGCAGTCCGCCACCCGGCGTGGCCGCACCCGGCAGCACATCGGCAAGGGGCAGGCCGGGGATGGTGATGTCGGGTGTGCCCGGGAATTCCGTGAAGCTGCCGAGGGGGATCTCGGCGCCGGGGATATCGATCACGGTCCCGGGAACCGGAATCGAATTCTCAACGGCCCCAGCAGGACTGGGGACCGCGGGCAGTCCCGGGGTGACCACCGAGGCGGCATCCGGAACCGCGGGCACCTCGAATCCCGGGGCACCGGGAGTGACGGCGGCCGCAGGCGCGAGAGCACCCGGGGTGTCACCGCCGATGATCGGCGGCAGATCGACGGCACCGGCGGCCGGAACGCCGGGGGTCGCCGCCGGCGGAACCGGAGGGAGGCCGGCGGCCGCAGGAGCAACGCCGCCGGGAACGGCGGCAGGCGGAGTTGCGGGCGCGATGATCTCGCCGCCGGACGGAACACCGCCGACGCCGGCGGGGGCTCCGGGCGGAAGTGCGGCACCGCCGCCGACCGGGGCGCCGGGAACTCCGACGGGTCCGGACGGCGGAACGGCGGCGGCGTCAGCGATCGGCGCGGCGGGGACCAGTGCGTCGGGACCGGGGACTCCCGCTCCCAGCGCGGCGCCGGCAGCCTGACCGATGGCGGCACCGCTGTCACCGGCGACACCGGCGGCATCGGTGATCGCCTCGCCACCAGCACCAGCACCAGCGCCGGCACCTTCTGCAGCACCTGCTCCGGCACCACCGGCGCCCAGCTCGCCACCACCGACCACACCGGCGGCAGCCTCGGCGCCGGGAATCCCGGATGCCTCGGCGATCGGCGCCCCGGCGGCCGCAGCCGGACCGGGAATCGCCGCACCGGGCGCGGGGACGCCACCGGCCGCCGCTGCGGGCGGGGTGCCGGGGACGGCTGCCGGAACACCGGGAAGACCGCCACCGGCACCGGCGGGCGGGGTCGGGGGAAGGCCGGCCGGCGGGTTGACCACACCGCCACCACCCGCAGCGGGCGGGGTGCCCGGCAGCGCGGCCGGCGGAGTGGGAACGCCGGCAACCGCGCCGGTCCCCGGAGCGCCCGGGGTGGAGGCCGGGGGAATCGGGACGCCGCCGGCGGCCGGGACGCCCGGGGCGCCCGGAACGCTGGCCGGCGGAATCGGCACGCCGCCGGCGGCGGAGGCCGGCGGGATCGGGCCACCGGCGACCGGCGACCGCGGGGTCAGGATGGAGGCGGCCGACGGCGGAATGCCCTGGGACAGGTCCGGCGGATTGGTCGCGACGCCCTGGAGGATGCTCAGGCACGGGATACCGCCCGGGGTGACGGACGGATCAGCGGCGGCAAGGGTGTTGAACAGCGGAGCTGTCCAGAAGAAACCCACCGTCGCGATTACCGTGCCCGCCGCCACACGAGTGGTGGTCCGTGACATTTGCTATCCCATCTCTGTTTGCGCCTCTGAGCCGAGACTCAGATCTGAAGGCGAAACTACAGACGTGTAAGTCTCGGAAGGGCCCGACAACTTGGGCGTTTACCGAACCGTGGCCAACCGGTGGCGCACCGGTTACCAAGCGCCGCGAAAGGGGCCGAACGGACTACTTTTCCGGCTGTCGGCACGCCCGCCGGGATGCCACGACACCGACCAGCACCAGCCCTGCGAACAGGGCGAACATCGACCGCGCCGCGGTGACGTCCGGCGAGTCGCGCAGGTTCACCACCACGCCGGCCAGGCCGGCCCCGAACGCCCCGCAGATCAACTGCACGGTGTTGACCGCCGCGGAGGCGATCGTCTGTTCGCCGGGTTCCCCGGCCCTCTCCTGGGTGGCCGATCCCATCGCCCAGACCGACAGGTGCGGCCAGGCACTGCCGATCCCGGCCCCCGTGACCACCAGTGCCAGGGCCCAGAGCGCGACCACCGGTGGACCGGCGCCCTCCTGCTGGGCCAGCGCAGCAAGACCAAGGCCCGCCGCCATCACCACCGGGGCCAGCGTCACCACCCGCGCCGCGACCGAGCGGCGCCCGATCGAGGCGCTGCGGACCTCGCCGACGGTCCAGCCGACCGACAGGGCGGCGCCGAGAAATCCGGCGATCACCGGCGACAGCCCGGCCAGCCGCTGACCGAACAGCGGCACGTACATGTCGACCATGGTGGCCGCCATCAGCAGACCCAGCGTCAGGTAGATCCACTTCAGCGGACCCGGCCGGAACACCGCTCGCGGCAGCACCCTCGCGGCCCCCTCCCCCCGCGCTCCGGCCCGCCGATCCACGGCGACGAACGCCACCACCAGCCCGGCGGCCAGCGCCAGCAGCGCTGCGGTGGCCGCCGGGTCCGCCGGGACCGCGGCGAGGCTGACGATCAGCGCAGCCAGACCGAGAAGCGTCAGCGACCACACCGGGATTCCCAGGGCTTCCCCGGAATGGCCGCGGCCGGCCGGCAACGCCAGCGGAACGAGCCCGGCAACCACCACCGCGAGGATCAGCAGGAGTGCGAAACCACCACGCCAGGAACCGAATTGGGCGAACAGGCCGCCGGATACCGGGCCGAGCAGAGTGCCCACTCCCCACATCGCGGACACCGTCGCGGCGGCCCGGGTCCACAGTCGCTCAGGCAGCACCGCGCTGATCACCGCGTAGCCGAGGCCGGCCAGCACACCGCCGGCGAGGCCCTGCACGGCCCGGCCCGCAAGCAGCACCGGCATGCTCGGCGCCAATGCGCAGACGGCACTTCCGGCGGCGAAAGACAGCAGTGCGCCGAAGTAGGAGAGCCGGGGCCCGAACCGGGTCAGCACCGGCCCGACCGTCGTCGCGCCGATCACCGAGGCCACCAGGTACACCGTGGTCACCCAGGCGTACAACCGGGCGCCGCCGATCTCCCCGGTGGCCGTCGGCAGCAGGCTCATCGTGATGAACTCGTTGGTCGCGTAGATCGCGACCCCGCCCGCGAGAACCGTTGCAGCGCCGCGATATCGGCGGCTGAACAACTCACCCCAGCTGCCGGCGCCCGTCACTTCAAGCCGGCGGCGTCCATGCCGCGCAGTTCCTTCTTCAGGTCGTGGATCTCGTCACGAAGCCGCGCGGCCAGTTCGAACTGCAGGTCGCGGGCGGCCGCCATCATCTGGTTGGTCAGATCCTTGATGAGATCGGCCAACTCGGCCCGCGGCATGGACGCCACGTCGCGCCCTTCGATGATGCCCGCGCTGACCGAACGGCCGGCCTCCCCCTGCGCACGGCGCCCGCGGGAGGCGTTGCGCCCGCCGACCTGGATCGATTCGGTGGCCTCCGTATCTTCGGCCTCGCTGTAGACCTGGTCGAGGATGTCGTTGATCTTCTTGCGCAACGGTTGCGGGTCGATGCCGCGCTCCTCGTTGTAGGCGACCTGTTTGGCGCGACGACGATCGGTCTCCTCGATGGCCTGCTGCATCGAGTCGGTGAGTTTGTCGGCGTACATGTGCACCTCGCCGGAGACGTTGCGCGCGGCGCGGCCGATGGTCTGGATCAGGCTGCGGGCCGAGCGCAGGAAGCCCTCCTTGTCGGCGTCGAGGATCGAGACCAGCGAGACCTCCGGCAGGTCCAGGCCCTCGCGCAGCAGGTTGATGCCGATCAGCACGTCGTACTCGCCGAGCCGGAGCTGACGCAGCAGTTCCACCCGCCGCAGGGTGTCGACCTCGGAGTGCAGATACCGCACCCGGATGCCCATCTCGAGCAGGTAGTCGGTGAGGTCCTCGGCCATCTTCTTGGTGAGCGTGGTGACCAGCACCCGCTCGTCGCGCTCGGCGCGGGCGCGGATCTCCCCGATCAGGTCGTCGATCTGTCCCTTGGTGGGTTTGACGACGATCTTGGGATCGACCAGGCCGGTCGGCCGGATGACCTGCTCGACGAATTCTCCCCCGCTGGCGGCCAGCTCGTAGGGCCCGGGGGTGGCCGACAGATACACCGTCTGGCCGATCCGACCGGCGAACTCCTCCCAGGTCAGCGGGCGGTTGTCGACGGCCGAGGGCAGCCGGAAGCCGAACTCCACCAGGTTGCGCTTGCGGGACATGTCACCCTCGTACATGCCGCCGATCTGCGGGACGGTGACGTGCGACTCGTCGATGACGAGCAGGAAATCCTCCGGGAAGTAGTCCAGCAGGGTGGCCGGCGCCGAGCCCGCCGGCCGGCCGTCGATGTGCCGGGAGTAGTTCTCGATGCCGGAGCAGAACCCGACCTGGCGCATCATCTCGATGTCGTAGTTGGTACGCATCCGAAGCCGTTGAGCCTCCAGCAGTTTGCCCTTGTTCTCCAGGTCGGCCAGCCGCTCGGCGAGCTCGGACTCGATGGAGGAGATCGCCTGCGCCATCCGCTCCGGACCGGCGACGTAATGGGTGGCCGGGAAGATCCGCAGCGAGTCCACCTTGCGGACCACGTCACCGGTCAGCGGGTGCAGGTAGTACAGCGCCTCGATCTCGTCCCCGAAGTACTCGATGCGGATAGCGAGTTCCTCGTAGGACGGGATGATCTCGACGGTGTCCCCGCGGACCCGGAAGGTGCCCCGGGTGAACGCCACGTCATTGCGGTCGTACTGGACGTCGACCAGCAATCGCAGCAGTCCGTCGCGGGGCACCTCGCTGCCGACCTGAAGTTCCACCGAACGGTCGAGGTAGGACTGCGGGGTGCCCAGGCCGTAGATGCACGACACCGAGGCGACAACGACGACGTCGCGGCGGGACAGCAGCGCCGAGGTGGCCGAGTGCCGCAGCCGCTCGACGTCGTCGTTGATCGAGCTGTCCTTCTCGATGTAGGTGTCCGTCTGGGCGATATAGGCCTCGGGTTGGTAGTAGTCGTAGTACGACACGAAGTACTCGACGGCGTTGTGCGGCAACATCTCCCGCAGTTCATTGGCCAGCTGGGCGGCCAGCGTCTTGTTGGGGGCCATCACCAGGGTGGGACGCTGCAGCCGCTCGATGAGCCAGGCCGTGGTCGCCGACTTGCCGGTGCCGGTGGCGCCGAGCAGAACGACGTCGCGCTCCCCCGCCCGGATCCGGCGCTCCAGCTCCTCGATGGCGGCGGGCTGATCCCCGGCCGGCTGGTACTCGCTGACGACCTCGAACTCGGCGCCCGCACGCACCACGTCCTCGACAGCACGGTATTCGGAGTGCGCCAGCACGGGCTCACCCGGAGAGACGTCCCAGGCGGGCTGTTCCGTCGCGAATGCCATGCATACAGGGTAGGCGGGACCCCGGACACCTTTAGGCTCGCACGGTGGCGAACAAGTGGAGTCAGGAGTTCCTCCTGTTCCCGACGCTGCGCGGGTACCGCCGGCGGTGGCTGCCGCGCGACATCGTGGCCGGGGTGACGTTCGGTGCCGTCACCATGCCGGGCCAGCTGGCGACCGCACATCTGGCCGGAATGCCGCCGATCACCGGCCTCTACGGATTCGTCGTGGCGACCGTCGTCGCGGCCGCGGTCTCCACCAATCGGCACCTGGCCATGGGCGTGGACAGCACCGTGGCGCCCATCCTGGCCACCGGTCTCACGGCGGTCGGCGCGACCTTCGAGACCCGCTACTACATCGGACTGGCCCTGGTCACCGCGTTCCTGGTCGGGGTGTTCACGCTCATCATCGGGGTCGGCCGGCTCGGCTGGGTCGGCGACTTCCTGTCCCGGCCGGTGATGATCGGGTTCTTCGGCGGGATCGCGGTGATCATCATCGCCCACCAGATCCCGGGACTGCTCGGCGTCGAGGAGGGGCACGGCCGGACCATCCCGCGGATCATTCAGGTGATTCACCAGATACCGCAGGCCAACATCCCGTCGCTGATCCTCGGACTGGCCTCGCTGGTGCTGCTGCTGGGCATCGCCCGGATCAGCCGGCGGATCCCGGGCGCCCTGATCGTCCTGGTGCTCTCGACGCTGGCGATGATCACGTTCCACCTGAGGGACAAAGGTGTGGAGGCCCTCGGACCGCTGGACCGCGGACTGCCTGAGGTCAGCCTTCCGCAGTTCTCCTTCGAGGCGGTCGAGGCCGTGCTGAGCACGGCCCTGGTGATCGCGATCTTCTGCCTGGCGCAGACCGCGGCCACCACCCGGTCGGCGGCCAACCTCGGCGGGTTCGAGACCGACGTCAACGCCGACTTCCGGGCGCTGGGACTGGCCAATATCGCCTCCAGCATGGTCGGCTCCTTCACCATCAACGCCAGCCCGCCGTCGACGACGATCATCGCCGAGTCCCGCGGGCGGTCCCAGTTGGCGTCACTGATCGCCTCGGCGATCGCCGTCGTCGTGCTGTTCTTCAGCCAGCTGATCGAGAACCTGCCGATGGCGACGCTGTCGGCGGTGCTGATCTACATCGCCATCAAGATCTTCCGGGTCGACCAGATGCGGGCCACCGCCCAATACTCCTGGCGCGCATTCGCTTTGATGCTCATCTCGCTGTCCGGCACGGTGCTGCTCGGCATCGTCTACGGGGTGCTGTTCGCGGTCGTGGTGTCGTTCATCTACCAGGCGTCCCGCACCGCCCGCCCCGAGTTGCTGCGACTGGGCCGGTCCGCGGAGGGCACCTGGTTGCCGCTCGGAGATGACCGGTCCGAGCCGGTGCCCGGTATCGCCGGTTTCTCCCTCAACGGGCCGCTGTGGTTCGGCAACGCCAACTGGTTCCGGATGCAGTTGATCGGCGCACTACCGGACGAGGACGACGAGGAGAACCCCGACGAGGACTGTGAGGACCAGCCCGATCTGCTGGTGCTCGACGCCCGACGGATCGACGACGTGGACTTCACCGGATTCGAGGCGCTGTCCGACGTCGCCGAGGTGGCCGCGCTACGCGGTGTGCCGTTCGTGGTGGTGGTGCAGAAGGGCAGGACCGAGCGGGCCTTCAAGGGCGGCGGGTTCTCCGAACTGCTGGGCCGGTCGCGGTTCTTCGACACCATCCCGCTGGCGATCGCCGCCTTCCCGAACCTGCGGGCCAACCGGCACCCCGGCGGGGACGGGGGCATCGACCGCGACGAGAGAGACGACCATGCATCCACCCAAGCATGAGATCTTCGATCTGACCGCCGGCACCAACACCGATCCGAAGGGCATCGTCCGCGAGGTCGACGAGTACCGGCTGACCCCGTGGGGCCTGTACATGGCCCGCCCCACCCCGGGCCGGCCCCAGTTCCACTACCTCGAGTCCTGGCTGCTCCCGGATCTGGGCCTGCGAGCGAACGTCTTCCACTTCAACCCGGGCTACGAGCGGGACCAGGACTACTACCTCGACATCGGTCGGATCACCGCCGGCGCCGACCGTTGGGAGGCCGAGGACCACTATCTCGACCTGGTGGTGCGCACCGGAACCGGAACCGAGGTGACCGACGTCGACGAACTCCTCGAGGCGCACGACGCCGGCCTGCTGGACGGCCGTACCGCGGAATCCGCCCTGAACACGGCGTTTTCCACGGTCTCCGGGCTGGCTGCGCACGGCCACGACCTGAACGCCTGGCTGGCCGGCACCGGCGTGGACCTGACCTGGCGGCAGGCGTAATGTCGAGCCCCGTGGGACAGGCGAGACGCATGGTGACGGTTGGCGCGATTGTCACGTTGGCGGCCGGTCTTGCCCCGGCGGCTGCCACCGCCGATGAGATCCAGCAGCACAACATCACCTACCGGGCCCGGGTCGACGGAATCGCGCGCGGCGCCGAGATCTACTACCGGATCAGTGACACCGAGGCCAACAGCGCAAATCCGATGATGTTGCCGGGCCGCACCTTCGAGGCCACCGGCGTGCTGACCGATCCCAAACAGGCCGGCATGCGGATCTCCATTCAGTGGCCGTACTCGGCCAACCTGACCTGCGAGATCCTGGTCGACGATGAAGTCGTCACCCAGGCCAGCCAGTTCATCAGCCCACGGCTCACCCCGGTCCGCAACGATCCGGACTACGGGGCGATGAACTGCGGCGCACCGTTGGACAATCTGCCGGGCGGTCCGCCGGTGGTGCTGGACGGCACCGCGATCGAACCGCTACCCGTCACAGCGGTCAGGTAGTCCAGCCGGCGCCCTGCGCCCACGACTGCGCCCGCGGGTAGGCGGCAGCGAACCAGTCCCCCGGCGAACCGGACCGCCGACGCTTGAACTCCTGATACTCAGACCTGGCCGCCGGATTGGCGTTGAGCCAGTCGGTGAACATCAGCGCGAAGCGCTGATTGGGGCTGCCGTCGACTCTGATGTGGATGTGCGTCGGCCGTCCCGGATCGGCGGAAGCGTGAAACCTCTTGTGCCACAGCTCATCTCGCCCCGCCAGGGCAGTGTCCGCCGTGATGGAATCGACCCTGGGATAGCCGGCCTGCAGCAGGTTGTCGGCGAGTTCGTCGGCGACGTCCAGCGCGGCGACGGTGATCTGGACGTCGATGATGTCGCGGGCGTCGAGACCGGCCACGGCCGTCGAACCGGTGTGGTCGATGCGCACCGCCCGGTGACCGCAGGCGGTCTTCAGTCTGGCGATGATCCGGGTGGCCTGATCCGCCCAGCCAGGATCGGCGGCGACCACGGCTGTCGGGTCGGCGACCGGTGTCCGGGTGGCGACGTTGTGGGCGAACGGGACGATGCGCTGGTACCAGAGGTCGCGGGC
>ENA-UPXM01001476-UPXM01001476.1-activated-sludge-metagenome-genome-assembly--contig:-NODE-1476-length-29921-cov-6.319293_pt1 | contig 29921 bp, 26 predicted proteins | sample MGYA00238178_ERZ772708 | MGnify/ENA primary metagenome ERZ772708 (study PRJEB29002, sample SAMN05720212) | activated sludge metagenome | isolation source: anaerobic digester from wastewater... | reverse complement strand
AAAATGGTCCTTAAGGTAGTAGAGAATCGCGCCGGTAGCGCCAACCGCCAGAGGATGATCGTGAAAAGTCACCGCTTTCTGGGATCCTAATTTAAAAGTCTCTACCAAAAGCCTCATCGAATCTTCATATTCAAAAATCCAGTCTTCGTAGACTGTCAAAGTCGCCTGGATCGTTTCTCGAATGAAACCCGTCAGATCTTTGCGAGATTCCAGAGATTTGGGTATCACGACTTCACGCGGTCCCAGAAGGGATAATTCATCAGCCAACCGGTCTGGCAATACCTCGCGCACATAGAACTCGCCAGTACTAAGCTCAAGATAGGCCAGGACCGCGGTGTTTTTGTCCGTAAGAATGGCCGCCATATATTGCAAGCTCTTCTGGGGTGTTTCGTCATCCAGATAAGTGGCGGGTGTGATGATCCGCGTTATCCTGCGTTCCACAAGCCCCTTGGCCTGTTCAGGATCTCCGATTTGTTCGCAAATCGCGACCTTGAGGTTACTATCGAGCAAGGTCCTAACATAGCCCTGAAAGGCATGATGAGGAAATCCGCACATGGGGACCCGGCCCGCCTCGCCGCCTTCTCGACCCGTCAGGGTGATATTAAGAATGTCTGAAGCGCGCACGGCATCTTCAAAAAACATTTCATAAAAATCTCCCAGTCGAAAAAAAAGGACCGTGTCCTTAGAAAGAGTCTTTTTGATGGATCGGTACTGCTCCATCATCGGCGTCAATTTGACCGGAGTATCAAGATTAGGAAGGTTCGGCTGTAACACAGTCAGCTCACTCCTGAAAATCATAAACGGGTTCAAAAATGCGACAAAATCTCAATTCACCAAAATCAATCTCAAAACACAGCCATCGCGGGCATTAGTATAGCGGATGCAAAATAATCATGAAAGCGCTTTTAACTGCTTTTAGCTGTTCTGAGACTGCTTTCCCGCAAAAAAGCCAACCATTGCATGGCATGATAAAATCTCGCATGCAAAAAAAACTGTTGTTATTCGATATTGACGGTACGCTTTTACTCACAGGAGGAGCGGGCAAAATAGCTCTCGAAGAGGCTTTCGCGGAGATATTTGGCGTTTCCGACTGCTGGAAAAATCTGGACCCTCACGGTAAAACAGACCCGGCAATCTTTGATGAAATCGCCATAAGGGAGCTTGGTCGCGTACTTTCCGAGGAAGAATTTTACCGCCTCATGACGCGATACGAGGATCTCTTTGGAGCTCACATCCACCAGTCCCCTCATTTTGAATTGATGCCGGGTGTCATTCCTCTCTTGGAACACCTCTCCCAAAACGATGAGCTGTTTTTGGCTCTGGGTACCGGTAACTTTGAGGGCGCGGGGCGAATGAAACTCGCCCGGGGTGGAATTGAACATTATTTTCGGACAGGGGGTTTTGGAAACCACGCGAGAGAGCGACATCTGATCCTTCTGGCAGGTATCCAGCAATCCGAAAAAATCGCGAACCAGAAATTCGACAAGCGACAAACCTTTGTCATCGGAGATACCGAACGTGACATCGCGGCCGCCAATCAAATAGGATTACGCAGCATCGCTGTCCTTACCAACGGTCGAACACATGAGGATTTTCGCCCTCACTCGCCTGATCACATTCTAAAAGATCTTACCGACATCACCGCTTTTCTCTCCTGTCTGGAATAAAAGAGAAACACAAATCAAAAAAGCCCTGCCATTTTTTATTCTTTGGAAGGATACGAACGCCAAGCTTGCCCTCACAAAGCATTTCGTTCAGAAAAACTGAAAAATTGATTTTCTCCAACAATGATGTGATCCAGTATTCGAATCGAAACAGTCTGGCAGGCAGCTTTTATTTTTTGCGTGATCTCGTAATCCTCCCGGCTGGGATCGATTTTCCCCGAGGGATGGTTATGGACCAAAACGAGGTTGGAAGCATGAAATTCTAGGGCGGATTTTACAATTTCTCGCGGATGAACGGCCGCCTCATCAATCGTTCCGATAAAAAGGTCCTTTTCCCCCAGAATTCTCAGAGATTTATCGAGAAAAATCACCTTAAAAACCTCGCGTTTCCGATCCCGGAGCGCCGCGCAAAGATAATCCGCCACCGCTTGGGGACTTCGGACGAAGTTCTGCCCGGTTATCTTTTCCCGCAGATGTCTTAATCCAAGCTCACGGACGGCGCAAAGAATGGCAACCTTGGTCCGCCCCATCCCTTTCATCTTTCCTGAAAAATCCTGCGGCCGATTAAGCAACGACCTCAGCCCGCCCGCCTCACTGAGCAAGACACGCGAAAAACTGACCGCATCCATGCCACGAACCCCGTGCCCAAAAAGCACCGCCAGCAACTCGGCATCCGATAACGTCTCACTCCCCCTGCCCAGCAACTTTTCTCTCGGCCTTTCATTTTCAGGCCACTCCTTTATGCTCTTGATCATGTCGCCATATTACAACCCGCAGTGTCTTTGTCAATGCTTTATTTACATTTTTTATTTTATTATTCCACATACTTAAAAACAAGTTTTCTTCTTTCTTCGGAGAGTTTTAATCAGCCAATGACAAGTCGCCGCTTAGAAACGCCCAGGATTTCGAAACAAATTCGGACGGCGTAAGGAGGAATTAATTCGCGCGCCTTTTCAGCCCATTCGACACAAGTAATAGCCTCAGGATCGCACGCAAAATCAGAAACTCCGATATTCGATAACTCATCGACTCTGTCGATACGGTAGCAGTCAAAGTGATATAAAGGGATCCGCGCCTTATAAACATGCATCAGGACAAAGGTCGGGCTTTTTACCTGGGAAGGATTCTTGAGTCCCAAACCTTCAGCCAGTCCTTTCACAAAAGTCGTTTTCCCGCTCCCCAAATCCCCTTCTAGACAGAGCACACTGCCGGGCTTCAATTCTTTCGCAAATTTTTTCGCGAAGCGAATCGTTTCACCCGAAGAGTTCGTAATAACTGATTTTTTTTTCATATCACACAGGACGGACTTTTAGAGACTTCCGAAAAAATCTTTTCGTTTTAAAAATGCTGATAGCCAACGCAGGACAAATTGGGGATCCGAATTTTTTTATTTTTTGAAAACCATTGAACCTCAGGCCTGCCTTTCACAATCCGCCCTATCCAGGTTATCCCGACCGAAGGAAACTTCCGTTTCCATAGGGGCTCAAGAACCGCCTTTTGTCTCGATGACACGGTTAACAACAGCTCAAAATCCTCACCATCCGTCAATGCCCGTTTAAGCGCGGCAACCGTATCCCCGTGACACAGAACGATTGCGTCTGAAGAGACAGGGATCGCTTCAAGATCCACCTCAGCCGAGACACCCGACGCGCGTAAAATGTGCTGAAGATCCTGAAAAAGACCATCCGAAACATCAATCATACTACGAACAAGAGAATGGCGGGAAAGCAGTAACCCTTCTTTCACTCGGGGCGTGAAATCAAAATGATGCCGGCGGATCGACCCGCCCAGCTTCCCCGTGATTCCGATCCAGTCTCCGGGCTTTGCGCCCGACCGGAGTATCGGCTTCTCGGCGACTCCCAGAATGGTCACACTGACCGAAAATTCTCGAGCTCGTGAAAAATCTCCTCCTATACAATTAACACCATACTCTTTGGCAAACCTCATCATTCCGTTATAAAAACGATCCAGCCATTTTGTGCTGATATACGTCGGTTTTCCGATCGTCAACACAAACGCCAGCGGTTTCGCCCCCATCGCCGCCATATCACTCAAATTGACCGCTAGCGCCTTCCGGCCAATTTGTTCAGGTGTCAAAAAATCGTCGGGCGCTTTACGTTGACCGTCTTTTTTTATTCTGAAATCAACGTTTTCAACCAACATATCCGTGGAAACGACAAGCCTCCCCCTGCGTAGCGGCGCCAAAACCGCCGCATCATCGCCAATTCCAACCGATACCGCGCGTGATCTGGAAATTTTCCGCCTCAGGTGTTCAATAAAATCAATTTCGTTCATCCCCATCCCCCTCATTCAAACCGGCCACCACGCCCGCGCTATGATTTTTCAAGTAAAGCGCCAATTCGTCGTATCGATTTTGTGAATGGCGGGCGCAAGACCCCAATTTCCGTGATAATGCCGGAAATGTAGCCGTGCGGCGTCACATCAAATGACGGATTAAACACTTTGATTCCTTTCGGCGCAAGCGGCCTTCCCTGAATTTCGCGCACCTCGTGGTGCGGCCGTTCTTCAATAGGAATATCCTCCCCGGTTTTTGCCTTCAGATCAAAAGTTGTACTCGGCGCGGCAATGTAAAAAGGAATCCCGTGAACCTTCGCCAGCACAGCGACACCATAAGTTCCGATTTTGTTTGCGGTGTCTCCATTCATTGCGATCCGGTCTGCGCCCACCACGACGCCATGAATTTTTCCCGCACGCATCAGGCTGGCCGCCATATTGTCACATATCAGGGTAGCGGGAATTTTGCTTTTTTGGAGCTCCCAGGCCGTCAGGCGCGCCCCCTGCATCAGAGGCCGAGTCTCGTCCACAAAAACAGAAAACGGTATTTTTTTCTCCTTCAACGCATAAAAAACCGCGAGGGCAGTTCCATACCCGGAAGTTGCGAGTCCTCCGGCATTACAATGGGTCAGGAGGACGTCCCCCTTCTTGAACAGTTCGGATCCGAACACCCCGATTTTTCGGCAAAGATCAATGTCTTCATGATGAATACGGATCGCTTCCGCCAGCACCAGTTTTTTCAGCTCCTCAACGCTTCGATCCCCCGCGCAACGAACAGCTTTCATGATTCTCTCCAGCGCGCAAGCAAGATTACGGGCGGTGGGCCGGGCCGAGTCTAGGAAACGTCCCTGGTCGCGCAGAGTTTCCAAAAACCCCTTCTGGTCTCCCTGGAAATGCCGAACCCCCAGATAGAGACCATACCCCGCGGCAATACCAATCGCGGGCGCCCCGCGAACAATCATGTCCCGGATGGCCTTCCAGACCATTCGGGAATTCCGGCAAGCAACCCAGACTTCCCGAATCGGAAGTTTCCGCTGGTCCAAAAGATAAAGCACATGTCGTGAAAACTTGATTGGCGCGAATGGAACCTTTTTGTTTTGCATGCCTGTTTCCTTTATCAAAGTGGGTGGCTTGAACTGATCACCTGTTTTGCGAGAAAAAAGTATCCGATCAATAGCGAATTATGAACAACATGAAGCGTCATCGGCGCTAGCAACGAACGCCTCGTTTCATAAAGATATGCCAACGCCATTCCGAGAATAAAAATAGGCCAAAAAACAAATCCGGTATGATGAATCGACGCGAAGAAAGCCGAGCTCACCACCATCGCTCCCACCTTTCCGATCTTTCCTTTAAGAATGGGATAACAGAATCCCCGGAAAAAAATTTCCTCAAAAACAGGCCCGATCACCGCCCCAAACAATATTGAGAAAATAACCAGAAACGGTTGCCGCTTTTCTTCTTCCACAAAAACATTCACAAGGGGATGCGGCGGCGGCTCATAGCTGAACAGACTGGAAAAATACATCAGCGCCATCAGCACCAGAACAAACAAAGGCAGAGTCCCAAGATACCCGGTGATACCAATTCCCATTTCCCTGAATACCTTTCCCTGCGGAATATTAAAACCAAGTTCGCGCCAGGAACTCCCCTGTTTCTTTAAAAAGTAAACTACAAGTATAAGGCCGAGAACATCTAGTATTAACGTATGAAGAATCATGAGCAGGTTTTCCGAACCCGTTTTTAAAAAAAACGATTCCAGCAAACCAATCGCCACGCTGAGAACAATCCCCCACGTAATAAAAAGGACCACGGTCCTGAGCAGAATGGAAAAGGGCCATTCACGAACCGGGGGCGGGTCAGGGCGATACAGAAGCTTCTTGCGCAACGAAGGACGGACAAGCAGGATAAAATCAATCCCCAGCCCAGCGACAATGGCGAGCAGAAAAAAAAGGGTAAAAAATTCAAAAGAGCGGGTTAAAAGAGGGTTCTGATTCCTAAACTCCTCGGACGCCCACCCTGAGAATGATTGTTCATTAAATTGGCGCTCCGCGGCTTTGAATTCCTCCATAGCCTGTGATGGAACCGCCTGCGACGCACGAATTTTCCTCCCTGTCCCCGTCATGATCGCCGCGTAAAAAACACCGATCAACACGATGAGGAGCAAGTATACCCGTTCGTGCTTTAAGAAAAGAAAAACCCGGTTTAGCATAAATCAAAAACGCTTCGGGCGTTGGCCGTCGTTTCCGTAAAAAGCTTCTCCGGATCGCAACCGCGAAGCGACGCGATAAATTTAGCCGTTTCTACCAGAAAAAGGGGCTCATTCCTCTCACCCCGTCTTGATTGAGGGGCAAGATAAGGCGCGTCAGTTTCAATCAGCAATCGATCCAGGGGACATTGGCGACAGGCTTCCCTCAGGGCTTCATTTTTTTTATAAGTTAAAGCACCTCCAAACGCGACGTAAAACCCAAGCTCCAGGAATTTGAACATCATTTCCGAATCCGACGAGTAGCAATGGATCACTCCGCGACACGGAGGCTCCAATTCATCTTTCAGCAACCGGAGCATATCTTCGTAAGCTTCACGACAGTGGAGTATGATCGGTTTTTGATGTCGGCGATACCAGGACAGAAACACTCGAAATATCTCCCGCTGGGTCTCCTGGGGAGAATGATTGTGAAAATAATCGAGCCCGACCTCTCCCACCCCGACCACGCGGGGATGCGCGACAAGTTTCTCCAACTCCGCGAGCGCTTCCCGACTTGCGTTCTTGCTTTCATGAGGATGATAGCCTACCGCGGCATACACCTCGGGATAGGTTTCGGCAACCTGGACGGCTTTGCGGGAATCTTCCAGATCCGTTCCGACATTAATCATGAGCCCCACTCCCCCGGCAATCGCGCGGCGGATCACCTCATCGCGATCCAGATCATACTGGGAAAAATGGAGATGAAGATGCGTGTCCGTCAGCATGGCGCGATCTTGTCTTCAAGACGGGGGAAAAGAGGATCTCCTTTTTCAATCACCGTTCCCGCTTTCACAAGCGGTTTTCTGAAAGCGGATTCGTCTTTAATCGCGAAAGGGTCGGAGAGCTTCAAGCGACTTGTTATTTTCCGCGAGGTTTCCGGCAGAAAGGCTTGAAGCAAAACACCGATATGCGCCACCGTTTCAGCCAACACATAAAGCGTATCGGCAAGCTCCTGTTTCTGATCCTCGTGCTTCGCGAGCACCCAAGGTTTTTTCTCCTCGACAAACTGATTAGCCTGGGTGACAACGGTCCAGATCTTCGCGAGCGATTCTCTCGGATCATAAGCCAGCATATCCCGACAAACCTTGTCCCACAACCCGATGACATTTTGCCAAAGGGGAGTTTTTTCCGCACCCTGAGAGCTCGCTGGGACTTCCCCCCCAAAATACTTCTCCATCATGGATGCCGTCCGGTGCCATAAATTGCCAATATCGTTCGCGAGATCACTCGTGTATCGTTCTTTCAGGAGATCCTCGGAATACGTCCCGTCGAGTCCCAGAGTGACTTCACGCATCAAAAAATACCGGAACGCGTCGCTACCGTATTTTTTTACGATCGCAACCGGATCCACGATATTTCCGAGAGACTTTGACATTTTCTCTCCTCCGATTTTCCACCACCCGTGGGCCAGCACCAGTTTGGGAATTTCCACACCCATGGCCCGGAGCATGATCGGCCAGTACACCGCGTGCTGGCGCAAGATATCCTTTCCAAGCATGTGACAATCCACCGGCCAGTATTTTTTAAACTTTGATTCTTCCGCGGGATAACCGAGAGCGGTCAAATAATTAAGTAACGCGTCAAACCAGACATAAACGACATGGTCTTGAGAACCGGGATATTCAATTCCCCACGACAAACGCGATTTGGGCCTGGTAATGCAAAGGTCCTCAAGGGGCTCGCGGAGAAACCCGAGAATTTCATTTCTCCGGTAATCGGGCCGGATAAAATCCGGATGAGTCTGAATATAATCCATTAACCATCCCTGGTACTTTGACAGCTTAAAAAAATAATTTTCCTCTTCAAGCCGCTCAACCGCACGACCGCAATCCGGGCACTTTCCTTCTTTAAGCTGGAGTTCCGTCCAAAAAGATTCGCACGGTGTGCAATACCAGCCATGATAAGAGGCCTTGTAAATGTCACCTTGCGCCTCGAGCACGCTTAAGGTTTTCTGAACCCCCGCTTTATGCTCAGCATCTGTCGTGCGAATAAAGTAGTCATACCGGACTCCGAGAAGGGTCCAGAGCTCCCGAAATTTGGGCACAATCTCATCGACAAAGGCTTGGGGAGTTTTCCCCTCGCTTAAGGCCGCTTTTTGCACCTTGATCCCATGTTCATCCGTTCCCGTGAGATAAAAGACCTCCTCGGCGAGCATCCGGTGGAACCGCGCGAACGTGTCGCAAAGAATGCTCGTGTACGCGTGTCCGATATGAGGCTTTCCGTTCACGTAATAGATGGGTGTCGTCAAATAATAATTCGTCATCAAATTAATCCTTTTCCGTCTACTGGCAATATTCTTGAAAGGCGCATCGCGAGTCGGGTCAGCATGAGTTTGTAATTCACATTGTCTTCGAGAGCCGCCTTGGAATCATAAACCAGATCCATCGCTTCCAGCCAGCGATCCAGATCCGGCGAGTCGGCTGAAACGAGATTCGTGATTTTTCCCCTAATGAACGTCATCAGACCATCGAGTTTTCGTCTCAAATCTTCTTTGGAAAGCGAGGGATAAGACTCCAAAATTTCTTTCACCGGAATCGTCGCAAGTCCCGCGAGACTTCGCGGCACAGCAAAACTCTCGGAAGCCGGTATCCTGATCTCAAAGCACCGGGACTGGATGGTCTCGAGAAGATGTGTTTTATTCTCCACGAGCAAGAGGAACACCGTATGAGGCGGCGGCTCCTCCAGCGTTTTCAAAAAAGCATTTGCCGCCACATCCGTCAGCCGCTCCGACTTCAAAACGACGCAGAGCTTCCATGGGCTTTCGTAAGGTTTAATTCCCGCCCAATGAATAATTTCACGAATCGTGCCCCGCTCACTGCTGTCCTCCCCGACTTTAATTGACCGTTCTTCCTGATCTTCGCCAATCCAGCGGACATCCGGATGGTTTCGTTTCCAGATCCGCGCCGAGATCGAAGATTCCGCCACTTGGAAAAGCTTTTCACTTCCGGACAGAAGCGCGGCGGCGAACGCCACCGCAAATTCTTCTTTAATATCGGCACTACCACGCTCACCCGCCAGCTCGGCCATCTCCAAAGCTTCGCCAGAACCGCTAAAAATATAGGCATGCGACACTCTTCGCCGGGCCATATGCGATTCCAGTATCCGTGCCGCCAGTTTCTGGGTTTTATTTGCCAAATACACGTTGTAGCCTCTCCAGAACGCATTGTTTGACAACCGAAACAGGCTGATCCGTGTCAAGCACCAGCATTCTACCCGGTTCCTTTCGCGCAAGCGTCAAATAGCCCTGACGCACTTTCCGGTGGAAACTCAGGGCCTCCCATTCAATCCGGTCGTGACGGCCACCACGCGCGAGCCCCTTGGTAATATCAACATCGAGCACAAACGTAAGGTCCGGGATTAATGTCCCGCGAACAAGCCGGCTCATGCTTTCGATCGCCTCGAGCGAAAATCCGCGCCCAAATCCCTGATAGGCCCTCGTTGAATCTTCAAACCGGTCCGCGATGACAACTTTTCCTTCCCGAAGCGCGGGTAAAATTTTTTCCTCCACGACCTGGGCGCGCGCCGCGAGATAAAGAAAAAGCTCGGTGGCGTGACTCATCCCCTGATTTGCGCGATCCAGCAAAATCTTGCGGATCAACTCACTAATCTTTGTCCCGCCAGGCTCACGAAGAAGGATCACTTCCCGCCCTTTCTTCCGAAAGAATTTCGCCGCTTCCCTGATCTGTGTACTCTTCCCGCTTCCTTCCGCTCCTTCAAATGTAATAAAAATCCCTTTTTTCTTCATATTTCTTGTCCCCGCTTTAAAACCGGAATCCGCTTATTTTTTCCTATCCCAGACCCTGCGGTTTTTTTTGACCGTCGAAGGCTCACCGGGACGGCCGTCTTTGACTTGCCAGCCTTTTTCAGCGATAGCTTTCCGAAGCTGGTCCGAGGTCGCGAAGTCCTTTACTTTTCTGGCTTCAACATATTCCGAAAGTGTTCGCATGACATCAGAGGGAATCTCCCGGACCGATGAAATGTCAAATCCGAAGATTCGATCCATTCTCTCAAAAAATTCCACGCAAGCGGATAGTCCCGTCTCCGAAAGATGCGCGAGATGCACGTTGATCTCGCTCACGGTCTTTTGAAAAATAGCCAGGGCCTTGGCAATATTCAGATCATCCCCCAGGGCCTTCCCGATTTCAGCCGCAGAAGCGCCAAGGTTCAGTTCCCCGCCGTTTTTTTGCCCAGCAATCCTGATTCGGCTCAGGCACTGAAAGTAGCAGTTGTCCAGTTTTTCGATGACCTCGCGGGCTTCTTTCAGGCTTTCCAGCGTGAAGTTGAGCTGTTGACGGTAATGGACCGACATCAGGACATAACGGATCGCCATCGGGTCATACCCTTTTTGGAGAAGATCGCGAAGCGTGAAAAAATTTCCCTTGGATTTCGACATCTTCTCCCCGTTAACGAGAAGGTGCCTGGCGTGGAGCCAATAACGGGCAAAAGGTTTGCCGGTCGCGGCCTCGGATTGGGCGATTTCATTTTCGTGGTGCGGGAACACAAGATCCTCGCCTCCCGCGTGAATATCCACCGTTTCCCCGAGATGACGCATGCACATGGCGGAACACTCAATGTGCCAACCCGGCCGCCCTTTTCCCCAGGGCGAATCCCAGGAAGGTTCGTTCTCTTTAGCGGCCTTCCAAAGCACAAAATCCGCCCCCTCTTCTTTCTCATACTCATCCTGGTTCACGCGGACTCCCGCGATATTTCCATCCAGTTTTTTCTTGGAAAGTTTGCCATAACCGGGAAATTCGGCGACCCGGTAATAGACCGAACCATCTTCCGCCTTGTACGCGATCCCCTTAGCCATCAGGGTTTCGATAAGAGAAATCATCGCCGGAATTTCATCGGTGGCATTCGGCATCACATCAGCGGGCAGGATATTCAGAGACTTCCGGTCTTCCAGAAAAGCATCCGTGTAAAAAGAAGTGTACTCCCGAAGCGATTTCTTTTCACGCTGAGCGCCCGCGATCGTTTTATCATCGACATCCGTGATATTCATCACGTGCCGGACTTTATAACCCTCAGACTCGAGAAAACGACGCAACAGATCCTCAAACACAAAGGTCCGGAAGTTACCGATATGCGCGTAGTGATAGACCGTCGGACCGCAGGTATAAAGGGAGACTTCACCGGTATCGCCGGCTTGAAAGTCCTTAAGTTGTCCGGATAAGGTGTCGTGAAATTTTATTCCCATTTGAAATGACCGTCCTTTAGCTACGCCGCTTGCGAATGTCGCCTTCCGCGATTTGAATCCGTTTCATTGAAACCACCGCCTGGCAAGTAATCGCCAGCCCTTCGCCTTCCGCTCCCAACCCTTCGCGAGTTCGAGCCTTGACCGAAACATCCTCAATCGGAAGCTGTAGTAACCGCGCGATCCTTCGCCTGATTTTCATCTTGTACGGCCCCAGCCTGGGAGTTTCAAGAATGATGTTAGAATCGACATGATACGGAAGCCAGCCTGTCTTTTTTGATTCGGCCAATACTTTCTCGACAATGACACCGCTTTTTACGTCCTTCCAGCGGGGATCTTTGTCCGGGAACCATTCACCAATATCTCCTCTTCCGATCACGCCCAGCATCGCGTCCGCAATCGCATGAAGCAACGCGTCCCCATCGGAGTGTCCCAACGACCCCTTGGGCGATGGTATCGCGATCCCTCCGAGCCATAATTTGCGGCCTGGAACCAGCCGATGCGTATCAAAACCAATCCCGGTTCTGGTACACGTTGGGTTGCTGTTTTGTATCATGGATTCCGCCAGAAAGAGGTCGGTCACGGTTGTAATTTTAGGATTCCATCCATCATGAGAAATGACCCGGACTCGGGCTCCAATCGATTCAAGAAGTCCGGCCTCATCAGTCGCCTGTAAAGCGCAAGGATTCATCTTATACGCTTTGATCAGCACGGAACGGCGCACCATCTGCGGCGTCTCCGCCTCATAAAGCGTGCTCCTGTCCACCGTCGACTCAATGCGTCCGTCGGACCTCAAAACACGCTTAATCGTCGGAATAACTTTCCTGGCCAAGATCACTCCGTCCCAGCCAACGCTCCCCCGGATCAGTTGCCGAATGGCCGCCGTCGTGACGAGCGGTCGCGCGCCATCATGAACCATTACCCACTCTGACGACGGGGAAGTTCGTCTAAGCGCGCTCAAAACCGATCCGGCTCTTGTCTCCGTTCCAGTTACATAACGTATCTTCTGACAAGTAGCGCGGCCAAGAACGCGTTTTATTTCAGAACGCATCCCGGGACTAACCGCCAGAACCACTTCCCTGATCTCCGGAATTTCCGCGAACGCGGCCAACGTTCTGGCGAGTACCGGCTCCCCTGCAAGATCATAGAAAAGTTTGGAATCTCGGCGCCGGCTTTTGCTGAAAGCGGCACCGGAACTTTGATGAAAACGAGTCCCAAGACCCGCCGCGGGGATGATCAGACTGATCGTTGGAACATGGTAACCTTTGTGTTTATGGCGCATGAGATATCAAACTGGAAGAGTTCAACGCGTCAACACTCATCCAAAATCGTCGCGCGTCGGACGAATCATAAACGCTCACAACGTCTCTTTTAATGATTTTGGTTTGTCGCAGGTCCTTGCCCCTGGTTAACGCTCTGTCCACCCGGCTGGTGGTGATGTCCATTGCGACCCCCGTTGCGCTCATGACGGTCACCTCGTCCACGTTCCCGGTTCTCATGCCAACGATCCCCGCGTCCGCGATCATGACGATCCCGGCGGCCCTCATCCTCGTCCGAAAGCTTCCCGAAAATCATCCGGCCAGCCTGAGTCTGGAGCACACTCGTGATCGTCACTTTCGTTGTCTGTCCGATACGCCGTCGGGCGGCATCCACAACCACCATCGTGCCGTCATCAAGATAGGCGACCCCTTGCTCATGCTCCTTGCCTTCCTTGAGAATCTTGATCTCCATTTCCTCACCGGGCATCACAACGGGCTTGAGGGCGTTCGCAAGATCATTGATATTAAGTACCTTCACACCCTGAAGCTCCGCCACCTTGTTGAGATTATAATCATTGGTAAATACCTTGGCCTCGATCACCTGGGCCATTTTCACCAGCTTTGCGTCCACCGTATTGAATTCCGGAAAATCCATCTCATGAATCTTGACCGTCACGTTCGGATTTTCACGGATAGCGTTCATCACATCCAAGCCGCGGCGACCGCGATTCCTTTTAAGGGGATCGGAAGAATCGGAAATAAGCTGCAGCTCCTTAAGCACGAACCGGGGCAAAATCAGCTTTCCTCCGATAAAGTGAGTGTTCGCAATATCCGCGATCCGGCCGTCAATAATCACGGACGTATCAAGCAAAATCAGATCTTCTTTTGCGCCTTTAGTATCCAGTCGTACAAATGGAATTATCAAACTAAACTCATCCTGTCCGCGAAGAATGGTAATAATTCCGAGGTAGGAAAAAAGAACGGCGGTCAAAATCGCAAAAGTGCGCTCCGCCTCGGGAGCAAAATTGCCATACGCCACGACCATCATAAAAAGCTTATGTGTCAGAAGACCGATCGCGAGGCCCAGGATAATCGAAAGAATATTCTTGACCGTGTACTGCTCAAAAAAAATGTCTAGCAAAACAAAAACCCCTCCGCCCATCAGGCAGATCGCGGCCGAGAGCCAGTTACGATCCAAAAAATTAAGCCCATCCAGCCAGGAAAACGGGGCCAGGTAACCAAATGTCGCGCAACCCGCGAGAAACAACAACCGGATAAAAATTATCATGATCACTCCTTTGATATTTCAAAAGCAGAAATATTTTTTATGATTTAAAAATGAGTCGCTCCCGTCACGCCACGGTACGCGACTCCCTTCCCGTGCGTCCGCCGTCCCACTTCCAAAAAGCACTCTCCAGGGACAGGGGCAACTCACGGTTATTTTAAAAACAGGTAATACCATTTTCTGGAATTACCTGAGTCTTTCTTGAGCAGTTTCCAGGGATGCGCCCGGATATCACTGACGAAGGCACGCATCTCATTGTAAATCTCATCCTCCATCAGCAACTTCCCCAAAGTTCCTTCGCCACTTTCAACCTGGCCCAGGATGCGTTCAAGGGAAGCCGTCGACGCTTCAATGTTTTTGACGCTTTGGCTCAGTTCTTTTTCAGATCCGGAAACCGAGGTATTAAGCGCCACGCTCAATTCGGAGAAATTCTTCACCATCGTCTTGAGGTCGGCAATCATTCCTTCATCCTCGACATTGGCGCGAAACTTCTTCATCATTTCCGAAATCTCGTCGGAAATCTCGTGCGCACGATCAATGAGTGCTTCCACCGGCACCGGGCTGATTCCCTCAACCATGTCGTCTCCCTTTAAAAGCCGGGCGTCACCAGCCACCGGGGAAATCTCGATATGAGGCTCACTCAAGACGTGCGTCCCCTGAATCTTAAAAGTGTAATTTTCCCTGATTTCTATTCCCTTTTCAATAAAAAGCTTCACCTCAACACAATTTTTCTTCTTCGTTTCGTCAAAATAAAGCCGCACCTGACTTACCTCCCCAACGCGGACACCCGCCATCCGAACCGGCGCACCTTTGTTGAGAATGCTGACATACTCGTAACGCACCTTCACATGATAGCCCGAGCGAAACAGGTAGACCCCACTGACAAAAAAAAGGGTCAGCGTGAGCAGGATAAATCCGATGATGACAAAAATTCCAACCGTCATTTCGTTAGCTGATTTTTTCATAAAATCTCCGTTTCTTTTTTCATCTCCTGAGTGATCGGGCCAGTGGCGGATCCCGTTACAAACTGTTGAACGATCGGATCTTTGGAATTCCGAATCTGGTGCGGAGTCCCGGTGGCAATAATTTTTCCTTCGTAAAGCATGGCGATCCGGTCGGCAACCTTGAACGCGCTGGTCATGTCGTGAGTGACCACGATGGATGTCACGTGAAGCCGTCTCTGCATCTGCAAAATAAGTTCATTGATTACGTCCGCGTTGATTGGATCCAGACCCGTGGTCGGCTCATCATAAAGAATGATGCTCGGTTCATGACAGATAGCGCGGGCAAGCCCCACCCTTTTTTTCATGCCTCCCGAAAGACTGGACGGCATCAAGTCCTCAACGTTCGAAAGTCCCACCCAACTCAATTTCTCCCGAATTTTCATTTCAATCGTTTCCTCGGAAAACTGCGTATGTTCATAAAGTGAGAAGCCGACATTTTCCCGGACGGTCAACGAATCAAAGAGAGCCGCCCCCTGAAACAACATCCCCAATTTAAGACGGAACCGGTCCTGCTCATCGGGGGTCATCGAAAACATGGAGCGCCCGTCAATCTTGATGTCACCTTCGTCCGGCTCAAGAAGAGCCATAATATGCTTCAGAAGCACGCTCTTTCCACACCCCGAGCGGCCAATAATCACAAGGGTCTCCCCATCCCGAACAGTAAGATCCACGCCCCGAAGGACATCCTTGTCCCCAAACTGCTTATGAATATTCCGGACCTCGATCATCAACTTATCCCTTTAAAAAAAGTAAAAGATAGCGGTGAAAAGGGCGTCCGAAGCGATCACCAAAATAAGCGACACAACAACCGCGAGGGTGGTCGCCCGTCCCACTCCTTCCGCGCCATCCCGAGCCTTGAACCCGAAATAACACCCCACCACCGTGATAATTCCGCCAAAAAAGAAAGCCTTGATCAGTCCCGTAATAATATCTTTGACCACCAGGGCATCAAACCCCCGCTTGATATACATGTGGGAACTCATCCCCAGTTTGAAAACAGCGATGAGATATCCTCCCAGCATCCCGATACAGTCGGCATAAATCGTCAACATAAAAAGCATGCAAACCCCCGCGATAAACCGGGGAATGACAAGATACTGAATGGGATTGGTCGCGAGGGCCTTAAGGGCGTCGATTTGTTCCGTGACTTTCATCGTCCCGAGTTCCGCGGCAATGGAGGCTCCCACCCGGCCCGCCACCACCATCGCCGTCAACACTGGACCGAGTTCCCGGCAAAGCGACACCGAAATCAGGTCGGAAGTAAATTGTTCCGCGGCAAACAGGCGCAATTGATAAGCGGATTGTAACGCCAACACCATTCCCGTAAAAAGAGCCGTCAGAAAAACAAGCGGTAGCGATGTCACGCCGATTTTAAGCATCTGGTCCCATACCATGGGCCATCGAATGCTCCGCCTGAAAATCAGGACGCATGTATCACGAAAAAGAATGGCAATGCCTCCGGCGTGGTAAAAAAAATTCAGGCAACCAGCCCCGAAATTTTCAAGCCATAACCGCACGGACACCAGTTTTTTCAGGTAACTCCAACGTGACATAAAACTCCTAGAATTTTAAACTCGTTCCAACCGTAAAACCTTTTTCATCCAGACGGCTTTCCTCAGGTTCCCCGGTCTTGGATTCGAATTGCTTCACGGGCCCCACTTCAATCGACGACACGGGCTTCAAATGATCAAGGTCAGAACCGGCCAACTGGACATTGGCCTCCTTCTCGTGGAGGGTTACTTCAAGCCCCTTCCAGACCACCAGCCGATCCAAAGTCTCTATTTTTACGCCTGCCATAACATTGTCAAGCGTCAAATCGACCGCGCCCGTCAAAAAGAAAACACTGCGGCCCTTCCAGATTTTAGACTCTTGCAGGGGAAAATAAGGAGCAAAGCCCCGGAACTGAATAATTCCGCGATCGTAATCCAGCTTTCCCCATTTCCCGTCCGAGACGTTGAAGACACCAATAATTTCAGGACGTTTCAGGTCGCCTTCAATAAGAAGTTTCCCTCCCAACTTACCGCCCATTTCTTTCGGGAGCGGCTTGGAAGCAAAAAATTGGACCTGTCCGAGATCGAAATCCGCGGTTCTAACAATCAACTTCATCTGTGGCGATTTTAGGGGAAAAACCATTTGTCCCGTCATTTCAAACTTCCGTCCCCAGGTACAACGAATCCCGGAGATTCCGTACGGTGTCACCTCAAAGGACCCTTTCAGGTCCTGGAAAGGCTCCTGATTTAGAATAAAATAGTCCGTCTCAAAATCCGCCTTGAATCGAAATTGCCGATCCTGCCAATTCGGAGAAATAGCATGGATATAAATCCGTCCTTGCGTCACGATGTCAAGCCCCAGAAAATCCAGATGATCCAGGCGGCCCTGCACCGCGAAATCAAGACGACAAAGGTTGGAGTGGATCGAAATACGTTTCATTTCCCGCTCCACGGCAATTTCATAGTTTCCGGTCACAAAATCAAGTTCACACTTTCCCTGATAATGATCATTCAAGGTCAAGGGATCCAAAATCCACCGATTTCCTTCGGAGCGAATCTTGCCGTTAAAGGAAAACTTTCCCGCGTCGGAAGCGTCAAGAAATCCTTCCATGAACCCCTTGCTCATGTCAATTTTGAAACCGGCTTCCATCCATGGTCTTTCCTTCCCCACAACCAAACGCACCGTTGTCTCAGGACGCCCGTCCCGATTCACGAAAGCCCCCGATACTTTCGCGTTCCATCCATGGAGGGTCGTCTGCACCTGCTCAAAAGAAAGGTTTTTTCCACTCCAATGCAATTTTCCGGTCAAACCCCGGAGCGGGATGGGGATCTCGGAAGAAAAATCCATGCCTTTCAAATCCAGCCAAAGATCATGCGTTTTCTGAAAAGCATCCACTGTCCCATGAATGTCAACCCCTCCCACAAGAATTCCGCTTGCCGTTGCCCGAATATTGACCCGTGCTTTTGTACCTTCTTCTGCCGTAATGGTCCCTTCGATATTCCGAAGCACGATATCCTTGCCGAGCGATGACACCCGGTAACGGATTTCTCCGCCCTTGAAATCAATCGTGGGCATTCCAAATCCTCCGGGGGCGCTCGCGGCAGTTTCAAAATACTGGTAGGGAAATTTGTCTTCTTCGATCATCAGTGAGGGATTCCGGAACGTCACTCCGGCAGGAGCATCGAATTTGCCCTTCCAGAGATGGCTTAAGTGATAACGGAAAAGCAATCGGTCCAGATGTATGAGTTGCGAGTTGCCCCGGATCTCAGGCAATTCGATAATCACATTTTCAAGGGCGAGTTGATTGAAATGATAGGGCCGGATTTGCCCGATTGAGACTTTGGCGCGAAGATATTCACCCGCCCGACTTTCAGCGAATCGCTTGAACTCTTCCGAGGTGGCAAACTGGTGGAGAAACACTTTCGCGGCCAGAACCACCGCGATCAGAAAAAAAAGCAGGAGCAGTATGAGACCCTTCAGAAACGAATGCTTCTTCACGGATCGCTTACGTCGCTTTCTCGAAAACAACCCTGTCGCCGCGGATTTCAGCCTGGATCTTGTCCCCCTCCTGGAATTTTCCGCTAAGAATTTCTTCCGCTAGCACGTTTTCCACGTATCGCTGGATCGTCCTTTTGAGCGGCCGCGCCCCAAACACGGGGTCATAGCCCTGATCAATCAAAAACTTGAGGACTTCGTCAGAAAGCAGAAGCTCCATCGCCTTTTCCTTGAGACGATCCTTCACTTCACCAAGTTCGATATGAATGATCTGTTCAAGATCCTGGCGAGACAACGGATGGAAAACGATGATATCGTCGACCCTGTTTAAAAATTCCGGACGAAACACTTTTTTCGTCTCATCCAACAGTTTGGTCTTTAACGAATCGTAGTTCATGTCATCTGTTCTTACTCCGAAACCAAGATCTCCCTGTTTCCGCACAAGATCCGCCCCGACATTGGACGTCATGATCACGATCGTGTTCCGGAAATCAACCTTGCGCCCCAGGGAATCTGTCAGGCGACCCTCTTCCATCAACTGCAGGAGGATGTTAAACATGTCAGGATGCGCTTTTTCGATTTCGTCGAGCAAGACAACCGAATAAGGCCGGCGACGGACTTTTTCGGTCAACTGGCCACCCTCTTCATAGCCCACGTATCCGGGGGGCGCTCCGACCAACCTTGAAACGTTAAACTTCTCGCTATATTCCGAGCAATCCACCGTGATCACGGCATCCCGGTCCCCGAACATAAACTCCGCCAGGGCGCGTGCCAGCAAAGTTTTACCGACACCCGTCGGCCCCAGAAAAATAAAAGTCCCGATGGGACGTCGCGGATTACGAAGACCCGACCGTGAACGTCTGACGGCGTTAGCAATCGCGGTAATCGCCTCATCCTGACCGATCACCCCCTGATGGATTTCTTCCTCCATTTTAAGAAGCCGCGCCGTTTCTTTCTCTTCAAGGCGCGCAAGCGGAACGCCGGTCCACTTGGAAACCACAAACGCAATGTCCTCGGCTGTTACCTGGATTTCAACTTCAGACTTGGATTCCTTCCAGTTTTTCTTCATCTTCTGGAGTTCTTCCTTCGCCTTACGTTCTTCATCGCGAAGTTTCGCCGCTTTTTCAAAATCCTGTCCCTTGATGGACGCCTCTTTTTCACGGCGGAGCGATTCAATCTCCGTCTCCATCTTCTTCAAATCTTTCGGCAACGTCGTCACCGACAAACGAGCACGGGAAGCCGCTTCATCAATAATATCAATGGCTTTATCCGGCAAAAATCGGCCCGTGATGTACCGATCCGACAACTTGGCCGCTTCGGAGAGCGCTTCATCCGTAATCTTGACGCGGTGATGAGCCTCGTATTTATCACGCAGCCCTTTCAGGATCTGAACCGTGTCATCAACCGACGGCGGATCCACCATCACCGTCTGGAATCGCCGCGCGAGCGCCGCGTCTTTTTCAATATATTTCCGGTATTCATCCAGCGTCGTGGCTCCGATACACTGAATTTCTCCGCGAGATAAAGACGGCTTCAGGATATTTGACGCGTCAATCGCGCCTTCAGCTCCGCCGGCCCCAACCAACGTGTGCAATTCATCGATGAAAATAATGACATTATCCGCGCGTTTAATCTCGTCCATCACAGCCTTAATTCGCTCCTCAAACTGGCCGCGATATTTCGTTCCCGCCACCATCAACGCAAGATCAAGAACGATCATGCGCTTGTCGAGTAAAATTTCGGGAATATCGCCCGCGATGATCCGCTGGGCCAGCCCCTCGACAATCGCCGTTTTTCCCACTCCGGCTTCACCCAATAGGACCGGATTGTTTTTGGTTCGACGCGCGAGAATCTGAATCACACGTTCAATCTCGTCATTCCGCCCCACGACCGGATCCAGCTTCCCTTCGCGCGCGAGCTGTGAAAGGTCACGGCCAAAAGCGTCCAGCGCCGGTGTTTTTGTTTTCGACTTACTTCCTCCACTACCCATTCCGGAAGCTTGCGCCCCCCCGCTCATTGCCGCTGAATCGCTCCCGGGCGTGGCTGAACCAAGAAGTTTGATCACCTCGGCGCGAACCTTGTTCAGGTCAAGACCGATATTCATGAGGACATGACTCGCGACACCTTCCCCTTCCTTAATCAGTCCCAGCAAAAGGTGTTCCGTCCCGATATAGTTATGCCCCAGACGCCGCGCTTCATCCAGCGCGAGCTCAATAACTTTTTTCGCTTTCGGCGTAAAAGGAATGTCGCCCGAAACGACCGTACTCGGCCCAAACTGGACAAGTTTTTCGATCTCAAGCCGGATCGTGTCAAGCGAAAGTCCGAGGTTCTGCAACACAGCCGCGGCGACGCTTTCCCCCTCCTTGATCAGTCCGAGCAAAATATGTTCGGTTCCGATGTAATCATGGTTAAATCGTTTCGCCTCTTCTTTCGCGAGAATAATAACTTTTCTGGCTCTTTCCGTAAAACGATCAAACATTTCAACCTCCAGATAATCGATCTTTTTATTAAAAAAATACGCGGCCGGGCAAACGCCGCTCGTAATTTTTGACTCTCTATTCGAGACCCTCGACTGTCATCTCCCGAGGGAATTCGACAACAACCGTGTAAAAAATTTCGACCTTCCCCCCGGCGGCAAGTTGCAACTGCCAGCGCCAGACACCCTTCCTGTCCTTCCAATCCTTGTCTTGGGGATCTTGGCTGACCTGGGAAACTTTGACCTTGATGCGCTCATCCTGCGAAACCGGAATGGTCTCGAACAGATTAAGCTTGCCCGCCTGGGCCTTATAATTTTCGGCAGTTAGCTTATATTTATAAGTCACTTTCCTGTTGGGCGACGGAATATTGGCGATCAGCACATCGTCCGATTTCTTTTCGAGCAACTCACGTTTTACTTTCACTCCCTCATCCACGCCAAGGTAAAGGTCAAACTCTTCTCCCGGAGCGATATTCTGGACATAAGAATTTCCCACAAAATCTCCGTCAAGAAAGATATTCACCGGCCCGCTCAAGAGTTGAAGGTCTTTTGCGTTTGTCACCCGGCTCGTGAGATAAGCGAGTGGCACCATTCTGGGATACGCCGAATACTCGAAAGAAGAAGAAAGAATTTGCGCGGTGACCGGGACTTTTTGTTCAGAACCATCTGGACGAACCGTCACTTTTCGGGTCAGCTTGTAAACAACGGATACTCCCTTTTGGGAAGCTTGCGCGTAGAGGTTCTCAGCTTCTAAAGCCATATTGGTTGCTAGCATAGGTTCCTCCGCTTCTCCCCCCGATCTCATGGCCATATCGGCCATCCCAAGACTTTTGGCTCGCAATTTCATGGACGCACCCCTTAGAGGCTGGCGCGGCTGGAAAGGATGGACAAACCAGCTGTTGACTTCAGGCATCGTCCCACCAACGCTCACCTGAGCCGTCGAGAGTGTCATATCCACGTCCTCCCACACTTCCCCGGTGCCCTGACTCACGATCGCGTAAGTGACAAGCTCGGTCTCCGATTTATCAAACTGCGCGCGCGCATCATAGACGGGCGACCACGAGGCCCCGCTCACCTTGTAGGAAACCTCGAGATCCAGATGACCGGCACGGGACACTTCCACGTCAACTGTCACGATCTGGCGCGTCTTCTGCCGCCCTCCTGAAATTTCACCCAATTCGCGTCGCAAGGCGACCAGCTTTTTTCCGTTTTCTCGGATCTCAAGATCAATCGCGTGAACACGGCTGAAATTTTCTTTCAGTTTCGATCCAAGAAAACTGAGGGTGCCTTCCAGGTCCTGCGGGGACGGCATTTTCGTCACAAGATCTTCAGGGATTTGCTGGCCCGCGAACAAACGAACCGAATCAAGATACGCCTTCTCCTCCGTCAGGATTTGTTTATCGTTCTGCCAGGCGCGATTTTGATCTTCAAGCGTCTGAATCCTGTTTTCCAGTTCACGCACTTTCTCAACCGAGGTTTCCTGTAAAAACTCTTTTTTGACCTGCGCTCCGAGAATTTTGACGACAGCGGTCCCATGTCCTTTAACTCGAAGCGAATCCGGGTCAAATTCCGCGACAATGTCCTCCAGGAGAATCCGGGTGTCACTCGGTTTAACTTCTGAGGACGCGACCCGCGTCACGAACGCGTCCATCGCGTAAACGGTCACTTCGCTGATTTTGGACTTCGTGCTCACCGTTTCCGCTAGTCCTATCGCGGGCGCCAAAAACATTAACGCGATCGAAAAAATCAGACTTTTTTTCATAATCCGGTTCCCCTTTACATTTTTACAGCGTTACTTTCGCGAAATAGGCGCGAATACGTTCGGCGCGCCGCTCGTCACGTTCGGTCGCGCTCAACTCGCCACTATTCATTTTCTGGAGATGTCCCGGCTGAATCCAGAGAAAAAGCTGATTCAAATCCCGAGAAATGACCGACCCTTCCAAAAGGCCGATATCGATCCCAACCTGGACAAGAGAAAGCAACTGGATGGCTTCCTGGGATGAAATCAATCGCGCGGATTTCAAAATCCCGAGAGCCCGCCAAACCTGATCTTCCATTTTTGACTTCCGTTTCTTCTTCAAGTGCTCCCGGGCCTCACGCTCATGAGCGATGACCTGCTTGATCACCCCTTCCAGATTCGAAATAATTTCCGTTTCGGGCTGCCCAAGCGTGATCTGGTTCGAAAACTGGAAAAAATTGCCCAGGGCCTGCGTCCCCTCACCGTAAAGGCCGCGCACGGCGAGATTCAGCTTGGAGAGGGCCTGGAGTACTTTGTCGGCCTGTCTGGTCAAGACCAAGCTCGGAAGATGAAGCATGCAGGACGCGCGAAGCCCCGTTCCGACATTCGTCGGGCAGGCCGTCAGGTATCCCAGTGTCGCGTCAAAAGCATACTCAAGTTCCCGCTCAAGCTCCGTATCAATATCATCCGCAATCTTCCAGGCTTCGCCAAGATTCAGTCCCGATTGAAAAACCTGAAGCCGCAAGTGATCTTCTTCCATCACCATCAGACTAACCATTTCATCCGGAGTAATCGCCACGGCACCGGGAGAATCCTCTTGTACCAACTCATTCGAAACAAGATGCCGCTCCAGAAAGAATTGCTTTTCAATGTCGCTAAGATCCTTCGTCTGAACCAAACGGGCCTTTTTTAGCAAGCTTGACCCGCTCACCGCTTTTTCCACGTCCGAAATAATCGCAACCCTTTGTTCGGGAGAAAGTTTGAACACAAACGGGTATTTGAAAAGATTTCGGGCCAACCGAACTCGTGAACTCACCACAACGTCACTTTCGGGGCCTGTCGCCTTAAGCCAGTTCACCGACAGCGTCGGAGAATGGTTCGCATCAGTCATTCTTTGGTTTCCTTGAAATCTTTTTCATCTTATCTTCAATCTGCCTGATCTCATCCCGCAGACGAGCCGATTCCTCAAAAGCCTCGTCCCGAATGCTTTTCTTGAGACGCTCCTTCAGTTGTCGAAGGTCATGAGCGCTTCGGACTTCCTTCGGTATCTTGGAGGGTTTTTTCCCCACGTGATAGCCTGACCTTTGCACCTGTTTAATGACAACCTCCAGCGGCTTTTTAAAAACACTATAACAGTGGGCACAACCAAGCCGGCCTTGTTTGGGGAAATCCTCAAAAGTCAGTCCGCAGGATTTGCAGACAATCGGCGGCATTTTTTTACCACCGCTTTTGGCTATCTCCCCCATCCCCGCAAATCCCGTCAATAAATCACCGAGGTTGAAGTAGGTTTTAAAATCGGTCCCCTTCTCTTCCGCGCACCGCTCACAAATGTGAATTTCCGCCATCTGGCCATTAACTATTTCGGTGAGGTGGATGGTCGCTTCTTTCGTACCGCATACATTACAAATCATTGAGGCAATCTCGCTTTTTCAGGATTGTTTTTCACTTTTTTCACATCGAAAAAACTCGGGGCATTAAAAATCCAGGATCCAGATTTTAAACTCCCGTGTCACAAGGTATATCGCACTCCATCCGTTCGGGTCAGTTCGTGAAAGTTCCGGAGAAGCATTTTTGTGATTTTTCCGGGATTCCCTTCACCGATCAGGCGCCCGTCAATTTTAACGACCGGAATGACCTCAGCCGCCGTCCCCGTCAAAAACACTTCATCGGCATTGTAGAAATCGTGTCGGGTCAGCGTACGTTCGGCAAACGGAAGCCTGATCTTTTGCGCGACTTCAATGATCGCGTCACGCGTAATCCCCTTGAGCGCGCCCAGATAGGCGGGAGGCGTCAGCAGGAGGTAATCTCTGACTGTGTTTCCCCTGCCGGTCCGTTTGATCATAAAAACATTGTCTCCCGAACATTCCGTAACATACCCTTGATGATTGAGCATCAGGGCTTCCATGCAACCACCGTTCCTGGCTTCAATCTTGGCCATGATGTTGTTGAGATAATTCAGGCTTTTAATCGAAGGGTTCACGGCCTCGGGAAGATTCCGGACGGTTGGAACCGTAATAATCGCGAGACCTTTCTGGTAGAGCTCCTTCGGATACAGCGCAATATTGTCCGTAATAATGAACACCGTGGGCCTTTTGCAAAGCCAGGGTGACAACCCAAGATCGCCCACCCCCCGGGTCACCACAAGGCGAATATAGCCATTTAAAATTTTGTTCCGTTTCAAAGTTTCAATCACTGCTTTTTCCATTTCCTTCTGGGACATTGGAATTTCAAGCATAATCGTATGGGCGGATTCCCAAAGACGGTCCAAATGCTCACGAAGTTTGAAAACGCGTCCTTGATAGGAGCGAATTCCTTCAAACACTCCATCCCCATAGAGAAGACCATGATCAAAAACCGAAATCTTGGCCTCGCTTTTAGGATACCATTTTCCGTCGATATAGATCTGAAGTTCCATAACGTCTCCTCTCGTAAAATAAAAATTGATCTGTTTTAAAGAGGCTTCGGAGAAACCAACTGTCCCTCGTGAAGCTTGAGCACGCGCGTTCCCATTCGGGCCAGTTCCTCGTCATGCGTCACAATCATAAAAGTGTGGCCCTCGTTTCGATGGAGCTCAAAAAGCAGTGTCATGATAGAGCCCGCCGTTTCTTCATCAAGATTTCCGGTCGGTTCGTCGCAAAGCACGACCTCCGGACGATTCGCAAGGGCGCGCGCGATCGCGACTCGCTGTTTTTCGCCACCGGAGAGTTCGGATGGAAAATGTGTTCTCCGGTTCCAGAGCTTGACCCGCTTCAGGACTTCCTTGACCCAGTCCTTGTTCTTTTTTCCGGCAATCAGCGTCGGAAGTAAAACGTTTTCATAAACCGTCAATTCCGGAAGCAAATGATAGAACTGAAACACGTAACCGATATTACGACTACGGATCTTTGCCAGTTCACGCTCCGACGCCTTGGCGAGATCACGACCCTGATAAAAGATCCGGCCGCCGGAAGGACGATCAAGCCCTCCAAGAAGATGCAGAAGGGTCGACTTCCCGGAACCGGACTTTCCCGTGACAAAAAGCATTTCTCCACGATTAACTTCGAGGTTGACCCCGCGAAGAATCTCAAGCGAACCGGTCGGCATCTCGTAATTCTTCCGAAGATCTACCGTGCTGAGAATTACGGCTTCCGGGCTACTCATAGCGGAGCGCCTCCACGGGCTTAAGGCTCGCGGCCCGGTGCGCGGGGTAAAGCGCGGCAATTACCGCAAGCGCGAAGGCAACCCCCGCTATCGTCACCACATCACTCATGTGAACTTCCGCCGGAATCTTGTCAAAAATATAGATATCGCGCGGGAAAACTTCCAGACCGAAAGTGTTTTTAAGAAAATCGGAAAGGTCGTTGATCTTGAGAGAACACCACACGCCCAAACCCACGCCAAGGACCATACCCCAAAACCCATAGCTCATGCCCTCAAGCATAAAAATCCGCCGAACCGCCGACTTTGTCGCGCCCAACGCCCGAAGAATTCCTATATCTTTCGTTTTTTCCATCGCCACCATGATAAGCGTGGAAACAATGTTGAATGCCGCCACCACGACGATTAGAAGTAACAGAATTCCCAATAAAAATTTTTCAACCTTTAGCGCCTGAAAAAAGCTTTGATTCATGTCATACCACGAAGCCAGCACATACTGGTTGGAAAACTCACCGGCCAAAGTCCACTTCCATTTTTCCGCGTCATCCACGTTGAAAAAACGCAAACCCAGTCCCGTAATTTTCCCATCCATGTGGTAAAACTTCTGGGCCGCTTCAAGACTGATCAGGGCAAGATTGGCATCCGCGTCCGACATGCCAACATGAAAGATTCCACGAACAATCACGGGCCAGGTTTTGACGTGCATCGGGAGAGGTAAAAAAGGATTTTCCTTTTCGGGCTCCGGCGTAATCAGGTAAAGCAAATCCCCCACCTGGACACGCAACCGCCTCGCGAGAATATCGCCAATGATCACGCTGGGCACGTTCGACTTCTGTGTTTTTTTCTTGAACCACCAGCTGCGTTTACTTTCCGTATAAACCGATTCCTGAAAACCCAGCGTCCCGGACACAATATTTTTCTGATAAAAAGACATGTCCTCGTTTTCGGTATCCATCCCCATCACTACCACGCCCTGCGCGCTATCATCCGTCCGCAAGATGGCCTGCTTTTCAATAAACCGGGCGACACTCTTCAAACTAGAGATATTGAGGGATCGGATTTTCCGCATATCCTCTTCCGAGTTTTCCCACGACTGATATTTTTCAATCCGCAGGTGCGGCTGGACACTCACGATCTTGCGCTTCAGTTCCGTATCAAATCCGGTCATGACCGAAAGCACCACAATCAACGCCATCACACCAACCGCCACACCGCCAATCGAAATGAGGGAAATCAGGGAAATAAATCCGCTTTTGCGACGCCGGGTCAGATGTCGATGAGCGATAAAAAGTTCGAATTTCATGCCAGTTCATTCTCCGCCGCGAGCGGCTCTTCTTCGGCCTTCTTCAAGGGCTTCAACTGCGGGAACAGGATGACATCGCGGATCGACGGCTGATTCGTGAGAAGCATCACAAGCCGGTCAATCCCGATACCAAGTCCACCCGCCGGTGGCATCGCGTACTCCAGAGCCATCAGGAAGTCATCGTCGATTTCTTTTTCCTCGCCGATCAGCTCTCGCTGATCTTCCAGGCGTTGCCTCTGAATGACCGGGTCATTGAGTTCAGAAAAGGCGTTGGCCACCTCCATGCGCGCGATAAATAATTCAAAACGGTAAACAAGGTTCGGGTCGTCAGATTTGGCTTTCGCGAGCGGCGTCATCACCGTCGGATAATCAATCACAAAGGTGGGGTCCCAAAGTTCTTTTTCGACTTTCTCCCCGAAAATCTCGTCGAGAATGTCAACGTCCTCCATCGTGTCGGAAAATTCGACGCGAAGTTTCTTCGCTGCTTCCCGCACGTTGACGGTACGAAAATCCATGCCGGTCGCTTCCTGAAGGGCGCCGTAAAAGGAAACGCGCTTCCACGGCGTCTTGAAATTCAGCGTCCGGTCGCCGTAGGGAATTTCCTCCGTTCCATAAAGCATCTTCACAAGATGAGAGACAAGTTCTTCCGTGATGTTCATCATGTCCGAATAATCCGCGTAGGCCTGATAGAGCTCCATCATGGTAAATTCGGGATTATGCCGGACCGAAACCCCCTCGTTCCTGAAATTACGATTAATCTCGTAGACCTTTTCAAATCCACCCACCAGAAGACGTTTCAGGTAAAGTTCCGGCGCCACGCGAAGGTACAGATCCGTGTGTAGCGCGTGATGGTGCGTGACGAAAGGCTTTGCCCGAGCGCCCCCCGCGAGCGGTTGCATCATCGGCGTTTCCACTTCCATGAATCCGCGACCGTCCAGAAACTTGCGGATCTCGCTCACAATCCGGCTTCTTTTTTTAAACGTCGCGCGCACGTCATCATTGACGATCAGATCGACATACCGCCGCCGATAGCGAATCTCGATATCCTTCAGACCGTGCCATTTTTCGGGAAGCGTTTGAACGATCTTTGACAGGCGTTCGTATTTTTCGATTTTAATCGTCTTTTCTCCCGTTTTCGAAAGAAAAAGCTCACCCTCAATACCAATGATGTCGCCAAGATTCAACCCCTTGAACGCTTTGTAATTTTCCTCTCCCAATACGTCTTTCTTGGCGTAGGTCTGAATCCGCCCCCCTTCATCTTTGAGATCTGAGAAAGTGCTCTTCCCCATGTCCCGGCGGGACATCACACGGCCAGCCACTCGAACCTTTTTCCCGGGCTGGAAATCAGCCAAAATGCCGGCGATCGACTCTTTTGGGAGAAACCTCGCTCCATAATCTGAATTACTCATGAATTTTTTCCTTATGCCTTGATTCGGAATGATTTAAGACGATTGGAAGTTTCATTATATGTTAGTTTCAAGACAGGGTCAAATTGAGTTCAAATCTTGAAAAGGATACCGGTTTCAATTATGATGCGCCGCATGACTTACGACACGATCCGCCTGCTTCAATTCATGATTTGCCGCGAATTTAATGACGGCCCGCGAGATTCTTACAACGCGATGTCCTGTCTCAGCAATCTTCACGTCCCTTCGTATCCATGTCATCTTAAAAATCTCTACGCCGTCACCTGCTGGCGAAAGGACAGGCAATTTCACAAAGAAGTCATTGAATACGAACTGCCAAACAGCCCGATCCTTAAAACCGCCCCGATGGACATTGAACCCGTCACTTCCAGCGTTCTTTTTCGCTGGCACAAACACGCATTCCCCGCTGATCTTGTCGTGAAGGAAGATTCCCTGCTCCGGATCCGGGTCATCCTGGACTGGAAACCGCTTTGGGAAACCTACATTATGATCGAGCGGGGCGGAACGGCGTAATCACTGTTTTTCTTAAATCCGCGAGTCGGCGCGTAAAAACTGACTTCCTCTAGCCTCGGCGTCTGGCGAATTTAAAAGTGAGCCGGCGCGTCAGGCATCAGAGGAAACTGCAGATACAACAACGCCATGGCCACAAGGATCGTTACCGCGGAGACCGCCAGGCCCGGTTTGAGCCAATCCATAAACTTGATTCCCTGGCCGGTTTCTTTCTCAAACATTCCCATGGCAACAATGTTGGCCGTACTTCCGATCACCGTCGCGTTCCCGAACATCGTCCCCCCAAAAAGCATCGCCCACCAAAACGGGAAAATATAGACACCGATGGATTGAATGTCCGCGAGGATCGGCAGGAATGTCGCCACCGCCAAAACGTTATCCATAAACGCCGTCAGCACACAAATCGCGGCCGTAAAAACATTCAGAAGAAAAAATCCGTTACTACTGCCGATCCGGATCATCCCCTGGGCGATATGCTCCGTCACACCGACATATTTGAGGGTCCCAACCGACGCGAACAAGCTCATAAAAAAAGTGAGCGTCCACCAGTCCACGCGCCGCATGAAAAAGTCTCTCGCCTCCGCTCCTTTCAAAAAAATTGAAACCGCCCCGAAAAACAGGGCCGTTCCGATCAAAAGCGTGTTCTTCTCCAGATGAAGAAACTCCTCGATGTTG
>ENA-UPXM01001473-UPXM01001473.1-activated-sludge-metagenome-genome-assembly--contig:-NODE-1473-length-29944-cov-15.208873_pt1 | contig 29944 bp, 31 predicted proteins | sample MGYA00238178_ERZ772708 | MGnify/ENA primary metagenome ERZ772708 (study PRJEB29002, sample SAMN05720212) | activated sludge metagenome | isolation source: anaerobic digester from wastewater... | reverse complement strand
GAAACATCATTGTTTGTTCCCTCTGAATCTATAGATATATAGCTTGGCAAAGAAGAACTTCCTGACTGAATAATTTTAATATAATAAGAACCAGCTTTTAATTTAGATCCACTCTCTATTTTTTCCGTTAAATCTTGATCTCTGTAATATTCAAAGAAGAAGCCATTTGTATCAGCATTAACAAAAGAAGACAAGAAAAAAAGGTTTATTGCTAATAAACACAAAATTTGTATATTTTTTTTAATTTTAGACATAATTATATTAAATTTAAATTTTATTAAATTTAACAATAATTATTGATGTTGTCAATAGTAAGGTTGTTAATGAAGATAAAAAATTGATTTTTTCTAATTTTGAATAATCACTTGGTTATCAAACCTTAAATCAATATATTTTACATTTATTCCCTTTCTTACTTGATCGTCATTTTCTAAAACAGCTTTCAATTTCTCAACTTGCCAAGAAAGATCCTGTTTTGAATCAAACAAAATAAAAAAGTTAGTTGTATCAACCCTTAATTTGTCATTAAAGATAACATAGCTTGAAATATTAATTTCTTCTTTAGATAATCCTTCTGAAATGATTATAATGTTATTAATTATTTCTTTTTTATCCAAATCAACACTTTCTTCTTCCTGTTTAATTTGAATTAAATTGGACATATCTTCATCTTCTTGTTCATATCGAATAAAACTACCATTTTTATCAACTAAAAATCTTTCATTATTATAATCCCACAAAGCAAATGGTTTTTTTTCAACAACTTCTAAAGATATACCGTTAGGAAAATTCTTTTTGATTGATATTTTTTCTATTTCAGGCATCGCTTCTTTAATTTGATTTATTTTTCCATCAAAAGACAAAAATATACTTTCTGTAATAATATCCATTCCCATTATAGAAAATGAGGTCTTCATTTTCTCATTAGCTATTCTTTCTATTTCTTCGGTTGAGATATTATTGTTGCCACTAACTACTAAATTGTCTATTTGAAATCTAGGAGAGAAAAGCAGAAAACCCAAAGCACTAAGAACAATAATTGAAGAAAAAAGAGAGACCGAAAAAAATAGATTAGAAAAAATGCTTTTTTTCCTTCTTCTAATTATTCTTTTCTTTTGCCTCTTTTTAGTCATAGATGTCTTTTTCTTCTTCTTATTTGTTCAATAATATACGTCAACCAATATTTATTAGATAATACATAGTCCTGTGTTTTAACATATTCTTTTTCAAAACCTCCAAAACCTTTTTTAAATAAACTGAGCCCTGCCCATGGATGATTTTTTGTTGCTTCAGGAATTACTCCCCAAAAATTATATAACCTACAACCCCTAGTTTTAGCTTCTTTAATTGCTTCCCATTGTAATAAGTATGAAACAGGTACCTTAGGATACTTTAACGATGACGCACCTTGATGGTAAAAACCAATTCCTGAATAATAAACAATAATTGCTGAAGAAACAACTTCTCCCTTGTATTTACCAGAAAATATTAAAATTTGATTATCATTTTTGAAAGCATCAACTTCTTTTTTCAAATAATCATTAGAAAAAGGTGTAAATGATTGTCTTTCGGCTGTTTCTAGATAAAGTTTCTCAAAGTCATTTAACATTTCATCACTCGTCCCCCTAGTTATTTCAATATCTTCATTTTTCTCTGCTTGCTTAATTAAGTATCTTGTTGTTTTTCTCATCCCCTTCAATATATCTTCTTCGCTTAAAGATATATCTAGTTCCCATGTCAATTCTGGATGCATATGAATTGGTGCATTTCTAAATCCTAATTCTTTGAAAATATTACTATCACTTACTTCAAGTATAGGACTAAAACGGATAAAATTAACATTTTCTGTTTTTGCTAAATCTTTTAATTTTTCTAAGATGCTTTTGATTATTTCTTTTTTGTCTCCTAACGCGATTAATGGCCCATGAGGGACAAAAAGAAAAGAGCCCCTTCTCGCTTTAATTTTTAATACTTGCGCGATTGCTACTAATTGTTCATTTTCAAATATACCAAATCTCCAAACCTTGTCTCCCATTGATTGATTAAAAATTCCCCAGTTCCATGACTGACAAAATGTTTTTTCAGTACACTCAGAAACAAAATCTTCCCATCTTTTTTTATCATCAATTTCTCTAATAATCATTCTATCATTGTTTTAATAAAGGTATCTCTATTTTTCATAAAAGAATTAATATATGCTATAGCCTCCATCTGCTCAGCAATACCATTGCTTAATTCCATTGCACAAAGATCAGAAAAATAATTAACTGGATAATTCTTTAAATAATCAAGCTCTGTATGATTATCTAATTTGTGACTATCATATCTTAATTTTCTTTTCTCAGTATCAACAAAAGAAAAGTCCTTTTTGACGGCTGATATATGATTACATCTTATTTTAAACTTTGATATTATCTCTACTTCTTTATTATACCTCTCTGTTTCAAGTATTCTTGAATTTTCTAAATGAGACATATCAAGACATATTCCTCCATATTTTCTAACCTCTTCTTCCTCAAGAGGAAAATTGTGGGTATTTTCAATAGAAATTAATTCCCTGTACTCTCTAAGCCACTTTTCACTTATTGGAAATTCTTTCGAAGAGTGAGTATTGAATATCTGTGTATCATATTTCTTTGCAAAAAAATCAAGCTCTTCTATATCCATATCACTTCTTAGATGAACTATTGGAATTTTTTTAATAGGTGATTCCTCGATTAATTGGTAAAGACTTTTTCTGTCTGGTTTTTCTATCATCGTTAGAAAAACAGCTATTTTTTCTATTCTTAAGTATTCTATTTCTCTAAACTTATCTCTCCAGTTTTCTCCAGTTGTAATTGTAGGATATATGTTCATAGACCAAAACCTGTAATTTCAGAAGCTCTTCTTGCCATTAACATTTTAGCTTCGTTAAAAGCATCATTTATACAATCCTTTAATGACTGCTCCTGTTTTTCTTTATCTAATTCTGGATTTATTGATATACTAATAATTTCTGACTTACCATTAATAACAACGCGCACTCCATTTTTTTCTTTTTCAATTATTTCTTTGCCTAAAGCATTTTCTAGGTCTTTTATTTTTTTTAAGTCCTTTAATTTATCAAACATATTTTATTTTATTTATCTTATTATTTATCTATTTTGCCTTATATCTTCTAAACAGTCAAATACCCTTTTGGCATCCTCTTTTGATATATTTATATGTGTTGGTAGTAATATTATCTTCTTTGATATTTCTTCCGCCTTCGGACAACTTCCTATTACATAGCATACTTTATCTAATTCAGTTGACGCAGGAACCACTGGAGAACCACTCCAACCATCATTTATATATATATTATGTTTTTTCAACTCATTGATAATTTTTGTTGGATTGTCAACTAATAATGGATATTTCAAATATATATTATTTTCATCAATATCTCCTTTCAAAAATAAATGATTATAATATTGAGCAATTTCTCTTCTATGATTATTATATTCTTCCAGTTTTTTTAATTGATTGATTGCTAAGTATGCTAATGAACTTGGCATTTTTTTAGGAAAATATTCAGGCAAAATACCACTTCCCTCTTTTTTAGTAACCGCTTTTGATAAGATATTTAAGTTTAGAAAAAGTGCTAATAATCCCCTACCAATTTTCATATTATAAAGTGGTAAAATAATTTTATTAAATAATATCGGATGAAGTAATTGTTGTGTTGTCCAAAAAAAACCGGGGGCCTTTATTTCTTTTTGGAAATTAGAAACTCCATCAATCAAAGATTCGTTGTTCACCGTCACCATTCCTCCATAGACAGAAGAAATTACTTTGTCTCTACCAAAACTAAAAAAAGAAGCGTCTCCAAAAGACCCACAAAACTCACCTTTATACATTGCCCCAAGGGAGTGAGCACAATCTTCAATTAAATATACTCTTTTTTTGAGGCAAATATCTTTAATTCTATCAATTTCTGCTGGACAACCAAAAGTATGCTGAATCATTATTGCTCTTGTTTTTGAGGTTATTTTTTTCTCTACATCCTCAACTGATATATTTAAGTCGTCATTAATGTCAGCAAAAATAGGAGTTGCGCCAACATATTTAATTGGATTAACGGCGGCATTACAAGTAAATGCTTGCATAATAACCTCATCACCAGCACTAATTTTCATTGCTTTCAAAATAGCTATTAATGAACTTCTGCCACTATTAAAAGCAAAAGCATTTCTAAATCCAAAATAATTCCTAAACAACCTTTCTAATTTTCTAACTCCATCTTTCTTAGTAGTAAAAATTAACTTGAGAGCCAAAGATACATCATCTTTTTGAGTATTAGGAGACAAAGATATAGAAATTACTTTACTCATATTTTTTAATTAATTTATTTGGCACTCTACTTTCTAAAAGAATAACGCTGTCACTTTTACTATAAAGCTTAATTTGATTATAAATCTTTTCTGCATCATCAGTAAATATTATATTTTTCATTCCACAATAACTTGCCCCCCTTAGTATTTCCTTTTTATAATCATTAGTTGTAATAATTGCTAAATCACAAACTTCTCCAATTTTTCTTCCTATTTCATAGTGAGTCGTCTTAGCATCTTTTCCTAACTCTATTAAACAAGGCATCACTATGATTTTACTTCCCTTCCATTTCTTTAAGTAATTTAGGTGAGAAATTATTCCATTAAAATTAGAAGAATAAGTTGCATCAATTATATCGAACTCCCCATTTTTTTTAATATTCAAACCGCCCTCTATTTTTAATATTCTATCTTGAATTTCCTCAATAGTCATTCCCAGTTTTTTAGCAACTGCTATTGCGGCTAAAAGATTAGGAATATTAAAAGATCCTTTTATTTTATGCTTTATTTCATCACAACCCTTAGGGGAACAAAGCTTAAAAGAATTATCTTTTACTTCTTCTACCCATAAATCATCTCCACAATACTTAATATTAGCTATTTCTGAATTAAAGTTTTCTTTAATATAATTATTACTCCAATTCAAAACTGCTAAACCTTCTGGTGGTAAAGCATCAATTAATTCAAACTTTGCTTTAATAATATTTTTTTGAGAACCAAAAGTTGCTAAATGTTGATTATTTATACCAGTAAGCACTCCTATTTTAGGCATTGCTATTTTAGTAAGTAATTTTATCCCCCCTTTATTATAGGCTCCCATTTCACATATAAATATTTCATGGTCCTCGTTTATTTCATTTAGTATGCACCTTGATATTCCTATTTCTGAGTTTTCATTTTTTGTTGTCGCAATAACCTTAAAATCATTTTCTAATATAGTTCTAAGATACTCTTTAGTTGAGCTTTTGCCATAGCTTCCAGTAATTCCAATAACTAAAAGATTGTTTAATGTTTTTCTTTTTTTAATTGCTTTTTTAATGATTCTATTTCTTAGAAAAACAGTAATCGGTTGAAAAAGAAGAACTATTAAAGAAACAATTACTGGTGTTAAAATATCAAAAATTAAAATTAATAAAAATGTCGAAAAAGGATCAATGTTTATTAAAAATAAAATGAAAGAAGCAAAAACAAAAAAAATTAAAATGGATAAAAATATTGTTTTTGATGTCTTTTGAGGTAGAATAATTTTCTTTCTAATTATATCTAATGACTCAATTAGGTATATTAAAAGTAAAAGATAAAATAAATTAAATTCTAATAATGTTAAAGCTAAAATAATAATTTTAATTAAAGGATTAATTAGTAATTTTTTACCTTTTGATGTACTAAAGTGCGCTAAAAATCTTCCAATATGATAATTCTTTAATTGCCATAGATATTCCCAAAACAATAGATTTTTTATCTCCCTAATAATAAACAGGAAAATTAATATATGAATAATTTCCATTATTTATTTAGATAATTAATTATTATTTCTGAAAGCTCCTCAAAGTTCGTCTTATGTGGATTGTGTCCGCAACCTTTAATAATTTTCAGTTCAGAGTTAGCTATTTTTGTATTCAAGAAATAAGCATCTTCTATTGGAGTAACTTTATCTTTTTCTCCCCAAATTATTAAGCATGGATTTTTAATTTCACTTGCTAGCGAAGATAGGTCTTCTTCGACAACTTTTTTGAAAACGTCTTTCATTATTGGATTAGCAGAATAATAATCATACGTCCCTGAAATAAAATATGCTGCTTTTTCAAAAAACTTGTATGCAAAAGAATTTTTTGAAATAATTTTTCCTCCAACCGTAGACAAAAATCTTGATATTCTTTGTCTAATGCTTAATCGTTCCTTTCTAATTATCGCGGCATCACAAAAAATTATCTTTCCGTAGATATTTCGCATCTTCATAATAATTGCCCCGCCAAAAGAGTGCCCCAAAACAGAAGCATCTTTAATTCCAACTTCTTCAATAAACTTATCTACAAAATTAGAATAATCACCAACATCCCAAGCATTTTCTGGAGGACTTGTCTTCCCAAAGCCGGGCAAGTCAGGAATAATTAACTGAAAACCATTAGGAGCAAGTGCTTCAATAATTCTCATCCATGAAAAAGAGCCCGCTCCCCAACCATGAAGAATTAAAAGGGGCTTACCCTCTCCAGCAATTTTGTAAAAAACATCAATTCCATTGATATTAACTTTTTTCTCCTTTAATTCGTAAATTGTCATTAATTATCTTTTAATTTCTTTAAAATTAAGATATTTGTGAAGCACTTCCGGTATCGCTATGCTTCCGTCTTTTCTTTGATTGTTTTCTAATAAAGGAATCAGTATTCTTGGAGTAGCAAGTCCAGTATTATTTAATGAGTGTGCAAACTTAATTTCCCCATTTTTATCTTTATATCTAATTCCCAATCTTCTTGTTTGAAATTCAAAAAAATATGATGAAGAATGCGTCTCCCTATATTTTTTTTGAGAAGGCACAAAACATTCAATATCATATTTTTTAACCTGACCAAGACCTAAGTCACCAGTACAATTAACTACGACATGATAAGGGATATTTAATCCTTGTAATATCTCTTCAGCATTTCTTGTAATTTCTTCGTGTAACCTTATTGATTCTTCTTTATCGTTAATACACAAAACAACTTGCTCAATTTTCATAAACTCATGAACCCTTAAGATTCCTTGTGTGTCTTTTCCATAACTTCCAATTTCAGTTCTAAAACAAGGTGAAAATCCCATATACTTAATTGGCAAATCTTCTTCTTTCAATATCTCATCACTATGATAACCCATTACAGAGACTTCTGAAGTTCCCGCTAAATACATTCCATCTGTTGTTTTATATACTTCATCTTTTGCTTGAGGCAAGTATCCCGTTCCTTTCATTATTTTCTCATCAACAAGAGATGGGGCCTGCATAGGAATAAAACCATTTTTAATTAAAATATCTGCCGCATAATTCATTACTGCCATTGATAATTGAAATGCTTCCCTTTTTAAGAAGTATCCTCTAAATCCAGCGACCTTTGTTCCTCTTTCAAAGTCAACTAAATCTAAATCCTTAGCTAATTGAACATGGTCCTTAATAGGAAAATTAAAATTTGGTATTTCTCCCCATCTTTTAATTTCTTTGTTATCCTCATCAGAATCACCAACTGGAACTGATTCATCAGGCACATTAGGAACTAATAGCATTAATTCTTCAAATTCTTCTTTTATTTTTTTGTATTCATCTTCTTCATTGTCTAAATTCCTATCAAGCTCCCGCATTTGACCAATTAACATCTCTCTTTGTTTCTGTGTTTTTGCTTCTTTAATCATTTGATTGGCTTGATTTTTCATTGCATTCTTTCTTTCAATTAGTTGAAGTAACTCTCTTCTTTTTGAATCAAGATCAAGCAAATAATCAACATCAAAATCAATCTTTTTGTTTCGACAAGCCTCTTTAACTTTTTCTTTATTTTCTCTTATGTATTTTATATCTAACATATTATAATCTTAACACTTAATTTCCTAAAATCAATCTCTATCTTTCATTAAAGGAAAAAGGATAACCTCTCTTAAAGAGTTTGAGTTTGTAATTATTGAAACAATTCTGTCTATTCCCATTCCAAATCCAGCGGCTGGAGGCATTCCATATTCCAAGGCCTCAATAAAATCATCATCTGATCTCTGTGCTTCTTCAAAGCCACCTGAAAATAGCTTTTCTTGACTCTTTAATCTTTCTTCTTGTTCAATTGGATCATTCAATTCAGAAAATGCGTTAATAACCTCTACACCAGAGACAACTAAAGCAAAACTAGCAAGCTTATCTTTATCAAAACTTTTAGCTAATGGCTGGAATCCTTTTGGATGATGAATTACAAAAGTTGGTTGAATTAGTTTGGGTCGGCAATACTTCTTGTATATCTCATCAGCGATATTTGGCTTGTCTGCTCCCTCAGGAATATCAACTCCTAATTCTTTCCCTTTCTTTAATAATGCTTCTTCATTTATTTCTTCATATTTTATTCCCGTATATTTTTCTAATAAAGCGAAAAACTCAATTCTTTCCCATTCTCCAGCAAATGATATTTTTTGTTCATTATATTCTATTTCAGTTGAACCCATAACATTGGTTATTACTTTCTGAAACATCCTTTCTGTCATTTTCATCAATTGCTTATAATCAGCATAGGCCCAATAAAACTCTATCATTGTAAAATCAGGATTATGAAATTTATCAATCCCTTCGTTCCTAAAACACTTCCCTATTTCATAGACCTTTTCAAATCCACCAACTAACAATCTTTTAAGATACAACTCAGGAGATATTCTTAAATAAACATCTAAGTCCATTGCATTAACATGGGTCTTAAATGGTTTGGCTCTTGCTCCTCCATATAGCAACTGAAGAATTGGTGTTTCTACCTCTAAAAATCCTTCATCATTCAAAAAGTTTCTTAGCTCTTTTATAAAGTTAGATCTAATTACAAAATTATTCTTAACTTCTGGAGAAAATATCAAATCAAGATATCTTTTTCTAAATCTTTCTTCGACATCTTTTAATCCATGCCATTTCTCTGGTAACGGTCTCAAGCTTTTTGCAATAATTTTACAATCAACAATCTGTATTGTTTTTTCTCCTCTTTTAGTTTCAAACAAAGTTCCTCTCGCTTGGATAAAATCACCTATATCAAACATCTCTAAAAATGTTTTATAAAACTCTTCTCCAACTTTATTCTTTGCTATTAGTCCTTGAATTTTTCCTGTTCCATCTTCAAAATCAATAAAAGTCAAACCACCATGAGTCCTCATAGTTTTCATTCTTCCTACAAGGATAATTTCTTTTTCTTTTTTTGATAGTAAATCAAAATTCTTAAGCGCCTTGCTTATTTCACAAGTTCTTTTAACTTCAATAGGATAAGGATTTATTCCTGAATCTTTTAATCTCTTTGCTTTATTTTTCCTATTTTCTCTTATTTCGTCTATTACAGACATATTTTTAATCTATTTTAAGTATTTTATACTTTAATAATCCTTTTGGAGTTTTTATCTCTACTTCAGCGCCCTTGGGCTTGTTAATTAGTTCTTTTCCTAGGGGCGACTTAAAACTAATTCTATTCTCAAGTGGGTTTGCTTCTTCTTCTCCAACAATATAATATTTTTCTTCTCCACTGTCACTTTTAATTGTAACATAAGAACCAATTTTTACCCAGCCATTACCTTGCCCCTCTTCTATAACTTTAGCAGAATTAATCAATTTTTCCAAATCATTAATCTTACTTTCAAGAAGTGATTGTTTTTCTTTTGCCTCGTCGTATGCGGCATTTTCTGATAAATCACCAAAAAGGATAGCTTCTTTTAATTCCTCAGAAACTTCAATTCTACCTTCCTTCTTAAGATATTCCAGTTCTTTTTTAAGGTTTTCTAAACCTTCTTTTGTTAAGTATTTTTCTTCCATATTTTTATTTTACTCTTACTCTTAAAAAAGAAATTAATCTCAAAAGATTAATTCTTATCCTTGATAATATATCACAGAATAGATATTAAAACAAGTTAATTTCCCGCTTCGTTAATTATTTCTTCATCAGTTTGTAATCTTTGTTTCTCTCCAAAATAATAGCCGAGTAACTCTCTAGCTACTAAATTAGCTAGTCCCATATTATCAGGAACATTTTCTATAACCACCGTTAAGACAATTTCTGGCTCATCATACGGAGCAAAAGCAGTTATCCAGTTGTGATATACCTTGTACTTCCCTGTTTCAGCTGTTCCTGTTTTAGCTCCTGCATCAACAGGAAGATATTGTAAACTTCTAGCTGTCCCCAATGGAGAAGCAACTGTTTCTTTCATACTTTTTTTAATTTCTTCTAAAGAGATAGAAGAAACTGAAACTTCTGAGGTTATTTTAGTATTAAAACTTTCTAATATGTTATTATTCTCGTCTAAAATACTTTTAACGACTTGTGGCTTAACTATCTTGCCACCATTGACAATAGCACTAATTGCTACTGTTAATTGCAATGGAGTTGATTTGATATATCCCTGTCCAATTGAAACATTATATGTATCGCCCGGATACCATGAAAGTCCATTTAGTTCCCTTTTCCATTGAGGATTAGGAATTAATCCCGGTTTCTCTCCAGGTAAATCAATGCCTGTTAAATTGCCAAACCCAAAATAATTTAGATATTTTTCTATCTTCTCTATTCCTAAACCAACAAAGTCTTTGTATCCGCCACCCAAGTGATAAAAGAAGACATTAGATGATTCTGCAATTGCTTTTTTTAGATTTGTCCAGCCATGAAATTTCCAATCACTTTTAGTAGTTCCGTCGCTAAGTTCAATTTTTTCATCACAATATATATTTGTATCAGGAGTAATGATACCTTCCTCAAGAGCGGCTACTCCTATTATTGGTTTAATTGTTGAACCAAGAGAATATTCTCCTGCTATTGCTCTGTTATAGAAAGATACATCGGGACTAGCAACTATTTCATTAAATTGTTCTGTGGTTAAATTTCTTGAAAAGATATTACTATCAAATGAGGGATTACTTGCTAACGACAAAATCTCTCCTGTTTGAGGATCCATTGCAACCACCGCTCCACCACTTGCCTTGTATGTTTTAACAACTTCTTCTAAATACTCTGATGTCTTTTTTTGTAAATCAAAATCAATATTCAATACTAAATTATTCCCTGATTTAGCTGGTTCAATTATTTCTTCCTTAATTTTTCTTCCAATAGCGTCTCTTTCTATATGAAGAATCCCCGGATCTTCCTTAAGGTAATCATTGTATTGCTTCTCTATTCCTGATTCTCCATCAAAAGTATCACCTGAAACATATCCTAAAATATGAGAAAAATTATTTCCATCTAAATATTGTCTTGTGTTTTTAGTTATTAATTCAAAAGCCGATAGGTTTCTTTCTTTTGTTTTTAAAACAATTGCTTTTTCTTTTTCAATATCTTTAGCAACCAACAATTTTCCTGATTCCTCTTTGTTAATATCTTCCATCAATTTATCAAATGGTATTCCTAAAATCCTAGCAACATCTCTAACTTGGGCCTCCCCTTGAATATCTTGAGAGATTACATCAACATAGCAAATTAATTCAAATTGTTGAGAATTAAAGGCTAATTGATTCATTGATCCATCATAAATGATTCCTCTTTGGGCATTAATTTGCTTTGAAAGATATTTATTGCTTTCTGCCTTAGCACTATAATCCTCGTATGAAAGAACTTGCAAATTAAAAGAATAGCAAAAGAAAAATATTATTGATACTAAAATAAATCCAAAAGTTAATTGAAATATTCTTTGAGATAGAGCAGTCTCCATTGTATACACTCCCTTGTCTTTTTTATGCTCTAATGCATCTAAAAAGATTTCTTCTGTATCAATGTCTTTCTCGGGCCTCTTTACTTTAAATTTTTGGTATCCACGAGATCGAAATAATCCTAACATATTTGAATAAAATAATTTTTAATAAATAAGCAATAATTGGTAATGTCAATGCCATTAATCCAATATAATTAGAAGAATAAATATCCCAAAATAATCCAACAAAAAATGCTGTATAAAGACCTGTTTTTGATGATGGATCTTCTAAAAAATTAATCAAAAAAACAAAAATTAAAAGAAAAGGAAAAGCATATAAATTACTTAATTCTATTAAAAAAATAAAATATAGAATTACTCCCAATAAGAATATTTTACTAATTTTTTTAATCATTAAATATAGTTGTTACTTTTAATACATTTAATCTATCTATTGAAAAAATGTTATATGGTTTTTCGATTTCGGAAAATTGAAATGGCTCACTATCAATCTTTTTGGGGTTTTTAACTTTTCCAATCACTAGCCCTGCAGGATAATTACCTCCCAAAGAGGACGTTAAAATTAAATCTCCTTCTTTTAGATCTTTATCATGCGGAAACATTTCTAAGGAAATTAATTCACTCCCCTTGCCCTTGGCTAAAGCGACAACTCCATTAATTGAAACATCGGTCAAATTATCTTTTGATGATAATAATTTCACTCTAGAATAGTTATCATAAACTTCAGAGATTCTTCCTATTAAAATATTATTATTAATAACAACGGGAAAGCCAACTTTGACACCATCTCTTGAACCAGTATTAATTAAAATAGAATCGGATATATAGTCCTTTGAAATAATCCTACCAGAAATTAAACTAATTTCAGGATAATTTTTCAATCCCAAACTTTCTCTCAAAAAAGTATTCTCTCCTTTCAATTCTTCATTTTCAGCTATTAAGGATATTATTTTTTGATTTTCAATTAGTTCACAATTACTATTTACTTTCCATAATTTAGTTTGAATATCTTCACTAAAGGAATAGAAAAATTCTTTAACATTGAAAAAATTAAGAATAAAAAAAATAACCAATAGCAGAAAGAAAACCAATATTTTTCTCTTGGTAAAAATCTTCATAATCAAAGTATACAACAAAAACAAAAAAAATACGAGCCAAAAATCTCGTAAAAATTCCTTTCAATCTTTAATATGGGGACGACCTACTTTCGCGAAAATCACTATCATCGGCCTTGGAAGATTTCACTTCCGAGTTCGGAATGGGATCGGGTGGAGCACTTCCAGTATTATCCCCATATTAAAAACAAAAAGGAATGTATGTATAAGAATAAAACTATTAATTGCTAACCAAAGGTTTAATACCCAATTAGTAGTGCTCGGCTGAACTCCTCACGGAGCTTGCACCTGCACCCTATCAAGGTCATAGTCTTTAACCTGGGTAAGAGTTCTAATCTTGGAGTAGGCTTCGAGCTTAGATGCTTTCAGCTCTTATCCTTTCCCAACTTAGCTACTCAGCTATGCCCTTGGCAGGACAACTGATACACCAGAGGTTGGTTCACCCTGATCCTCTCGTACAAAGGGCAACTCTCCTCAAAACTCGACGCCTGTGGTAGATATGGACCAACCTGTCTTACGCATGTTAATCACCTATTACTAAGTGCATGGACTATACCACCATCCTGTTGATTAAAACAGGAGACCGACGTATTAGCCATTCTTATAAAGAATGACTCTCGCTTTATAAAAAGCTCAGTCTCTACGGGGTTAATAAATTTTTACTTATGAGATATTTCTAACAATAAAGAGCTATAAAATCTTAGCGTTCTTTATCTACTTTTCTCATAAGTTCAAACTTACAACTTCCCTCGGTATTATCCTACCATTTGACAGGTTGAAAATCAATGATAGGACTTCACCGATATGAGTCGGTTTTGCTAACCAGATTGCTCTGGAAAGCCGCCAAATTGACGGTTTGAACCCAGCTCACGAACCACTTTAATTGGCGAACAGCCAAACCCTTGGGACCTTCTTCAGCCCCAGGATGTGATGAGCCGACATCGCTATTGATCTATTATTACTAATAGTATGGACTATATCTTCATCCTATCGTACTAAGATAGGCGTTGGCGTATTAGCTCGTCGCATTTGACGAACTCCAGTCCTCTTGGACTAAGTCTCTACGGGGTCATAACTCAATTTTATATCTCATTGACGGAATTATATGAGGACCAACAATTTCAATCAATTTAGGAATACTTTCTTTTAGAAATTTAATTCGATAGTATTTTTTATCTCGATTTAATCTTGCATTTAATCCAATTTGACGCAACTGATGCAATAATCTTTTTTGATCAAGCATACTAAATTGTTGTGTGTTTAGATAGATGTTACCATTAGATTTGCTTCCATCGTCCATAAGCCATACAGCTAAAACGATTGGATCAATTTCTAATTCTTTTGGTATTATTTTTTTACCATCTTGATAAAAGAGATTATATATTTCTGTAATTTCTTTATTTTGTTTAGTAAAAAAACAATAAGCCATTCTACCTTTATTGGTTTCTCTTTCCTTAGGTTCGGAATTGCAAATATTCTTTAGTACAGAATATTTCCAATCTACATAATCTTTTGCTTTTAGGAAATGTTTTATTTCTAAAAAAGCATCTTTGTGACCAGGTATAATTCTAATATCCCCGTCACCTAAAACCGAACCGATAATCAATGATCTTTGTAATTGTGTTAGACTTCCCACGGTATTGTCCATAATGATTATGTTATAGCTGATTTTCACTATGGAGTCCACCGTTATAAGCCAATTTCTTAAATAACATTGCTGTTAATGCACCCCGATATGTTAAGGTGCCGAACAGTGCCGTTGATATGGACTCTTGGGCACTACCAGCCTGTTATCCCCAGGGTAACTTTTGTCTGATGATCTCCCACGGTCCTACGAACCATGGTCGGTTCACTAAGTTCTGCTTTCGCATCTGCGCGACATACCCGTCTTGCAGTCAAGCTGGCTTATCCCTTTACAGGACCAATCCGATTTCCATCCGGATCTAGCCAACCTTTAAACTTCTCCGTTACTTTTTAGGAGAAAAGCGCCCCACTTAAACTACCAACCAAGCACTGTCTTCTACTACCCTTCTCAGATAGTAAAGTTAGAACCCTGATATTAAAAGAGAGGTGTTTCATTGGCGACTCCACTATCCCCGAAAAGATAGCTTCAAAGTCTCCCTCCTACGCTACGCAATTATTACCAAAATTCAATGCCAGGATATAGTAAAGCTCCTGGGGTCTCTTTGTCTAGCCACAGGTAAGAGGCATTCTCACCTCTATTGCGATTTCACCAAGCAGATCCTGGAGACAGTTCTCCAGTCGTTAAGCCTTTCATGCGGGTCGGAACTTACCCGACAAGGGATTACGCTACTTTAACACGGTCAGAGTTACCGCGGACGTTCACCGGAGGCTTGGAGCAGTCAGCTGCCCCGCTCTCGATTCACAAACGCAATCTCTGAGTTCCTTAATATTGCAATATATCTTACCTATTTTAAAAAGACACATTAAATTATTATTATCTTAACTAATCAAACTACTTACAAGAACTCAGGATCGTTTTATGAAACAAGAGCGAGGCAACCGCCACTTTTAACACTCCAGCACTGGTCAGGCCTCAGCCCCTATACTTCCTCTTACGAATTAGCAGGGACCTGTGTTTTTGATAAACAGTCGCTAGAGAAACGCTTGCTGTGGCCTTTCTTTTTGCAAAGAAAGGCGGATCTTATTCCTAAGTTACGATCACTTTTTTGCCGAGTTCCTTCAGGATCTTTCACTTGTTCACCTTGGCACACTTGTGCCCATCCACCTGTGTCGGTTTTAGTACGGATCTAACATTTTTAACCTTGCGGGCTTTTCTTGTCGACTTGCTCACTTGACTTAACTTATCCGAGGATAAGCTACGCTCCTATTCTTGGGTTGCCCCTTAAATAGTCGACGGAAATCCAATAATCCGCTCAAGTTACTAAATCGCGTCACCCTTCAGAAAAATGTTAGAGGGCCGGAATATTAACCGGCTGTCCATCAGATAAACCTTTCGGCTTTTCCTAAGGCCCGCCTAACCCTTGGTTGATCTACATTGCCAAGGAAACCTTGGATTTACGGTGTTGAAGAATCTCACTTCAATTGTGGTTACTTATGCCAACATTCTCACTTCTCATCGCTCCACCAAACCTCACGGTTTAGCTTCAGTGCAATAAGAACGCTTCCCTACCCCTGGTATTAAAAATACCAAGTCGTATCTTCGGTACTAAACTTGAGTCCCGGAAATCTTCGGCGCAAAATCTCTTAACTAGTAAGCTGTTACGCACTTTTTAAAGGATAGCTGCTTCTAAGCTAACCTCCTAGCTATCTGAGAAATTTCACCTCCTTACTAACACTTAGTTTAGATTTAGGGACCTTAGATGACGATCTGGGCTGTTTCCCTCGCGACAATGGAACTTCGCTCCCACTGTCTGACTCCCTCTGTATATATTTTGGCATTCGGAGTTTGATAGAGATGCCTAGCCGAAGCCGCAGCAACCCTTTCAGTGCTCTACCTCCAAAATACTAATCAGAGAGGCTAGTCCTAAAACTATTTCGGGAAGAACCAGCTATTACCAAACTCGATTAGCTTTTCACTCCTTGCCACAACTCATCCCAATGAATTGCACGACAAACGGGTTCGGGCCTCCACTTTCATTTCTGAAAGTTTCACCCTGGTCATGGCAAGCTCGTCTGGCTTCGGGTCCTCTTCCATCAATCATATTCGCCCTATTAAGACTTGGTTTCCCTATGCCTCCACGCCGTAAGCGCTTAGACAAATTGATAAAAGAGACTCGTTGGCTCGTTCTGCAAAAAGCACGCCATCACTGATATAAATATCAGCTCTGACTCCTTGTAGGCATAATGGTTTCAGGTTCTATTTCACCGTCCTCACCGGACTACTTTTCACCTTTCCCTCACGGTACTAGTTCACTATCGGTGACCAGATTGTATTTAGCCTTAGCGGGTAGTCCCGCTAGATTCCTGCCGAATTGTCTTGGCTCGACAGTACTCAAGAAAGATAACAAGGAGCATAATTTAATTTTCACTTACCGGACTATCACCGTCTTTGGTCTCTCTTTCCAGAGAAGTTCAGCTAATTAAATTATTTATAACTCCCTCTAACTGAATAGACGTTATCCCCTTACAACCACTATTCACGCAAAGCGCGAATGATTTTGGGCTTCTCCCCTTTCGCTCGCCGCTACTTAGGGAATCACTTTTGTTTTCTTTTCCTCCGCCTACTGAGATGTTTCACTTCAGCGGGTTCGCATCGAATTTAACTTCGACAATTTCGTTTAAACGAAATTAGGTTTCCCCATTCGGAAATCCCCGGTTCACAGGTTGCTAACACCTTCCCGAGGCTTATCGCAGCTACGCCACGTCCTTCATCGCGTCTGGTCCCAAGGCATCCACCATTTGCCTATAAAAAATAACCTTTGATTAGCAAATAATAATTTTATTCTTATTTACTCATATTCAATTTTCAAGCTACCTGCGTGAAATAAAAAAGACGCTTTTCAGCGGCTTTATAACACAGCAAAATACTATTAAAACCGCTTAACTATTTTATGTCTTTTGTTATTTATCATGCTCTATTAATTTAGCAGATTAAAAAATAATGTCAAGTCAAAAATCATTAATTATTTGGGCGCTTGTAGCTCTTCGGTTTCAACTAGGACATCATGAAATTCATCAAGGTTTTCTAACACCATTCCTGCTCCTCTCGCAACAGCCGTCATTGGATCCTCAATGATATAAGTTGGTATATTCGTTTCTTTAACTATTAGTTCAGTAAGCCCTTTTAATTGTGCTCCACCACCAGCTAAAGCAATTCCCTTTTTCATAATATCGGCAAGTAATTCTGGAGGAGTAAGCTCTATTGTATTTTTAATTTCAGCAACAATCTGATTGGCTGATTTTTCTAATGCCCGCTTAATATCTGTTTGAGAAACAACTACTTCTTCGGGCAATCCAGTAATTAAATTTCTACCTCTCATCGGCATATTTTTATTTTCATTTTTTGTTAGTTCTTTTTCAAAATAAACTGCCCCAATATTAATTTTAATTTTTTCTGCCGTTCTTGTTCCAATCAATAATTTATATTTATCTTGAGCAAATTGAATAATATCATTATTTAATCTGTCCCCTGCTATTCTTAAACTCTTTGAAACAACTATTCCACCTAAAGATATTACAGCGATTTCAGTTGTTCCGCCACCAATATCAACTATAAAATTACCAGAAGCATCTTGAACCGACATTCTTGCTCCAATTGATGCCGCCATTGGCTCTTCAATCAAAAACACCTCTCTTGCTCCTGCTGATTTAGTCGCATCTTTAACTGCTTTCTTTTCAACTTCCGTAACTCCCGAAGGTATACCAACAATTACTCTTGGTTTTAATAATGTAAACTTATCTTGTCTCGCTCTGTCTATCAAATATCTTAACATTTGTTCAGTTACTTCAAAGTCAGAAATAACACCATTAACTAATGGTCTAATTGCAATAATATGTGCCGGGGTCTTTCCTACCATTTTTTCTGCCTCTCTTCCTATCGCTAAAACTTGACCCGTCTTTTTATTCAAAGCAACAACTGATGGTTCTGATAAAATTATTCCTCTACCTCGCACATATACTAAACAATTTGCAGTTCCTAAATCAATTGCAATATCTTGAGATAATCTTGAAAATATTTGTTTAAAGCTCATTTTGTATAAATTCAGTTAATTTTTTAATCTTTACTAATTCTAATTCATCTGTCCCTCTTTTTTTAATTTCCACACAATCTTTTTCTAGTGTTTTTTTACTTAAAATAATCCTTATAGGAATCCCTATCAAATCACAATCACTTAGTTTTTCTCCCGCACTTTTTTCCCTGTTGTCATACAATACTTTAATTTCTTCTTTTTGTAAATTATCATATATCTCACTTGCATCAGTATCTAATTCAAGTAAATGAACATCAAATGGGGCAACTTCTTTTGGCCAGATAATTCCTTTTTCATCGTTAAAAACTTCTACTATTGCTCCCATCATTCTTGTAATTCCAAGTCCATAGCAACCCATTACAATATTATCCATTCCAAATAATTTAGAATATTTATCTTGAAGCTTAAAAATATTACCAACTTCAATTGATTTTTTTTCTTCAAATTCAGTTGAGCCACATTCACACTTAGATTCAAAAATTTCTCTATTAAAAGATTGTCCACAATTTTTACATATATATATTATATCTTCTCCAGCATCAGTAACTGTTTGAAATTCATGAGAAAAAGAAGATGAAAATGCTCCACCACTAGCCAGAGTTAAATATGTTTTTTCTTTTAAGCCGCACCTCTTAAAAATTTTGAAATATGCTTCTTTTACTTTTTCATAATAATCATTCAAATCACTTTCACTTGTATGAAAAGAATAAAGATCTTTCATTAAAAACTCTCTGCCCCTTAAGATGCCTGACTTTGCTCTTGGTTCATTTCTAAATTTTGTTTGGATTTGATAAATGTATTTAGGAAATACAGAAGTATATTTTTTAACAAGCGGTGTAATAATTTCTTCATGGGTCCATCCAAGGCCTAAGTTATTATCTTTAATCTTATACATCTCTTCTACGTTCCATCGGCCTGTAATTTCCCAATTTTCTTTTGGGTGAAGTGAGGGCATTAAAATCTCTTGCCCCCCAATTTTATTCATTTCTTCTCGCACAATATTTTTAATATTTTCAATCACCATTAGCCCTAATGGCAAATATGAATAGATACCGGCTCCAAGTTTGTCTATAAAGCCAGCCCGAATTAAAAGTTGTGCATTAATACTTTTTTCATCTTTTGGATTTTCTTTGATTGTCTTAGTGAATAATTCTCTCTGTTTCATATTATTTAAATAATATATCATTAAATTGAATAAAGTCCTTAATAATTAAAACGAACGCTAGTAACATTAAGAATATAAAACCATATGATTCTATTCTAATCTGCAATTTTTTTGAAAAAACCCTATTGTTAATTCTTTCTAAAAGGGTAAATATAATTTTAGCTCCATCCATTGCAGGAATTGGAAGCAAATTTGTAATTCCAACAGCAACAGAAAGTATTGCTATTAAATTAATAACTTCATAAAGACCTTGAGACAAAGTTAGTTTTGTAATTGCAAAAATACCAACCGGACCAGCTAATGACTGGCCAATTATTTCTGGGGACTTGTTTTTGAAAGCATACGAAAATATATCACCAATGGATGAAAAAGAGTAATCTATCATATTATATGAATGTAGAAATCCTACTAATGGTTTTTCTAATCCAGTATAATTAACTATCGCTATTTCTCCTAGCGCTACTCCTAATGGACCTTCTCCCTCAGGATATTCAATTCTTGGAGTAATATTTATCTCTTTTCCATTCCCAGTTCTTAGGACAATTTCTTGTCCTTTGTTTTCATTGATAACACCTTGAAAATCACTAAATGATTCGCCATTAATTGAAACTATATAATCCCCCACTTCTATTCCTGAATTATATGCCGGAGAGTTCTCTTGAATTCCTACAATCATCGGATAGTTTTCTTGAGTACCAAAAGGAAACTCATATTCAGAAAACACTATTCCTTGAGTAAAATTGAAACCAGAAAAACCAATAAGAAAATAAAATAATAATGAAGCAAATAAAATATTCATTATTACCCCGCCACCACAAATCCATAATTTTTGCCAAGTCTTTTTAGAATCATAAATTGATTCTTTTTCCTCATTCTCCCCGTCTATGGCGCATAACCCTCCAAAAGGAATTGCTCCAATAAAATATTCTGTTTCCCCTTTTTTCTTTTTCCATATTTTAGGAGGAAAACCTATCCCAAATTCATTAACAGGAACACCTGTTTTTTTTGCCGCTACAAAATGTCCAAATTCATGAACAAGTATAACTATTCCCAATATTAAGAAAAATACAATTAAATCAATTAAAAACATATTATCCTTCTATTTCTTTTTTCTTGCGCTCAATTAGCTCGTCAATTTTTTTATTATAATCATCAACTAAATCTTGTAATTTTTCCTTAGCTCTAAATTTATCATCTTCTCTAATTAAGCCCTCTCTTGTTTTCTTTTGTATCTCTCCCCATGCTTCATCTCTATACTTTCTTATCGTCCTTTTAGCGTCATCGTTAACTTGAGAAATAGATCTGATAATTTCTTTTCTCAATTCTTCTGACATTTGAGGTAAATTAATTATAATTGCTTCACCAACTGTTATAGGAGAAAGTCCTGATGCTTCGTTCAAAATCGCTTTTTCAATCATTGGAATGTAAGTTGGATCCCATGGTTGAATAGATAATTGCCTTGCGTTTGGAACAGATATTGAGCCAAGTTGTGATATGGACATAACTTGACCAAAACAATCAACTTGAATATTTTCAATTAATGCGGGACTTGCTCTACCAGTTCTAAAACTTCCTAATTTTTTAATTGTAAAGTCAATTACCTTATCTATTTCTGGTTTTATTTTGTCTATAATTTGTTGATGCATATTTTTATAATTTTATTAATAAGCTTTCAAAAGCTATTCTTTTATTAATATTGCTACTTTCTATTATATATTTTATTTTTTCTAATTCGTCGATTAATTCTTTTGTTTTTTGAAGTGAATAATTCACACTACTCTTATAATTAAAAACTTTCAATAAAATTTCTCTTCTTAAAAATCTTTCCCAAATATCTAATATCTCTATTATTTTTACTTTATCATCTTTTAACTTTTCTGCATATTGAAACCTTTGACTAATATTAGATCGAGAAAGAAATATAATGTCTTCAATTGATTTATTAAAAAAATCCATTTTACTTTTATCTTCAAAAAAATTAATTGCTTTACCAATTTGCCCTGATGATATTAAAGATATTTCTTTTGCTTTTTTACTACTCGCTCCTAAAGAAATTAAATACTTTTCAATCTCTTCGTTACCAACTAATGAAAACTTTATTTCTTGAGCCCTTGATCTTATCGTCTTCAATAACATTTCCCTAAAAGGAGTAATAAAAATAATTAGCGTATTACCTTTTGGCTCCTCTAGCATTTTAAGAAAAGCATTTTGAGCATCACTTTTCATTAAATGGCTATCATCAATAATTAATGCTTTTATTTTATTGTAATAGGGCTTCAAAGAAAGTCTTTCTTTTGCTTTTCTTATTTCTTCAATTTCTATATTCCCATCTACAGGAGAAATTATATTGATATCTGGATTATATTCAATTGACTTGCAAAAATAACACTCGCCACACAACTCTTCGCAAAATATATTTTTGATAAACTCAATCGCAATTTTTTTCTTTCCAATCATTTCTGGTCCTGAAAAAATCATCGCATGAGGAATATTATTACTTTTAATAATCTGCCTCAACATATCTATCTTTTTTTCGTTGCCAATTATCATTTTATTCTTTCTATATCAGCACCTAATTTTTTTAACCTTTCTTCAATTCTTTCATATCCTCTATCCACTTGATAAATATCCCTAATAATTGTTTGGCCTTCAGCGATTAACCCAGCTATTATTAATGATGCTCCCCCACGCAAATCAAATGAACCTACATCAGCACCATATAATTTTTTAACCCCATTAATTAGTGCTCTATGAGGATCAGAAAAAAATATATCTGCTCCCATTTTAGTTAAACCATCCATATACTTTAATCTTCCCTCATATAATGGATCATGAATAAGGGTTGTCCCTTTTGTTTGTGTTGATAGAACACCAACCACCGAAAGCAGGTCAGGTGGAAAGCCAGGATAAGGAAGTGCTTGTATTTTTCTAATTCTCATATTTTTTGAAGGTAACACTCTAACATCAACTAGATCACCTTTTTTCTTAATTATTTCAAAATTAGCTCCACAGTCCTCAAGTTTTTTTAAGGCAAATTCCAAAAAGGGATATTCCACATTTTTTACCGTAATATCTCCTTTGACGGCAAGAGCCATAATAATGAAAGTGCCCGCTTCAGTAGGATCATACATTAAATGATGCTTAAATCCTTTTAATTTATCTCTACCTTTTATTTTTAAAGTATGACATCCTACTCCACCTATTTTAACTCCCATTTTTTTAAGAACTCTCGCAAGTTCTTGATTTTGATAATCGCCATCAGCAACCTTAAGTGTAATTTGCTCACTCAATAAACTTGAAAATAACATCACATTAGAAGTAGCCGTCACAGATAATTCATCTAAAATAATGACATTATCTTTAATTTTCTTTGGCATTATTACTTTGAAATCCTTCTTCTTTTCTTTTATCGTAGCTCCAAACTGAGAAAAAGCATCCATATGTGTATCAATGGGTCTAACTCCGATTAGACAACCTCCCGGCTGGGGTAGTGTTATCTTACCAAATCTTGCAAGCAATGCACCAAACAAAAGAACCGACCCTCTAAACTTTAGTACTAAACTTTTATTAATTTTATTAGGATTGATATTTTTAGCATTTATTTTTACCTTTCTTTTAGCCATCCATTCTACTTTAACATTCATACTTTCAAAAATTTCCAATAATCTAAAAACATCTTCTATTAAAGGAATATTATCAATTATACAGTCATCATCGGTTAAAAGAGCAGATACTAAAACACCAAAAGCGGCATTCTTAGAGCCCATTACTTCAATTTCTCCGCTTAATTTTTTACCTCCATTTATTAAAAGTGCTTCTTCTGCCATATTATTTTTTTGTCATTACGCTTTTTTTATACAAATCAAGATTATCTAAAACAGCTCCTGTCCCCCTGGCAACACAACTCAAAGGGTCTTCAGCAATAAAACATGGGACTCCAGTTGATTGAGAAAGTAAGGTTGCAATATTTCTTAAACAAGCTCCGCCACCAGCAACAACCATTCCTTTATCCATAATATCAGCCGAAAGTTCTGGGGGTGTTTCCCTTAAAACATTTTTAACACACTGAACAATTTCTAAAAGTGGTTCACTAATTGCTTCGCAAATTTCGTTTGATGAAATCTTTAATGTTTTAGGAAGTCCCAAAACAAGATCTCTTCCTCTTATCTCCATATACTTAGGTTCTTTTTCCATTAGTGCTGTTCCTATTTTCATTTTAATTGCTTCTGCTGTTTGGTCTCCAATAGCAAGATTATATTTATTTTTAATATATTCAGATATAGAACTATCTAACTCATCTCCAGCAACTCTTAATGACTGTGCAGAAACAATTCCCCCTAAAGATATTACAGCAACTTCCGCGGTACCTCCTCCAATATCAATAATTAAATGACCGGAAGAAGAGTTAATTGGAATACCTGCTCCAATTGCAGAAAGAATTGGTTCTTTTGCCACAAAGACTTCTTTGGCTCCCGCTTGTAATCCTGACTCAATTACTGCTCTTTTTTCTGTTGAAGTAATTCCTGCTGGAACACCTATCAATAACTCTGGTTTTAAAAACTTAAAAAATCCTGTATTTACTTTGTTAATAAAGTGTCTTATCATCGCTTGAGTAACTCTATAATCAGCAATAACACCATCTTTTAATGGTCTAAAAACTTGTATTGATTCCGGAGTCCTTCCAATCATATCTTTTGCATCTTTGCCAACTGCAAGTATCTTATTTTCTTCTAAAGACACTGAAACAACTGATGGTTCACTCAAAACAATCCCTTTATTGGGGACAAATACAAGAGAGTTTTTAGTTCCTAAATCAATTCCTATCTTCATAATTCCATTCTATACGATAAAAAGATGATTGGCAAGGGCACGTTTTTAGTGTATATATTAGTATATGAACAAGAAACAACGCACGATTTTCTTTTTCGCAATGGTAATTATATTTTTAATAATAGGACCATCAATAATTATGTATTCACAGGGATACAGATTTGACACCAAAAAGTTTCAATTCGTAGAAACAGGAGGCCTTTATATCAAAACATTCCCAGAAGAAGTACAATTATATATAAACGATAAATATATCAACGAAACATCTTTTTTTACTAGAGACATTTTAGTTCAAAATCTTTTGCCTGATAATTATAACATTAGAATTGAAAAAGATGGATATCATTCGTGGGAAAAAAATCTTGAAATTGAAAGTAAAAAAGTAACTGAAGCGAAATATATTATTTTGTTTAACGAAAACATCATTTTTAATAATATAGAAAGCAATGTTTCTTCATTTTATCCCAATAACAATCAAATACTATTTTTAAATAATTCAAACGAATTGTTATTGTATCAATCAGGCGAAATAGAAAAAATTCTTAGTGCTACACAATCTCCTGATAATATAGAAAATATATTATTTTTATCAAATGAAAATATTATTATTAAAACAACCACTGGATTATATTACTTGCTAGATATTCCAAACAAAAAAACTAAACTAATCAGGTCATTTAACATTGATACTAAAAATATACAAAGTAAAGATAACAAATTAATTTATCAATTTAATAATTCTATATATGAAATTGATGTTAAAAAAGATTCTCCTAAATTAATTTCGAGAGACAAGGTAGATGCCTTTACAATAGACAATAACTCTATAATCGCATTAAGAGAAAATCAAGTAATCAAACTATACGATTTAACAAGAGGAGAAGAACTATTATATCCTTTTGAATATTATGATAAAAATTCTAACTATCAAATAGTTTTTATTGAAAAAGAATTGTTTATTATAGAAGATAATAAGAATCTTTACTTCTTAAACAAAGAAAATAATTCTTTTGAAAATAAAATCAACGCTCAAAGTGAATTGAGATACACCCCTTTCTTTGATAAAATATTATTTTACGATGATAATAATATATGGCTAATGCCCTTGAAAAGATATGAATCACCATTTTTCAAAGATGCTTATTCAATAATTAATATCGCAAGTTTTGATAAAAAAATAGATATTATAAAATGGCTTAATGGTGATTATTTTGTTTTTACGTTAGACAAAAAAATATATATTAGTGAAATTGACAATCGAGATAATCTTAATATGTTTGACTTAGATAAAAATAATGTTTCAAACTTATTTTTTAATGGCAACACTAAAAAACTATACATCTTAAATGATGACGAATTACTTGAAACAGAAAAATTAATCCCATAAAAACCTCCCTTTAAGGAGGTCTTATTATCTCTTACTCCACTGTGGAGCTTTTCTTGCTCTTTTGAGTCCAAATTTCTTTCTCTCTTTCATTCTTGAATCTCTAGTCAAGAAATTAGCTTTTCTTAATCTTTTTCTATAATCAGGATTAAACTCAACTAAGGCTCTTGCTATCCCATGTCTTATTGCTTCGGCTTGAGAATGAATTCCTCCCCCCTTTACAGTAGCAACAACTCTAAACCTACCTATTGACTTCATCTTTTCGAGCGAATCAAGGATAATTAATTGATGGTCAGCTATTTTAAAATATTCCTTGTAGTCAACATCGTTTACTAAAATATCTTTATCCCCTTTTGTGTACAAGCGAACCCTTGCAACAGATGTTTTTCTTCTTCCTGTTCCTTCAAAATACCTATCTCCCAAGTCCTTAAAATCATTTTCGTTTATCACAAAATCATCATCGTCTATTATTGCCTCTTTAATTTCAATTTTTTCTTCTTCTTTTGTCATAATTAATCAAATTTTAATCTTTTCATATGTCTTGCTCTCAATCTATTTTTAGGCAACATTCCATTAACTGCATATCTCAAAATATCTTCTGGATTCTTTTCAAAGATTTTAGACATAGGTGTGCATTTATCGTTTCCGATATATCCAGAATGACTAAAATATGTTTTGTTTTCTAACTTATTTCCAGTAATTTTTATTTTCTTAACATTAGAAACAATGACAACATTGTTAGGTTCCTTATTAGGAGCATAATCAGGATTATTTTTACCTTGCAATACTAAAGCAATCTCAGTAGCTAATCTACCTAGTATCTTATCTTCAGCATCTATTCTAATTACTTCTTTTTTTGTCTCGTTTTTCATAATATTAAACTAATTCAATAATAGCCATTCTAGCACCATCGCTTTTTCTTTGTCCTAATTTAATTATTCTTGTATATCCACCATTTCTATCTTTATATCTTACACCTAAATCATCAACTAATTTTTTCACAACTCTCTCGGGAAACAATGCTAACAAGTATCTACGAGCGGCGAGGTCACCTTTTTTAGCTCTTGTAATCTTTTTTTGAACAAAAGGAGAAAGCTCTTTTGCTTTTGCTTCTGTTGTTTTAATCTTTTCTTTTAACAACAAAGAAACCGCTAATGTTTTAAGAAGCGCTCTCCTTTGGTCTCTTTCCCTATTGAATTTTCTCCCTTTTTGTAACTTTTTCATACTTATTTCTTCTTCTTTGTTTCTTTTTTCTCGGCAACCGCTATATTTTCTAAAATATATTGAAACTGTGATACTAAAATATCTAATGATTGGCTTAATGCTTCTTCCGGAGTAATAGTTCCATCTGTTTCTACCTCTAATGAAAGTTTATCAAAGTCAGTTCTTTTTCCAACTCTCATATTTTCAACAACATAGTTAACTTTCTTTATTGGTGTAAATATCGCATCCATTCCAATAACTCCAACACTCCTCTTTATTTCTTTATCTTCAAAAACATATCCCATTCCTTTTTCAACCTTAATTTCAATTTCTAATTGAGCACTCTTATCAGTAAGCGTAGCAATATGCAAATCAGGATTAGCTAATTTCAAATCAGCAGGAAGTTCAAAATCCTTACCAGTTACTTCTTGCTCTCCCTTTACAACTAATGTTGCTGTTTGGGGGTCTTCTGTAAATATCTTAAATCTTAATTGTTTAATATTCATCAAAATATGTAAAACATCTTCTTTAACACCTTTTAGGGTTGCAAATTCATGAGGAGCATCTTTAATTTTAACCTCTGTAACCGCCGCTCCAGACAAAGATGATAAAAGAACCCTTCTAATCGCATTACCTAAAGTAACTCCATATCCAGGATAAAGAGACTCTATTTCAAAAACAGAATTATTATTAGAGATATTTTTTGTTTTAATTGAAGTTGGCAATGGAATCATATTTTTTAATAATTAATTATTACCTTGAATAATGCTCAAAAATTGTTGATACTTCTGATGGTAGCTGGACATCTTCAGATGTTGGAATTCGAGAAAGTTTTCCTTCTATTTTTAGAGGATCGTATGTCAACCATTGAGGAACTTGATATTTTTTCATTGTTTCTGGTATTATTTTCAATATTTCTGTTTCTTTTGATCCCTCCCTTATTGAAATTACATCTCCAACAGAAACTCTATATGATGGAATATCTACTTTCCTTCCATTAACTAAGAAATGGCCATGCGTTACTAATAATCTTGATTGTGCTCTTGATTTTGCCCAACCTAATCTAAAAACAATATTATCCAATCTGCTCTCAAGTTTAGCAATCAATTGAGAAGCAACATCTACTTCTGATGACTTATTCTCCATTACTTCATAAACATACCTTTTGAATTGTGCTTCTGAAACATTATACCACTTCTTTAATTTTTGTTTTTCTTTAACTTCACGACCATACTCTGTTGTACTTGATCTTCTTTTCTTGGCTTTCTGACCAGGCGGAAAAGGTCTTTTAATCATAGTGCATTTAACAGATAAACACCTTTCTCCTTTTAAGAAAAGTTTTTCACCTGATCTTCTACAAATTTTACACTTTGATTGTTTCATATTTTAAAAATTATAACCTTCTTGGTTTTCTAGGTCTGCAACCGTTATGAGGGACAGGAGTAACGTCTTTTATTGAAGATATCTCGAATCCTTGATTAGCGATTGATCTTAATGCTGATTCTCTTCCTGATCCAATACCTTTTACCACTATTTGAATTTTTTTAATTCCTATTTTTTCTGCAACAGCACCTAATGTCTCTGCAACTTTAGAAGCGGCAAAAGGAGTTGATTTTTTTGAACCCTTAAACCCAAGTTTGCCTGCTGATTTACTAGCTAAAACATTACCAACTGTATCTGTTAGAGTAACTATTGTATTGTTGTATGAACTGAAGATATAAACCTTTCCTTCTTTGACGGCAACAGATTTTGAAACTTTTGGTTCTTTATTTAGGGCTTTTTGCAATTGCTCACCCTCCTTAATCATCTCTTCTTCAGTTTTTTGAATTATATGTTTTTTTCCCATATTATTTTTTATTTAGGTGCAGGCGCTCCCTTTCTTCCTGAGCCAACTGTTCTTCTAACATTGCCCCTTGCTGTTCTACTATTAATTCTCGTTGTTTGTCCTCTTACAGGTAATTTTTTGGTATGTCTAGAGCCCCTCCATGAATTAATATCTTTTAATCTTTTAATATTAACCATAATTTCTCTTCTTAGATCTCCTTCAACCTTATAATTTTTTTCAATAAACTCTTTTATGGTGTTAATCTCTTCTTTAGTTAAATCTTTAACTTTTTTATTTACTGGAATATTAGAACTTTCTAATATTTTTTTAGCTAAAGTCGGACCTATTCCATAAATATATGTCAATCCGATATTTATTCTTTTTTCGTCTGGAATATTTACTCCAATTATTCTTGCCATAATATATTTAATTAAGCACCTTGTCTTTGTTTGTGTTTAGGATTCTTTTGGCATACAACATAAACACGTCCCTCCCGGCGGACAATTTTACAGTCTCTACAAATTTTCTTAACTGATGGTTTAACTTTCATTTGTTTCTAAATATTATCCTTCCTCTTTTAGGATCATATGGAGTCATCTCAACAGTAACTTTATCGCCTGTTAATACTCTTATCCTATGAACTCTTAACTTCCCACCTAAATGAGCCAGTATTTCTGACTCGTCTTCAAGTAGAACTCTAAAAAATCCATCAGGCAGACTTTCTGTCACCACTCCATTCTTTTTTATCTTGTCTTCTTTTTTATTCATGTAAAAGATACTAGAACAATAGCAAAACTTTTGCTTTTGGTCAAGAGATTAATCAAATTTTAATTTTATTTCTATACTACTATCTTTTGATGGTAGCGATGATCTCCAAAATGGAAAAATATCAATCTCGACCTTGTCTATCTCTGGCATATTTTCAAGTAAAGATGCAGAATTAATTTTATTATTATTTATTAGTCCTCCTTTTAATAAATCTTCTTCAGGTAGCGTATATATTTTTGCA
>ENA-UPXM01001468-UPXM01001468.1-activated-sludge-metagenome-genome-assembly--contig:-NODE-1468-length-30023-cov-22.832688_pt1 | contig 30023 bp, 31 predicted proteins | sample MGYA00238178_ERZ772708 | MGnify/ENA primary metagenome ERZ772708 (study PRJEB29002, sample SAMN05720212) | activated sludge metagenome | isolation source: anaerobic digester from wastewater... | reverse complement strand
AAATGTATCTCAAATACCAGAGGACGCCCTCACCAGAGACAGGTCGTCTAAGTAATAATATATCACAAATATAAGAGAATTAAAATATCAGTTAAGGAAATCAAGGGTTTAGTTAAGAATGTTAAGAAATTGATTATTTAGCGAGTACATATTTACTCCATCTTTTTTCCCCAATCTTTTCAATTTTATTTTCTGAAACCAAATCATTCAATTCTCTTTGTATAGTTTTGACTGAACAACCAACTATTTTTTTAGAAATGTCTTTTATAGAAACCTCAGTTCCTTTGGTAAATAAGCCTAGAATTTGCTCTCTTCTATTATCTTTTCTTTCTTGATTTTGAATAGCTTTTTTAGTGTTGATTTTAGTAGTTGTAGATTTAGGAGTGTCTTTTAGAGAGGTTATGGCTTTTACAGCTTCTTTCTCTATAGCTTTGTCCTTTATGTTTGTGTTTTGTCCTTTAGAAATTTTGTCCTTTATACTTTCTAAATCATTTTCTTGTCTTGCTCCAGCTTTAGCAAAAGCAGATTCTTTTTTCACAATTTTCTCTACAAAAGAAAAACTACTTTCTTCCAAACTTCTACCAGTCAAAGCGTCATAGGAAGTGTTGGTGTTCACCGGAGTATTTTCTTTATCTTCTAAAAGAGTCAGTAAATAATTTTCTTCATTTATAAAAAGATTTTCTGGTTTTAAAGTAAATTGTTTTTTGGCTAAAAGATTTTCCAAAACTCTTAAAGCTTCTATGACAATTTCAATATTCATTTTAGAAATTAAATTACTTTCTTTAGCGATAGTTAAATAAGAAATAAGTAAAGAGACACTGTCTAAAGATTTGCTGTAAATAGAAAAGACATCTTTGTGTTCTAAATAAGCCAGCGAGTTGAGAGATTTAATTAACTGATTGGCTTCATTTCTTAATTCATGTTTAAGAGATTCTGTGTCCTTTAGAAATTGGGAGATCAGATAAATAGCTGTCACAATTTTCTCTGTCTTTTTAGCAATCAGCAAATTGTAATTTGGGGTTGAAGTATTCATATACTCTTTTGTCTTTTATAAAATTATTTTTATTAACTCCCACAATAAATCCTTTATTCAAATACTATACTTTTTTTCTGAAAATATCAAGTTTATTTTTGGAAAGAGTTTTTAGTGTCTTTTATAGTTTTTTAATAGGTTTGTCTTTTAGATTTTAAAGACGTGTTCTGTCCTTTACATTTTCTTTGTCTTTTTCTATCCCTTGTTTTTTGTTATGGAATAAAATCTTTTGTCTTTTACATCTTTTGTCTTTTTGTTTATAAACGACATCACTTTATTTTTAATGTCCTTTATAAGTTGTCCTTTATGAAATACCTTAAAAATCTGTTTCAGAGTTGTCCTTTATAAGGATAATAAAAATATTTTTATAAACTGAAAATCTGCTTTAAAAAAATTAAACAGAAGTGCGTGATATAATTTGAATGAGAAAAACCTCAGGTTTATTTATTATTTATATTTATGAAAAAAGATAAGAGAAAAGATAAAAAAGAGAGCGCTTTAAAAGAAGTAAAAGATGTTAAGGAAGATAGAAGAAAAAACATATTAAAAAGTACGGTGATGTCAGTAATTTTCTTTTTGCTCGGAGCTGTGGCCTTGCTCTCTTCTTTTAATGCTGGAGGGCAAGTGGGAGAAGCGGTCTTCTCTGCTTTAAAATTAGTTTTAGGCTGGGTAGCTTATATACTCTTTATTGGATTCTTTTGGGTGGGCTATAACTTTTGGACTGATAAAGAAGATTCTGCTCCAGACTTTATTTCTATTTTAGCTCTCTTGGTTATTCTTTTTTCTTTAACTACTTTCACCGCTTCTTTAGGATTTACAAATTCTGGAGTAGTGGGCAACTATCTCGCAATATTTTTAATAGATAATTTTGGAAAATATTTACCAGCGATTTTATCTTTAGCTTTAGGTTTAATTGCTTTCGTGATTTTGTATCAAGACAAACCTTCTTTCAGTTTGAAAGATAAAAAAAGAAAATCTGAAGAAGCTGACGCTACGACTCAGGCTTTTGAGAAAACTAATTCTCTAGCTCTCGACTACACTCACTCCCCTGTAGACAAAAGGAAAAAGACTTTGGGGGACATTTTGAAACCTGTCTCCAAAATTATTTTGAACTTCTTCAAAAAAATATTTTCTTTTTTGGGCTACATTTTATCTTTTAAATGGCTGAAGAAAGCTTTAGCTAAAAAGCAAGCAGAGAAAAAAGTTTTGGAAGAATTAGAAAATCCAGAAAATGAGATTTATAAAGTTTCCAATCTTCATTTAGAAATGATGAATAACTTTGAACCAGAAAAAGAGGAAGCAGTTGAAGAAATCTCACAACTCTCTACCCCTCATTTTGAAAATGAAAACGCTGAATTAGAAAAAGCTAAACAAAAATCTGATGAAGAGCGTAGACAAAGTGTTTTGGAAGAAAGTAAACCTGTCTTTCTGGAAGAAGACTTTAAAGCTCCAGATTTGAGTCTCTTAAATCCTGATCAAGGAAAATCTTCAGCTGGAGATTCTAAATTTAAAATGAATATTATTCAAAAAGTTTTGAATCAATTTAATATTCCAGTAGAAATGGGAGAAGTCACAGTCGGACCGTCGGTCACTCAATTCACCTTAAAACCAGCCCAAGGAGTCAATGTGAGAAAGATTTTAGGCTTGAAAGACAATTTACAAATGGCTCTTTCGGCTACCAATATGCATATTGAAGCACCAATCCCTGGTAAACCTTTTGTTGGTATTGGTATTCCTAATGAAAAGAAAACTTTACTCGGGCTTCGTAGTCTTTTGGAATTAGATGAATTTAAAGAAGCTCCATCTTTAGCTTTAGCTATAGGGAAAAATATTATAGGTAAACCAGTGATTTCTGACCTTTCTAAAATGCCACACCTTTTGGTAGCCGGAGCAACTGGGACAGGAAAGTCTGTGACTTTGCACAATTTGATTATCTCTTTGCTTTATAAAAACTCTCCTTACGATTTGAAGTTGATTATTTTAGATCCGAAAAGAGTAGAATTTACCGCTTACAACGCTTTGCCTCACCTTTATACTCCTATTATCAAGGATGCTAAGACGGCTATTAAATCTTTATCTTGGGCGGCCCAAGAAATGGACCGAAGATATGATGTACTCGGAGAATATGGCATGCCAAATATTACTGAATACAATAAAAAAATCTTTACTCCAGCTTTGGAAAAAGCTAAAAAGAAAAATAGCGAAGGAGAATATGTGAAAGGTCTTCCTCCAAAAATGCCTTATATAGTGATAGTCTTTGACGAGTTCAATGACTTTATGTTGACTTACCCTAAAGAAATTACTCCGGTCATCACTTCTCTTTCTCAAAAAGCCAGAGCAGCTGGTATTCACCTGATTTTGACCACTCAAAGACCAGATGTCAAAGTGATTACAGGAACTATTAAAGCCAATATTCCCTCTCGTATCGCTTTAAAGACTACTTCTCAAATAGACTCTCGTACCATTTTGGATCAAGCTGGAGCCGAAGATTTGTTAGGAAATGGAGACATGCTTTATATGAATGGCTCATCTATTACTCGTGTCCAAGCTCCTTTTGTTTCTAGCGAAGAGATTAAAGCTGTGATCGCTAACATTAAAAAACGTTACGAAGATTTTCTTCCAGAAAGTATTGATGTACAAAAAATAAAAATATCTTCTTCGTCTACAGCTGGTTATAGAGAGATGGAAAACTCTAGTGAAAGAAATCCGGCTGAAGAGCCAATGGATGATGAAGAATATATGAGCGCAAGAGATTATGTGATTTCTACCGGTAAAGCTTCTACCAGCGCTCTTCAAACCGCTTTCCGTTGGGGTTATAACAAATCAGCTAGAATTATAAATGATTTAGAAATGTATGGCATTATCGGTCCAGCTGTTAGCGGACGTCATCGTGAAATTTTATTTGGAAAAGAAGTAGAGAGTGAAGTAGAAAAACTAGAAAGAGAATTGGAAGAAATGAAGTCTAAAGAAAATAATACTGAAAATGAAAATGAATAGCAGAAGAAATAATGGCAGAAAGAAAAATAAATATCATAAACCTTGGAGAGAAAAATTAAAGGTTATTTCATTTTTTCTTTTATTAGCTTTTATTTTAATTTATTTTTCTTTTAAAATATTTGATTATTTTTATGGGCCAAAAATAGAAATCTTTTATCCAGAACCTTATCAGGTTCTTTCGGGAGAGACTTTTTTTATTTCAGGTAAAGTAAAAAATGCTAGAAATATTTATTTGAATGGAAGAGAGATTGTTATTGATCAGAATGGAGATTTTAAAGAGGAACTGATTCTCAAAAATCCCTACACTTTGATAGTTGTGAACGCAGTTGATAAATATGACAGAGAAAAAGAACTCGTTTTACAAGTTGGAAAAGAGTAAAATTGATATGCTATAATCTAAAATATTAAAATAATATATATGGCCACAAAGAAAAAAGTTGTAAAAAAAACAACCACAAAGACAGTCACCAAAAAAGCTGTCAAAAAAGATACTGACACAAAAGCAGGAAATACAGATGAATTGTTGAAAGAGATTCAACAAAAATTTGGCGAGGGAGCAATTATGAAATTAGGAGAAACACCAAAAGTTGATGTCGGAGCGGTACCAACAGGCTCTATCGGTTTAGATCATGCTCTCGGAGTGGGTGGACTTCCTAGAGGGAGAATTATTGAAATTTTTGGACCAGAATCTTCTGGTAAAACCACTTTAACTCTTCATGTCATCGCTGAAGCTCAAAAAATGGGAGGTACTTGTGCTTTTATTGATGCTGAACACGCTATGGATCCAGAATATTCTAAAAAATTGGGAATTAAAATTAACGATCTTTTAATTTCTCAACCAGACAACGGAGAGCAAGCTTTAGATATTGCTGAAACTTTAGTACGTAGTGGAAAAATCGATGTCATAGTTATAGACTCGGTAGCCGCTCTCACTCCTCAAGCTGAAATCGAAGGAGATATGGCTCAAGCTCACGTCGGAAGACAGGCTCGTTTGATGAGTCAAGCTCTTAGAAAATTGACAGCTATTGCTCACAAATCTAAAACTGTTATCATTTTCATCAATCAAATCCGTATGCAAATCGGTATTATGTTTGGCAATCCAGAAACTACTCCAGGAGGAAAAGCTTTAAAATTTTATTCTTCAGTCCGTTTAGATATTCGAAGAATTGCTCAAATCAAAAAAGGAGACGAAGTCTTGGGTGCTAGAACTAGAGTCAAAGTAGTCAAAAACAAAGTCGCTGCTCCATTCAAATCTACTGAATTTGACATTATGTATGGTGAAGGCATTTCTCACGAAGGAGAATTATTGGCTTTAGGAGAGAAATTTAAAATTGTTTCTAAGGCTGGCTCTTCTTATAGCTTTGGAGAAGAAAAACTTGGTCGTGGATATGATGCGGCCAGAACTTTCTTAAAAGGAAATCCTAAAATTGCTAAAGAATTAGAAAAACAAATTCGTAAAAACTTAGAAGGTGGAGGTTTAGACTTTTCACCAACCCAGGAAGAAGCTAGCGAAGCTGAAGCGGAAGAAGAATAATTTTATAAGTTTTTAAATTTTACAAATTCTTACACTCTCACATTTTAAAGGTGAGAGTGTTTTTGCTTTTACTCTCTTTTTATGCTATAGTTTTCTGTGATTTGTTAAACCAAAAATAAATAATAAACACAGTTTTCTGTATCTATTTATATTTTTGACACAAATTAAAAATTTAATTCGCCCGAGCGAAAGCTGCGGCCCAATAAAAAAATATGGAAAAAACAACTACAAAAGACTTGGCATCTTTAGATGACTACACCAAGATGGTTTTAGAGCCTATTCCTCAAATCAAAGAAGATGAGATTGTGGAAGGTTTAGTTTTAGCTGTAACCAATACAGCAGTTTATGTGGATCTCACACCAGTTGGTACAGGTATTATTTACGGCATCGAATATATTAACGCCAGAGATTTAATTAAAAAAATAAATATCGGAGATACTATTTCTGCTAAAGTTATAGATAAAGAAGATAAAAATGGTTATATCGATCTTTCTCTCCGTGAAGCAAAACACGCTTTGATTTGGAGTGAAGCTGAAATTCTCTTGAAAGAAAAAAGAGTACTCTCTTTGGTGGCCAAAGAAGCAAACAAGGGTGGACTTATTGTGGAATGGAACGGTATCAATGGCTTTCTTCCTTCATCTCAACTCAAAGGAGACAATTATCCTAAGGTAGATGATGGATCTAAAGATCAAATTCTTTTTGAACTCAAAAAACTTGTTGGTAAAAGAATTCCGGTTACTATTATTGCCGCTATACCAAAAGAAGGTAAACTTATTTTCAGCGAATCTACAGATCCTGTTTTAGAAGATGGAGAATTGAGAGACAACAAAGCTAAAGAAGAAGCGCTTAAAGACAGTAAAACTCTTACTAAAATTGTAGCGAAATATAATTTAGGAGACCAGTTGGAAGGAGTGGTCACTGGAGTGGTAGATTTTGGGATCTTTGTAAAAATTGACAACGAAATCGAAGGTTTAATTCACAAATCCGAAATCGATTGGGGCTTAGTGGGAAATACTAAAGATTATGCCAAAATTGGTGATACAGTCAAAGTGGAAGTAATTGAAATTAAAGACAACAAAATCTCTCTTTCTATGAAAAAATTGAAAGAAAACCCTTGGAATGCAGCAAGTAAAAAGTATAAAAAAGGAGATATTGTAAACGGAGTAGTCATTAGATTCAATAAACACGGCGCTTTAGCTTCAATTGAAGAAGGCGTAGCTGGTTTAGTCCATATTTCTGACTTTGAAAATGAAGAGAAAATGAAAGAAGAATTATCTCTTGGAAAGATTTATAGTTTTGAAATCACTCTTTTTGATGGTAAGGAAGAGAAAATGACTCTCAAACTACAAAAATAATTACTTTTTTTAAAAAAGCTAAAAAACTCGCAACTTGACAAGGGCGAGTTTTTTTATTACATTTCTTTTAGATTAGTTATTTTTAAATAGAGCTTAGTTGTATGTCTAGAAAAGAAAATTTCATCCCAGAATGCTGTCCTAGAGTCTTTAATCTAGTCAGCGCTTATGGGGAAGATTTTGTAATTAAAAAACTCGTAGAAGCGGGTTTGATAAAATTAGAAGATCTTCCAGAAAAGATTTTCCAAGCCTTTGAAAAAGAGCTTGTAGCACAAAGCAAATTAAATGCTACCGATTAATCGGTAGCATTTTTTAGTTTAAAATTATTTTCTCTAAAAAGATTCTTACTCTTTCTAAAAGTTTTTTATCTTTTAAAACATCAAGCTCTTCGGAAGTAAATTTTCCTAAGACATATTTTTGAACCATGTCTCCATGTGGAGGAATCAAATTATTTTTTCCTGTACCTTTTGGAGCAATACCAACTCTGATTCGATAAAAACTTTTACCTCCCAGATTCTGAATGATATTTTTTAGTCCATTATGTCCTCCATCCCCTCTGTCAATCGCTAAACGCACATCCCCGATTTCCAAATCTTTATCATCGTAGATAACTATAAGATTTTCTTTTTCCAAATTTGTATTTTTTAAATAACTTTTTAAGGCTTTACCTGATTCATTCATAAAAGAATCTGGAATAAAAAGTTTTGCGCCAGAATCTTCCAAAAGTTTTTTGAAGTCTTCACTATCTTTCAAAAAAGAAAGAATTAGTCGTCCAGCATTGTGGCGAGTTTTAGCATATTTCTCACCAGGATTTCCTAAAGGGAAAATTAAAAAAGTCATTTTTTTATTTTAAATTTAATTATTTTTAAATTATAACAAAATATTTGCTTCTCGGCGATTGGCTGTGCTATAATCTTTGTAACTTTGATTATGAGTAGTAATTTTAACGCTTTAATAAATAATTTTTTAAATGATACTTTAGGCAACCCGTATAGCCTGCTACTATCCATCATCATTTTCATTTTTTTCTTCCTTCTTTTGTTGGCCAGCTTTTCTAAAAAGACAAGAAAATCTTTAGTTAAATTAAAACTTTTAGAAAAAAATGAATCCCCCGGCAAACTTTTAGCTCTTCTTCTTGCTATTTTAATCATTATCAAAATGATACAAGGTTTTGTAGTTCAACCGTTTTTGGTAGACGGAGGTAGTATGCTTCCCAATTTAAAATCTGGAGAACTTCTTATTATAGACAAGTTGACTTTTGATATAGACAATTTAAAACGTGGTGACGTGATAGTTTTTAGACATTCTAAAAATGATAAACATAATGGAAAATATTTTATTAAAAGACTAATTGGTTTACCAGGAGATAGAGTAACAGTAGAAAATGGAGTCACCACAATTTATAATTCAAAAAATCCTGACGGCATGATTTTAGACGAAAGTTTTGTAAAATACAAAGATAATGTAAAAAATATAAATATCACTTTACAAAACGGGGAATATTTAGCTTTTGGAGACAATAGAGCAGAAAGCTATGACTCTAGAAGTTGGGGAGTAATTTATAAAAAAGACATTTCAGGAAAAGCGGTCTTTAGGCTTTATCCATTTAATCAAATTGGGGCCAATCCGGGAGAGGTTGCTATTAATTTTATTAATAAGTAAAATAAGAATAATATGAGAAAGAAAAAAGAAGAAAAAAAGGTAAAAAATGTAGAACCCAGCAATTCTTTAAAAGGGATGAATGATATTATTGGAGAAAAGTTTTACCAATTTCAAGGGATGTTTGAAAAAGCTCAAGAGATTGCAGTTTATTATGGATTTAAGCCAATAGAGACTCCAGCTTTAGAAAAAGAAGAAGTTTTTGTACGAGGTATTGGCGAGGGTACAGATGTTGTAGAAAAAGAAATTTATTCTTTCCGAACCAAAGGTGGAGAAAGAGTGGCCTTACGTCCAGAATATACAGCTAGCATTATGCGTAGCTATATAGAAAACGGCATGAACAATTTGCCACAGCCAGTAATGTTTTATAGTTTTGGCCCTCTCTGGCGTCACGATAATCCTCAAAAAGGAAGGTTGCGCGAATTTAGACAATTCAATTTAGAAATTTTAGGCTCAGAAAAATCTATTGCTGACGCTTTGGTAATTCGCACCTTAATGACTATTTTGAAAGAATATGGCTTTGAAAATTTGATCATTGATATCAACAGTATGGGAAATAAAGAAGATAGAGTTGTCTTTACTCGAGAACTTATTGCCTATTACAAAAAACACAGCGCTAAAATCTGTAAAGATTGCCAAAGCAGACTTTTGACAAATCCTCTTCGTCTTTTAGATTGTAAAAATGAACAATGCCAGCCATTAAAAGAATTGGCACCAGCTTCTATCAACTATTTAAGCACTGATTCCAAAAAACATTTCCGAGAAGTGCTTCAATATTTAGAAGAGATGGGCATAGACTATAGGATTAATAATTGCTTAGTCCGCGGTTTAAATTATTACACCCACACAGTCTTCGAGGTTATTAAACTAGAAAAAGAAACAGATGCTGAAGGTAAAGAAATTGAAGACGGTAAAGAAAAAGAAATCTCAATTACTGGCGGAGGTCGCTACAACTATTTAGCTAAAGAACTTGGATCCAAAAAAGAAATTCCAGCTGTCGGTGCAGCTTTAGGTTTAGATAGAATAATGCTTTTCAAAGAATGTAAAAATCTTGAGCCTAAAATTATTAAAAAACCAAAAATTTATTTTGTTCAACTTGGTTTTGAAGCTAAATTAAAGGCTTTGACTGTTATGGAAATTTTGAGAGAAAATAAAATCTCAGTCTATCAAAACCTTTCCAAAGAATCTCTTTCAGCCCAATTGGCTATGGCTGACAAAATGGGTGTGCCTTATTGTATAATTTTTGGACAAAAAGAAGCTATAGACAATACAGCTATTGTGAGAGATATGAAAACTCACTCTCAAGAAGTCATCCCTGTAGAAGAACTCAGTGATTACTTAAAAAAACTAAAATAAGCTTGAAATGGTTAGATTTTTATGATAAGATAGACAAGTTAATTTATATGGCAAACACAAATGTAAAAGTAGAAAGGAGAGAAAGAGACAACTCAATGGCTCTTCTTCACAGATTTCAAAAGAAAGTTCAAGAGAGCGCAATTCTTCCCACTGTCCGCAAAAAAAGATATAACAATCGCGAAGATTCTAAGGTTAAAGCTAAAAAAGGAAAAATTAAGAGGATAAAAAGTGGAGAGAAATATGAAGAGCTTAAAAGACTAGGTAAACTTGTCAAAAAAACTAAAAAAACTAGAAGATAAAGGCAAGATGATATTAGAAACAAAAAATCTAATAGTAAATAAAAAAGGAGGGCTTATTGAAAAAGCTCTTTTTTTTCGTATTCAGAAAATACAAAAAGATATTTTAGGTGAAAATTATAATTTAGCTATAAATTTTGTATCCCCTAGTATCGCTCAAAATTTAAATATTCAATATCGTAAAAAAGATTATATTCCAAATATTCTCTCTTTTCCTCTTTCTAAAAATAATGGTGAAATTTTTATTTGTCTGTCAGTAGCCAGAAAAGAAGCCAAAAAATTTTCTTTGTCTTATGAAAATTTTCTCACCCTTTTGATTGTTCATGGTTGCCTACATCTAAAAGGTTTGGATCATGGAGAAGAAATGGAAAAAAAAGAAAAAATATATTTGAAAAAATATATGCTAAAATGAAAGGATGAGTAAAGCAAAATCTCATCTTGTTATTGGTGTGGATATAGGAAGTAGTACAACTAAAGTTTGTGCGGTAGTTCATTCTGAAGAAATAAATTCCAATCCAGAAATTGTGGAAATACAAGAAGTCCCTACTGAAGGTATTTATAAAGGCGACATTGTCAACGAAAAAGAATTGGCTGATACTTTACATAGAGTAGTCAATGAATTTAAAAGCAATGTTTTTGAAAGAAGAAATCATATTGTTTTAGCTTTAAACACTTTTGGCATAAGTAGTGGTATAGCCAACACTTCCATTATTAATTCCAGCATAAATAATGAGATCACTCGCCTAGATTTAGACAGATTAGAAAAAGAGGCTGCCCTTTCCGTTTCCAATATTAAAAATAAAAGAGTTATTCACACTATACCTATAAAATATAAAGTTGATCTGAGTGACGTTCCAGGAAATCCGGTTGGCATGTTTGGAAAAAGAATTGACGGAAAATTTTTATTTGTTTTTTGTCCAAGTCTTTATATAGAAAAATTAGAAAATATTTTAAAAGAAATCAAATTAAATATTGAAGAAGTCGTAGTTGGACCTTTTGCAGAAAGCATTCCCCTTTTAAATAAAAGACAACGTATAGCTGGAACAGCGCTTGTTAATATCGGCCACTCCACTACTAGCATTTTGGTTTATGAGAACAATAATCCAATTTTAACTTCAGTTATAGGTATTGGTAGCAATGACATTACTAACGATATAGCCTTAGGATTACAAGTTTCTTTGGAGGAAGCTGAAGAAATTAAGCTTGGACGTAGCGACCTTTCCTTTTCTAAAAGAAAATATGAAGAGATTGTAGAAGCTAGAGTGGAATTTATTTGTGAAAAAATTAATTTAGAATTAGATAAAATTAGCCGTCGAGAATTATTGCCTGGCGGAATAGTTTTGACTGGTAACGGTAGCAAACTTCCAAAAATAGAATACATGTTTAAAAATTATATGAGATTGCCAATAAAATTTGCTGAAGAAGAAATTCGTAATTTTTCTGATGGGCAATTAGGAGATTCGGCTTATGCTAGAGCTTATGGTCTAACTTTTTTAGCTCCTATTATCACTTCAGATTATAGAGTAGAAAAAATCTTTAAAAACTTTTGCAAAAATATAAAAGCTTTCTTGAAAAAACTTTTACCTTAAGAAAATAACCATTCAGAAATCACTTTATAAAATTATTAAGCCATATACCGATTTTTTTGGCAACTCTTTGCATTTTTCTGACTTGAATGATATACTTTTTCCACCTACTAGAAACTAATAGAAATAATGAAAATATGTCTAAAACACTACCTGAAATTCAAAGTTTTGCAAGAATTAAAGTCATTGGAGTTGGTGGCTCTGGAAAAGGAGCTATCAATCACATGATCAGTTCAAATTTGAAAGGAATTGATTTTATAGCCATGAATACCGACACTCAAGATTTACATAATTGTTTGGCTAGTAAAAAAATTCATCTCGGGAAAAATTTAACCAAAGGTTTAGGAGCTGGAATGGATCCAGAAATTGGCAAAAAAAGTGCCGAAGAGACTAAAGAAGAAATTCAAGATGCGGTGAAAGGAGCAGATATAGTTTTCATAGCTTGCGGAATGGGAGGAGGAACAGCTACCGGAGCAGCCCCAATAATCGCTAGAGCTGCTAAAGAAGAAGGTATTTTAACTGTAGCCATTGTCACCAAACCTTTCTTTTTTGAAGGACAAAGAAGAGCTTCCATCGCTGAAGGAGGTTTGGTTGAATTAGAAAAAGAAGTGGACGCACTTATAGCTATACCAAATGATAGACTTCTTTCAGTAATTGATAGAAATATGTCTGTTAAAGATGCTTTCAAAATGGTAGACGAAGTTCTTAAACAAGCTGTAGATGGTATTGCCGACATTATCAAAACTGCTGGCACAATCAACTTAGACTTTGCTGATATCAAAAGAGTACTCAAAGATTCTGGTACAGCTCTCATCGGTATCGGATCTGCTAGTGGAGAAAATAGAGCTATTGAAGCAGCTAAAACTGCTATCTCTTCCCCTCTACTCGATGTTTCCATCAATGGAGCTAAAGGACTTTTATATGCAATTTATGGTAATGAAAATCTTTCTATGTTCGAAGTTTCTGAAGCTGCCAAAGTCATTACCGAATCAGTAGACAAAGATGCAACTATTATTTTTGGCATCGTAAATAACGACACTCTTAAAAAGGATGAAATGAAAATCGTGGTTATCGCTACCAAATTCCCTTCCAGTTACAAAATGCCTTCCCATCGAAATTCTGAGCCAATTTACATGAATATAGAAGCTGAAAAGCTCAAAACAGAAGATTCTCTAGTAAAAGAAAAAGAAGAAAAGGAGGAAAAAAAAAGCGAGGAAAAAAAAATAAAATTTAAAGAAGACAAAGAAGAAGTAACTGTTAAAGAGAATATATCTTCTTTTATGCGTAACAAAAGACCAGAACCAACAATTTCTGAAGAAGAAGAGAAAATTAAAGGCCGTCTAGAATTGAATAATGAATTAGATGAAGACAACCTTTTAGATATCAAAAGAATGAGAAAAGCTAAAGAAGAGAAAAATGTTAAAAAAGGAGTCTTTTTGGATGAAATCGAAGAGGATGAAGAAGATGATGATGACTGGAATATGCTTCCCCCATTTTTAAGAAAAAAGAAATAAAATTACTTAAACAAACCCCTAAAGGGGTTTGTTTTTAAAATCTAAAAATTCTTGTATAATGTATTTATATGGAAAAAAATATCTTTGATTTAATTATTGTGGGTGGTGGACCAGCTGGAGCAAGTGCGGCTGTTTACGCTGCTAGAAAACGTTTAAAGACTGCTTTAATCTTAAAAGAGTGGGGCGGACAATCAGTGGTCAGTGAAGACATACAAAACTGGATCGGCACCCCTCATATTTCCGGAATGGATTTAGCCAAAAATTTAGAAAATCATGTTAAAGAATATGCTGCAGATATTTTAGAAATTAAAACTGGTAATTTTGTAACTCAAACTGAAATTGTAGAAATCGAGAAAGAGAAAGTTATAAAAGCTACCTTAGAAAATGGGGAGGAAGTTTTTGGAAAAGCTTTATTGATTACCACTGGTTCCGATCGAAGAAAGCTGCAAGCCACCAACGCTGAAAAATTTGAATATAAAGGCTTAACCTATTGCGCAACTTGTGATGGACCAATGTTTTCTGATATGGATGTGATCGTAATCGGTGGAGGTAATTCTGGTTTTGAATCAGCTGCTCAACTTTTAGCTTACTGTAAATCCGTAACCTTACTTTCTCGTAGCGAGCCGAGAGCGGATAAAATTATTGTAGATAAACTTCTAGAAAGTCCTAATTTTAAATTAATAAAAAATATTACCATTAAAGAAATACACGGAGAAGATTTTGTTAACGGTTTAACTTATGTAGATAAGTTTACCAGAGAAGAAACCAAAATTTCTACCAACGGAATTTTTGTAGAAATTGGACAAAATCCAGCTACAACTTGGGTGAAAGATTTAGTAGAATTAGATGAAGAAGGAAAGGTTAAAATAGACCCTTGGACCAATAAGGCTTCTAAAGAAAATTTAATTTGGGCCGCAGGAGATTGTACTAATATCCTTTATCAACAAAACAATATTGCTAGCGGTGAAGCTATTAAAGCTATAGAAGATATTTATAAAGCCCTAAAAACTCAATAGCGGAAATGGAGAGATTCGAACTCTCGAAGAGGAAAACTCCCCTTGCCTGATTTCGAGTCAGGTGCCTTCAACCACTCAGCCACATTTCCTTTCTTGTTTTAAAATTTTAACAAAAATATTGAGTTTTTAAAAATCACACTTTGCATAATTAGCTTAGCAAAAAACTACCCACTAGGAGTAGCTTTTTGAATAATTGTGAGCCTAGTCGTGGTGCGACCTTAGGATTCCTTGCACCACAAAGCTTTTTTGGCTTTTCTAATCATATCAAATCGACCCTTGTCGAGCGACAAAAAGTGACAAAAGTGACACAGGATTGACTATTAAAGTTACAGAATAATGTAACTTTTTATATACAAATTAAGAATAAAATTACCTTTGTCCAAGGAACCAAAGATAAAAGTAATATTGCATACAACCCAACAAAAATCCAAGGAACATATTGTTCTATATGACTAAATGGCCAGTATTTCTTTTTGTCTTTTCCGCGACCAAGTGCCTCCCATTCTGTATCGTATAAGGCAAGTGGCAATCTTTCTTCAATGGTGTGAATCACTTCATACTTTGCACTGTTTAATCCTTTGTATGACAAGACAATTCGATACCATAGATAACAAATGATAGCACCAGCAATTGAAGCAATAAAAAGGATTAGGGTATTTTCCTTAGAACTGGTTTTTGTCATGATGAATCCTAAGAGACCGATAAGTGCAGTATTAAGACCCAGAAAAAACTCATTTGTCTTTTGTCTACGATCACTGATTTTTTCTGCCGCGTTTACATAAAGACGATACTGATCTAGTAGGTGTTCAATGTACTTTTCACCATATTTTGATGACTCCTGTACAAAGAGTTTTCCACTTAATTTGTTTTGTTCTTTTTCCATAGAGTTATGCGAGTTCACGGATACCATCGACAATGGAACTTGTATTCCATTTCACGATCTTATCTGCATTTTTCTTAACGACCAACGATGTCTTTTCACTTGCCCACGGCTCAATAGCCAAGATCGGCTTCGGGTTAGTAAATCCTTTTGCGAGAGCAATCTCCTTATTAATCCATTCACTGTAAGATGAATAGACGCCTGCAAGAATAATGATCACATCACAAAATCGCATTTGATTCTGAATAGCAGTAGAAAGTGCTGATGAACTTGGAGCGTTGTGAATAGGATCGTTCTTTGGTACAGAGTAGTCCTTATAGTTAAACCGTGGATCTGCGTCGAGCATTTTAACAAGCTTGTCGTATGCATCACCATATGCCCATGAGTGACTTATGAATATGTTGTAGTGTCTCATAGATTCTAAAGTTTATTGATAAATGACTTGATATTGTCCCAACTCCAAACATTTACAAGACGACCACTCAATGAGTACGGGAGCGTGGGTCTATCAGAGCCTGTATACATTAGCATGACTGGCACTTTTTCTTCACCTGCCGTCTTGATCTCGTAGAGTTCACCAGTTGCTGACGGCGTGTGTTTGCTGATGAGTGCAATCATTCCATCACAGCCTTTAATTTTTGTCCGACATTTTGATTCCCAGTCCGTCTCCCATGGGGTTTTCACTGACATGTCTACAAACTCAAACGGCGACTTGTCGTTTTTTGCCTGACCTACAAGAAAGTCACGGAATGTTTTGTCTTCAATAGCGAACGCAATAAATATTCTTTTCATAATGTTTAATATAGATCACCAGGAAGTACAGCAACGACTACTCCTTGTATGATACAGTTATCTGTTAATATAATCGGCTTATGGTCTTTGTTTGTTGACTTCGGTTGAAGTACAACAGCACCATTCGCTTTCTTGAACACTTTGACGGTTGCTTCGTCATTTATAAGAGCAACAACTTTGTCGTTATCTTCCGCTGTGTCTTGTTGTCGAATCAAAAGTAGATCTCCACTATTGATACCCGCAAGATTCATCGAGTCACCCATAGCACGCAAAAGAAAGTATTTCGATCCTTTCTTTGCTAAACCTGTTGAGACAGGAATTAGTGCTTGAATATTTTCTTCGGCAAGAACAGGAGCACCACAAGTCACAGCACCAACCAACGGAACATCAACTGTGCTTATTGAAGCTGTTGTCTGTGATCCAGTAAGGATAAGTTGTCGCCCGATTTTCTTTATAAGTCCTGCATCGATTAGTCGATTAATTACTAGGCTTGCAGATCGTGGAGAAGCTCCACCTGTAACCTCGTTAATCTCACTAAGTGTAGGACTTTTGCCATAATGAACAATCTTGTTACGGATAAGGGCAAACGCTTTTTTATCTTTATCACTAAGGTTATCTGTCATGGTATAAATAGTATAAATTACTCTATACAAAAAAGCAAGTATTTGCTATCATAACTACATGGCAGACGAGCAGAAAAAACCAATGACTGTTGGTGAACTGGTGGCAAAAATACATCCCCCTACTTTAAGTGAGGGGCAGATTTCTCAATTTCAAGAGATTGGTAAAAGACATGCTGAAATGATTGAAAATATCAAAAAAGTTGCACAACCAATTATTGAACAAATGAATCGCGTTCGCGAACAAGCAAAACTTTTTGAGCCAGTAGAATATCCAGCCATAGTATATCGTCGCCCTGTTGAATATGACATCTTAGAAGAACTTCAGGAGTTGAATAAAAATCACAAGCGACTTCTTTCTTCAAGCCAAGACAGTAACGTAATTATCTACGACACAAATAATGGATCACTCGATAGACATTTAGGAGGTAAACTTTTTTCGTATGATCTCACTGAAAATGGAAAAAGAAAGAAATTACTTGAAACATTACTGAATCGAGATGTTTATGTACAAACAAAAGACTTACAGAGGATACTCTCTTGCCCAACATCGCAGGCAGTAGCAAAAATAGTTCAAACTTTTAATGATTACGCAATAAACACCCTAAGACTTCCTAAGAAGACGAAACTCATTCAAGGAAAGAAAGGATCTGGCTATCGTATCAACCCAAAAATCCATATAGAAAAAGAATAAATTCCTAAGTTGACACCAAGTTGAGTGGATAACTTTGAAAAATCGCCTTTAAATAGGGGTTTTTTCTTTATGGTACTCAATTTTGTGGTGATTACATGACTATGTACCTTTTTGATTTCATGGAGTTAGTAGATTAGTCATCTACAAATTTATAAGTAACTAAATAAAACTCTATGAATAAAAAACCTTCATGGACAACAGGAGTTCGAGAGGTCAAAGACTTACTCCCTTGGAAAGAAAATCCAAGAAAAATCTCACGGGTCGCTATGGAAAAATTAAAAGAGAAAATCATTCAAAGTGGTTTTCATAGTGTGATTGTTATTGATACAGACAACACTATTATCTCTGGCAACCAAAGAAAAACAGCTTTAATACAGCTCGGTATCAAGCAAGTAAATGTATTGATTCCAGATCGTAAACTGACCGACGAAGAACGTCGTAAGATTGCTATTGAAAGCAACATCAACGACGGTGAGTGGGATTTTGAAAAGCTTAAATCTTTTGACCTAGAGCTTTTGCAGTTCGCTGGATTCAACGAAAAAGAATTGGTCAAGTTTTGGGACGAAGAGAAAGATACTAAAGACGATAAATTCGATGTTGAGAAAGAATTAAAGAAAATCAAAACACCACAAACAAAGCCAGGCGATCTTATTGTTATGGGTGGTCATAAGTTGTTGTGTGCTAGTTCCACTGACATGAACGCTGTTACTAAACTATTCGGAAATGATAAAGCTACCGCTATATATAACGACCCACCTTTTAATATCGGACTCTCATACGACAAAGGCGTGGGTAATAAGTCGAACTACGGAGGTACGTTTGATGACAATCAATCACCTGAAGAATACAAAGAATTTATTCGCAAAGTTCTAAAATCTTCACTAGCCGTATCTACTAAGGACGTACACGTCGCTTTCTGGTGTGATGAAGCCTGGGTGTGGGTTTTTCAAACTCTCTATATGGAAAATGGGGTTAAGAACCGAAGACTTAATGTCTGGATCAAAAACAACTCATCGCCGACACCTACTGTGGCGTTCAATAAGTGTCTCGAATATTGCGTGTATGGCACAAAAGGGTCCCCATATATTTCTGACTTAGTAAAAAATCTCAACGAAGTACAAAACAAAGACTACGGAACTGGTAATCAGCTTCTAGAAGATATCTCAAATATCTGGGCGACAAAACGACTTCCTGCAAATCAAATGGAGCATGCAACAAGTAAAAATCCTGAACTCCACCATAAGTTTATTATGCGTTGCACCAAACCAGGAGACATTATTTTTGACGCCTTCTCTGGATCGGCAAGCACCATGATCTGTGCCGAACAATTAGGTCGAAAGGTCTATTCCCTAGAGATAGAACCTGTGTTCTGCGATTTGGCAATTCGCAGATACGAAAAGCTTACTGGTCACAAAGCTCAAGTAATCAATAACTTCTATGAAAAAGAATAAATTCCAGGATCAGTTTCTTGATGAACTGCGAAAGGTACCTATTGTTCAAGTTGCTTGTGAGAAGACAGGATTATCTCGCAATAGTGTTTACCGTTGGCGAAAAGACGATAAAGAATTTCTCAAGAAAATGGACGGTGCACTTTCTGAAGGTATTGCTTTGGTAAATGACATGAGTGAAAGCCAGCTACTTACCCTTATTAAAGAGAAAAACTATCCTGCAATTAGTTTTTGGCTTCGTCATCGAAACGATAACTACAAGAATAAACTTGAAATTACAACCAAGGATGACAATGAAGAATTAACACCCTCACAAGCAAAAATCGTAAAACAAGCACTCAAACTCGCAAAAATTACCAAGTCGAAATCTATTAAAAACATTAATCGTAAAAAATAATTATGACTAAAATAATTCCAAAAGCACTGGTTAATACGATGATAAAAGATCGTTCAGTGCGAACATCAATTACAAAAGATAGTTTTCTGTATTTTTTTCACTTCTACTATGCACACTATGTGAAATACGAAACGGCAGACTTTCAAAAAGAGATTATTCATAATCTCGAAAAAAGTACCACTGAAAACTTATATGTGGTGGCATTTCGTGGATCAGGAAAATCTACTATGGTTACAACTGCATACCCGATATGGGCAATTCTTGGAAAACAGCAAAAGAAATTTTGTATTATCTTTTGCCAGACACGAGCACAGGCAAAACAACACATGATGAACATTCGTACCGAACTTGAGGGTAACGATGTTCTTAAAAAGGATCTTGGACCATTTCAAGAAGAGAGTGACGAATGGGGTTCATTTTCTCTTGTGTTCAAGAAACATGGAGCAAGAATTACTGTAGCTTCTGCCGAGCAAAGTATCCGTGGTATCCGTCACAACGAACACAGACCAGACCTCATCATTTGTGATGACGTTGAAGATGTGCAATCAACCAAAACTCGTGAGGGTCGAGAAAAGACCTATAATTGGCTCCGTGGTGAAGTTATACCTGCTGGTGATAGGAATACTCGACTAATCATTGTTGGAAATCTCTTACATGAGGATTCTTTACTTATGAGAATTAAAGACGAGATTGCTAAAGGTAAAGCAAAAGGAATATTTAAAGAATACCCATTGATAGATAAGAACGGTGTTTGTCTATGGTCTGGAAAATACGCCACCGAGAAAGACCTTGAAGACGAGAAACTAAAAGTTGCCAGTGAAATATCATGGCAACGAGAATATCTACTCCGTATTATTCCAAGTGATGATCAAGTTATCTACCCAGAGTGGATACAGTTCTATGACGAACTTCCAGGGGAAAAGCACAGAGGTTATCGTGGTACTTATGCAGGTGTAGATCTTGCGATTTCAGGATCCGAGGTTGCTGATGACACTGCGGTTGTATTTGCTCACATATATTCTCGTCGAGAAAAAATGTGTATTTATATTCTTCCAAATCCTATTGCAAAGAAACTTAATTTTCCTGCACAGGTTGATCTCATGAAAGATATTCGCAATACGATGCTTAGGAAAAGCTCTGATGAACTTTTTGTCGAGAGTGTCGCATACCAAGAAGCACTACCACAAATGCTTGAACATCAGGGAGTTAAGGCAACTGCAATAAAACCTAAGGGAGATAAGCGGACACGACTTGCTCTTACTTCGACAGCTATCAAATCTGGAAAGATTAAGTTTCCAAGACAAGGATGTGAACAGTTAATTGAGCAATTGGTTGGGTTCGGAGTTGAAAAGCATGACGACCTAGCTGATGCATTTTCTCTACTTATCAATTCGACCATGGATAAGCACTCTGGTGAATCTACATGGCTTATGTACTGGATGGGAGATGAAGAACCTTTGTACTTTAGAGATTATGTAGATATGGGATAAAGATTGACATTTAAACCACTTTGTGATATACTTGTCAAGTAACGATACCCGACCTCTATCTAACTTTCGAGGCTGGGTGTCGGGACCCAGTTCTTTCAAATTAAAGGTAAACAAGATGATCACTGAAAAGATGACATCGAATCAACGCAAACAAATCGTTCGATTCGTGGAGGACGGCATCGATGCCATGAACCTTCAAAAGGACGGCGCACAGCGCCTTATCGAAAACGGAGGAGAGTTTCAAGCCGAGCTGAAGAAGCTCGTTGAACGCTTCTCCATCACCAACCAGTATGCAGACGAGGAAGTGGAGTCGAGCTACGGCTACTTGTCGGGTTACAAGCCCAACAGCAAAAGTATGACCGAGCAGACCAACCGCCTCCGTGAACTGTTCCCTGGTATCGGCTACGCCAACGAAAAGCTTGCTGAGCAGGTGCTTCCTGGAAACGCTGAAGGATGGTTCGCCATTCCACGGTGGGAAAAGGTTGCTCCAACTTATGGTGAAGCCGTGCAAAAGGTGCTCGACCTGATCAAGCAAACCAGAAACGGTGCGTTCTACAACTACCGTGAAGGTGAGCTTGGTTCGAATCAGCTCCGTCAATCCGCCAAGACTGTGTCCATTTTCCAGAAGCTCGGCGACGAGCAGAAAGATCAGGACATCCTGGTGGTTCCTGCCCAGTTCGGTATTCGTCATCGCGGTCGCTCGGTTCGCCGTGCCCGTGAAGTGATGAACGCAAACGAATGTGGTCTGGGTGCATTTGCCATCGGCATCATGCTCCTGACCCATCCCGAGCGTCTCAATCACTATGACGACCTCTGGATTGACTGTGCAGGTGACGAGTTCGCTCCGCATGCCGATGGCGGCTTCTCGGGGTCTCCGTTCTTCTGGTTCCGTGGCGCCCGGGTCGGGTTCGGCGCCTGCGATGTTGGCAATGCCTACGGCAGCTGTGGTTCGGCTTCGGTGTGTCTTCCGCAAGGTTGATACTTGTACTTTGTGGTCTTGAGTCTTTTGACTTCTTGATCCTTGAATCCTTGAGAGGGTTTGCGAAAGCAAACCCTCTTTTTTATTGCCGTAGGCAATTTTTTATATTTTTTGATATAATATATTTGAGTCTAGGTTAGTGTATGATCGTTTACGGATGATCATCACCGAACTCTTTCTCCTATGAGAAATCGCAATCAGGATCATAAAGACTAAGGTTTTTATGACAGTATTGTTGCTCTAGAGATACTGCTTACTATTTTCTAAGACAAGCAAGAAATTGTGTTGTTGGATGAAATACAGAATTGTGATTTATGTGCAATATCATACTTCGTGGTTTGTGGTGTGGATGGAAAATAGTAAAAGCTCCGAATGCCGATGGCGACTTCTCGAAGTCTCCGTACTTCAAGTTCAATGACGACAAGGTCAAGTTCGACACCAACGATGTTGACAATGCCAACGACAACTATGGTTCGGCTTCGGTGTGTCTTCCGAAGTATCAATTAAGCACAAAAGGTATCCATTACGGATACCTTTTGCTTTGTTCTACCAAGTCGCTATTTTTGTGACTTTATCCAACCACCAAGCATACGACCGATTTCATCAATAATTCCTTGAAGAAGTGTGTATTTCTTCATATCAAGACTTTTACTTTCTTTCATAAGCCGAATAAAAAATCTTATGATATTAAGTTTTACACTCGTCTTTTCGAGAAGTACTGCTTTTCTTTCTTTTGAAACATAGCTTGCTTCAAGTACAAGCTCAAGGATATCAATGATGATATTTTCTGTTCGTTCGTAAACAGAAAATCTATCTTGTTTAGGTACTAGATTTCTATATTCATGAAATGTTTTATACAACTCATGAATTTTACGAAGTATTGGCACATCATTATCATTCATATGAGAATTTATACGAATTTATTTAATAAACTTATTACTCCAGAAAACCTGTTTTTTGCGTGGGAAGAATTTAGGCGAGATAAGAAAAAGAAAGAAGACGTTCTTCTTTTTGAAAAAAACCTTGAGCGAGAGATATTTTCGCTACACAGAGATCTCAAGTCTTTTACATATCGTCATAGTGGGTATGCAGGCTTTTATATTTCAGATCCAAAGCGTCGCCATATACACAAGGCACAAGTGCGTGACAGAGTACTTCACCACGCAATTATGAGTATTTTGTACCCATTATACGAAAAGGTATTTATTCATAATTCTTTTTCGTGTCGTATCGGTAAAGGTACTCATAAAGGAGTAGAAGCGCTTAGATCAATGCTCTACAAAGCAAGTAAAAATAACACAAGAAACGTGTATATTTTGAAATGCGATATAGAGAAGTTTTTTGATTCTATCTCTCACGAGATATTACTTTCGGTACTTAGTTCGAGAATTAAAGATCAAGAACTTATGAATCTTTTAGTAGAAGTAGTGGGAAGTTTTACAAGTGACAGGTCCACACTTTTTGATAGATGTGGCGTACCGATTGGTAACTTAACCTCTCAACTTTTTGCGAATGTGTATATGGATGTATTTGATCAGTTTATAAAGCATGATCTTAAGGTGAAATATTATGCACGGTATACTGATGACTTTGTAATAGTAAGCGAGAGTAAAGAATATCTTGTACAATTATTACCGCAAATACGATCATTTCTAAAAGAAAAACTTAAGATACAGATACACCCAAAGAAAATCACGATTACCAAATTTGGTCGTGGTATTGATTATCTTGGATATGTATTATTTCCACATTTTACTTTAGTGCGTAAACGTACGCAGAAACGCGCCTTGAGGAAAATAAATGAGAAGATATTGCTTTACAAAAAAGAAGAGATTTCCAAAGACAAAGTGCACGCAACACTCATGTCTTATCTTGGAGTTCTTTTTCATGCAGATACTTTTAGATTCTCTGAAAAGTTAAAGAATGAATACTTCTTTAACGTGAGTAATTTTGACTAAGAAATTCGACTAGGTTCCATAGTCAGAATTATTTATTTTTACCACCCTTAGAAACAGTTTGTCCCTGACTTGGAGCAGGTCTAGGTGTTGGTGTTGCAGGTTTTGGTGTAGGACTTGGTTTAGATTGATCATTTTTGATTGATAGTGTGTTTTTATTTGCCATAGCTTTAAATAAAAAATATTAATAATACAAAACCAATAAGGAATAAATTAAGTGCCTTCTTATAATTTTTGTTTTTATCCTCAAGGTTTCTTGAATTTTTATCGAAAGCATTTTGATAATCTGAAAGTAATTGTTCTAAAAGAATTTCAGATTTCATTGAGCGATAATTCTTTGGATCATTATAAAAATCAACTACCCCAGTATTGTATGTTTTAACATTGAGTACATTCCAAAGGACGTAGATAGAAAACCCAAAAATAATGATAGGTATAAATAAAAGACTGCATAGATGATGAATACTTTGTATATAAAATATAACAATAGCCATTTCAAGTGCGATCATAACACCTGCTTTTGAATCTAAACCGTTATCAGCATTCAATTGATAATCGACCTTATCCCTCGTGGCACTTACAAGTATTTCTAGTGATTTAAGCTTATCTTCTTGTTCACTCATATAACATCTTTTAAGTTATTCCACTTATTAAATGACGAAGAATAAGAATAAGTTTTATTGGCATTTACTTTCCACCCATTCGGACCATCTTGTACGACTATTCCTCCCGCAAAACCTTTCTTATTCTTGATCCATTCTTGCAACGCTTCTGCTTTGTATTTAGTGTCAGAAATTTCAGCAGTAGATCCTTTCTTGGTATCAACGATCCAGACAGTGTTTTTGGTCTTGAATATCCAATCAGGATAGAAAAGCTTTTCCTTGTTTTCATCTGGGTTGTAATATGAGATTGAGAAAAATTCACTTCCTGTATCTCCGTTCTTGTACCACCAGATCACATCCTTGTTTGATTCTAGGAATTTTATAAATTCTTTTTCGTTGTCTTCACCTTTGTAATCTTTTTCTATATAAAAAGGTTTTAAAGCAGATTTTTTAACGCTCATTTCTTCATATTGATCAGTAAAGAAAAGAGTATCTCTTGGAATTTCAATGGTTTCAATCCTCTTTGAGCGTTCAGATTTCTTATTTACTTCTTTCTCACGGAGTGGTCTATATTTTTCAAGTGCAATACCGATAATTGGAGCAAGTACACTTGTCTGACTTAATAAATCATTAACTACTATAGTATAAATAGACTGACGATCTTGCTTAGTTAATTCTAAGAGCCACACGTTAAGTGCTGTTTTAAGTTTTCCCCAAGAACGCTCTGGTGCAAACTTTTTCTTCTCATCTATTTGTCTTGAAATATGCTTGAAGCAGAGTAGGTTATACAAACGCTCAAGATCATGTTGTGACATCTCTTGATCATGGCTTCCACCTTCGGAAATCAATTCTTTGGTAAAATTGTCATAATCATCAATTTCAACCCCAACGATAAGACCATTTGTTACTTTTGGTTTTGTTTCTAATCCTTTCTTTTCTAATTTTGCAAGTGACTGAGCAGGAGTATTTTTACTAATATCAAAGTACTCGTTCGCTACAGCACTAAAAGTTTCTTGGAAAGAATCACCAAGATCATTATAGTCGGTACGACTCATGAATACTGATTCAATTGTTATCGGTTCGATTTCTGATTTTCGATAACTTCCATAAATTGCAGGACGGTTATCGGTTTTATTTTTTCCATATTCAGTTAAAACCTCATTTCGCTTGTAGTTTGTATAAAGGTACCCAAGATTTAATTCTGGAATTGGGAAATGAGAACCAAATGGCATACGCAAAATACGACCAACAGTTTGAATCGCAAATGTCGGATTCTTAATCTCTCGGAACATCACCAATACACTCGCTCGCGGACAATCCCAGCCAGTGGCGGCGGCTTGTTTGAAAAGCAGGAATGATATTGGAGATTTATTGTCTGTAATATATTCAAGATTAACTTTTTCTTGTGAAAGCCAAATAGCTATCTCATTTTCAAGAACTCCTTTTTCTTTAAGAAAATTAAGAACGATAGTTTGTTTGTTTGTGGTAGTTGTATCTTTGCCTGCTTGATCGTCATTTGGGAGTTGAATCATTACAAGTGGATTTACCTCTACATTAATATTTTTGTAATGCCTTATAAGGTCTTGTCGTTTTTGGTACGCAAGATCAAGAAGTATTTCATCTTGATCAACACCCTTGAAATCTTTTCGATTCAAGTCTTCTTCTGTTTGGAAAATAATCTTTTCTTTTATTAATCCTGCTTCTATAACATCCTCTCGCTTCGCTTGAACGAAACCACCTTTTTGCTCGGCAATATCTTCGGCGTTAGGAAGATACTTAGGTGTAGCAGAAACACGAATAGTTATTTTAGGGGAAATAAGATTAAAGATTTCATCAGCGAGCTTAGTGTCTGCTCCGATATGCTCTTCATCAACAATTACAACCAACTTGCGACCATCTTCCTTGGTCTTATCAATGAAACTGTCAAAAGTTAAACCCCACTCATTGTCTTTGCGGAGTCTTCTACTTTCTTTAGATGTTCCTTTAATTTTTTGCCAGTTAATGAAAAATACAGAGTTTTTATTAAGCTTACCTCTGGTTAAATCATTTAAATCTAAAAGGTCTAATTCAGAAGCACCTCCGTAGTATGAAAAAAGTTTATTCCTGCTTTGTATATATGATTCCTCATTGAAAGTAAGCCAAATGAAAGCAACGTCGTTTCCATAGAATCGAGGATCACCTACAAGATCACGCAGGAATTGTGCCATCATGATTGTCTTTCCTGATCCAGTTGGAGATTTAAAAACAAGCGGAATGTTGTCATATGGCGACTTCCAAAGATTAAGGAATTGATCCTTAAGTTTTGCAATCGTATTTTCTTGGAATGGTTTTAATGCAAACATAAATTAAATTCTGTTAATTTCTTTATAAACCTCAATAATAGGTTCTGGAATATCCTCGACTTTGATATTCTTTGTCGAATATTCATTTTTGTATTCATTTTTGCCCCAACCGAAGATATAAAGTACGGTCGGCTTATTTTCCTTTTCAAGAAGCTTCACTAATTCTGGGAGTTTCGCCTTATCTTCCTTAAAATAGATAGCCGTTTTCTTTTCCTCGTTTTCAAAGATTTGCCACCAGTCATTTTTATCTGATTCATTCAAAGTATTCTCGCGGATAGCAATCATTTCACCCGCTTGATAAGTAATTTTGATTTTTGATTCGTCCGAAATTCTTTGAAGTTTTTCAATATCTACAAGATCGGTTTTGTAGTACGACAAATTACTGCCGAGACCTTCGACCTTTTCTCCTTTCTTATTTTTATATCCTTTGATTACTCTCTTGAGGCGTTCATAGGTTACTTCTTCTGCAATCTTGTTTTCGTTATTAGTACATAGAATGAATTTTCTGTTTCCACCATCCTGTTTGTTGAGTTCGAGAATTGCATGACCTGTTGTCCCTGACCCCGCAAAGAAATCTAATACAGTAGAGTTTTTAGTTGATGTGAGCTTAAGAGTATCTATTAAAAGATATAGTGATTTTGGAAAATCAAATTTTTTACCACCTAATATATTTTCTACAACCTTTGTTCCATAGTGGATAGCGTGATACTTTGGATCAATCCAGTGTGTTTTTATTACCTGATTTTCGCGATATTTTTCATAAACCTGTATTTTATTATTTTGATCTCTTTCAGCGATTATTTGTCCACCGTTTAGTCTTTCAAGAAAAGTTTCTTTTGTTGTTTTCCATGTTCGTTCTTGTCCTGTTGAAGTTATAGGTAAAATTTCTTCATATCCTTTTTGTTTTTCTAATGTGATATTTTTTAGATCTCTACTAACATATATAGGGTAGAAAAAATGAGGTTTATTTTTTCTCAAATTATGATCACCTCCGCCAGAACGTAGATAATTATTTAATCTAAATAAGCCATCTTTGTCTTCACGGTCAAAAGTTGCTTGTATATCTTCGTCTAAAACTATTTTGGCAAAATTTGCTAATTGCTTATTTTTTGAATAAAAGAGCATGTACTCATGACTTGTCCCAAAAAACTTTTCCTGGTTACGTCCCTCAGATTTATGAACCACTGAAACAATTCCGATTCGGTTACTTTCTCCAAATATCTCATCCATCAATAAGCCGAGGGTAAAAAGTTCATAATGATCTATCGCACATACAATAAAACCATTATCCGTGAGAAGATTTTTTGCTAGCTCTAGACGATTCTTCATCATCGACACCCATTTGCTATGACGATACGAATCGTTTTCATCTATGTAATTATTGTTATATACCCAGGCGCTACTACCTGTGTTGTATGGGGGATCAATATAAATGACATCGATTTTGTTTCGATGCGTATAGTTCAAAACAGAAAGTGAGTGATAATTATCACCCTCAATCAAAACATTATTGAAAGAAAAATTATCGGAAACTAACTTTCTATTTTTAACTTCTTTAAGAATTGGAACATGTGTCTCGCAACCTAAAACAATCTCCTCTGGTTTATCTTCCCAGACAAGTCCAAACTTTTTTCGATCTTTTAAAACCTTAATTTGTTTTTCAAGATCTTGTATACGAGCAAGTAGCTCTTTTGGTGAGTTTGTTTGAGACATAGGGGTACAGTTCTATGTCTCGACTATCCATTTTTTGTATAGAAACGGCAAAAAGGGACAGCCGAGCCTGTACCCCATAGCGGTGCTACCCCGAAAGGTTCCTGTTATGGAACTCGGACTGCCCCTCTTTGCCAATAACAGGTAAGAGAAAACAGTCCTTCCGGGGACTAAGCACGCTTATAAAAATACTATGGGGTACTTTTATAATCTATCACAAAAACGTCTTTTAATAAAGCGTTATAAAAAAATTGATCGCGAGTATGCGACGTATTTTCACTTCTGCATAGACTTAGCAAACCCCTCGTTCTGCGTCATTAATATAATATGGAACAAACACCATTAAAGTATTGTCTATACGCCCGTAAATCAACAGAAGCAGAAGAAAAACAAGCTCTTTCTATTGATTCTCAGATCAAAGAAATGAGTCAAATAGCAGAGCGTGAAGGCTTGAATGTTATAGAGATTAGAAGAGAATCGCACTCCGCAAAGGAGTCAGGGCAACGACCAGTATTCGAGGAGATATTAAAAGATATCGATGACGGTATATTTAATGCCATTATTACTTGGGCACCAGACCGTCTTTCGAGAAATGCAGGTGATCTTGGAAAATTGGTTGATCGAATCGATCAAAAGAAGCTAACTCAAATTAAAACTTTCGGTCAAACATTTACAAATTCTCCAAGTGATAAATTTCTTTTAATGATTCTATGTTCTCAAGCGAAACTCGAAAATGACAATAAAAGCATCAATGTGAAGCGAGGCATGAGGGCTAGATGTGAAATGGGATTATGGCCAGTACAACCGCCCACAGGGTACAGGAAACCGAATGAGAGATTGGCAAAATGTGAGGTAGAGATTGATCCCGAACGAGCACCAGTAATCAAGCAGATCTTTGAAAAGATTGCATACGAACGATGGAGCGGAATGAGAGTATATTCATGGTTACGATATGAACTCAATTTCAAAACACATAAAGGATTTTATTTGAGTGTCGGAAATGTATTTAAGATAATCAATAACACCTTTTATTACGGGAGATTTGAATTTCCACAAGGAAGTGGAAATTGGTATGACGGAAAACATACACCGATAATCAGCAAAGAACTTTTTGATGATTGTCGATCTGCAATTAAAACGCAGGTTATAAAAACTCATGGAAAAGAATTTGCATTTACTCGAATGGTAAAATGCGGAATGTGTGGATCTGGAATTACTGCAGATGAAAAGTTTAAGAAATTACTAAACGGCGGAGTAAATAGACACGTCTATTACAGATGTACAAAATCGAAAGATAGAAAATGTACTAATCCCGCAATAAACGAAGATGATCTATTAAAAGAATTTCAGAAAATGGCAACAACACTGGATCTAAATGAAGTACAACTTAATGAAAAATTGAATCTTGAAATAAAGAAATTTAAAAAGCTTCAAGCAATGTTTTTAGGAAAAGATAATCCAGCAGATATACAGAAAGTTGATCTCAGAAATTACATGAAATTCGTTTTGAAAGATGGAACAATTTTAGAAAAACGATCGGTTCTTGATTGTATAAAAAACGACCTAGTTTTGAAAAATAAAACCATAACAGTTAAAGCATAAAACTAACTTTTCAAACAAAAATAACTAACGAGATAATCGTTAGTTATTTTTGTTGTTCTTTATAACAAGGGTATTTGATGACCCTTGTCGAGTGCTCGAACTAGCACTCGACTCTGTGACCTTACGGGGAATCGAACCCCGATTTCATCCGTGAAAGGGACGTGTCCTA
>ENA-UPXM01001466-UPXM01001466.1-activated-sludge-metagenome-genome-assembly--contig:-NODE-1466-length-30061-cov-45.481070_pt1 | contig 30061 bp, 24 predicted proteins | sample MGYA00238178_ERZ772708 | MGnify/ENA primary metagenome ERZ772708 (study PRJEB29002, sample SAMN05720212) | activated sludge metagenome | isolation source: anaerobic digester from wastewater... | reverse complement strand
AATCCTACTATACCAAAAACCATATTGATTGTAAACCTATTACTGTAACACCACAGTAGCTTAAAAAGCCCTCAGTGTTCCTGTATCTCGGCACTAGGTTCTTTCTCCAGCTTGGGCAGGAGTACTTTGAATATTGAGCCTTTGCCCGGCCGGCTCCAGACACTGACAGCGCCCTTGTGGTCCTTGACGATCCACTGCACCACCGTAAGACCCATGCCTGTTCCTTCTCCTTGTTTGGTGGTAAAAAACGGATCAAAAATGTGCTGGAGTGTCTCTTCATCAATGCCTTGCCCGGTATCCCTCACAGCCACCTCGATGTGAGGTCCGGAAGATAGATCAGGTGAGATCATCGATGCTATGTCCTTGTCAAGCTCAACGCATGCCACACCCATCTCCAACAATCCACGCTGTCCCTTCATGGCATATGCTGCATTGCTGCCAAGGTTTATCAACACCTGTTTGATCTGGGTGGGATTCGCGTTCACAACCGCATTATCAGTATTAATTCTGGTGCGTATTTCGATCGTCTTGGAGACGGCAGCTCGAAGCAGTGTCAGTATCTCGCTCACCAGGGATGTGATGTCTACCGGAACTTTTTCCACGGATTTCATCCGGGAAAAGGTGGTGATATGCTCTACCAGGTCCATCCCCGTGCGGGCTGCTTGCAATATCTCTTCCAGCAAGGGGCACACTGGATCGCCCTTGCCGACTTCCTCCACGGCGGTTTCGGAATTGATCAAGATGGGCGTGAAGATATTTTTCAGGTCATGGGCGATCCCGCCTGCAAGGGTTCCGATGGCCTCCATCTTCTGAGACTGGGCAGTCGCCTGCTGATGCCTCACTTCCTGCGAAATATCCTTGACGATAGAAACATACTTGATAAATTCGCCCGTATTATCCCTTACCGGCGATAGGGTGAGATGTACATCAATGATATCTCCGGATTTTGTTAACACCTTGATATGACTTCTCCAGATCTCTCCCTGGCAAACTGCTCTATGTGGCAGTTCCGGATCGACATCACCAATGACGCTGCTGATCAAAAGATCTTCTCCCTTGCCGATCAGCTCTTCTTTTGTGTAACCGGTTAAGTGTTCATATGCCGGATTCACATACTCGATTACCCAGTCGGCATTGAACAGGACGAATCCCTCCCCTGCCTGCTCCACAGCCGTCGCCAGGTGCAAAAGGTTCTTTTCCATCTTTTTGCGCTGGGTGATATCGATGCCGATACCTAGGCGGGAGCCGTCTGACAAACCGATCGCTGACCAGAGTATGTCCAGCTTCCTGCCGGATCGGGTGGTCCATACCAAATCTCCCCAGGTCGATTGGGCCGTTCTCACCTTCCTGATAATCTCTTGCCGGTAGGCAGGGTCAGGAAAGCTGGGCGTGAGGATATCCATGTTCAGGGCCTCTTCCCGGGGCCACCCGCCGATACGCTCGAACTCCCTGTTCACCATGATCAGCTCCAGATCAGGCTTCCAGAGGGTGATGATCACAGGGATATTGTCGATGATAGCCTGGAGAAGTTCTCTTTGCTCATTCAGTTTGGCAACGGTCCTGGACAAGGCACCGGTGTGAGCCTGCACCTTCTGCTCAAGCTCTTCGTTGACCCTGCTGAGCAGATCCCGGGAACTCTTAAGCTCGGTGATATCTATGGCTGTCCCGATGATGCGAATAGGTCTGTGGCCCTCATAGCTTATAAACCCCCTGCTCAACATCCAGCGGACTTCGCCATCAGGGTAGATAATACGATACTCGCCTTCCTCTTCTTTTTTATGTTGGGCCACTGTTTGCTGTAACTTCTCCAGGAGGGATCTGATGTCTTCCGGCGGGGTGATCTTGGCCCAGTTGTCCAGGGAGCCAATAAAATCAGGAGTCACCCCGTACATCGCTTTCAATTCGTCACTCAAGGAAATCGTGTTTGTCACCATATCCCAGTCAAATATACCCACTTTACCGGCCTGCTGCGCTATCCTGAGTTTTTCCCGGCTCTCGCGCAAGGCTGTTTGCGCGAGCTTGAGCCCTCCAACATCTTCTCTTTCCTGTGAGATACCTTGTGCTGAGATCTCCTTTGATTCTCCAAGCAAGGCTTTATTCCTCGCATGGTTTTCCAGTTGCTTTAATTCACTGGTGATATCCTCTAAAACCGTAATTATCCCATGTTCCTGTGGCAAACAATGCACTTTGAGCCAGATATCCAAGGGTTCGGGATAATATCCCTCGAAATTGACTATGATCTTTTCCTTCAATGCCCTAAGAGATGCCTCCAAGAATGTGCGACCAAGCGGTCCGGATAGGATATTCTGGAGAGCCAGACCCGCCTGTTGTTTTCCTAAAAGCCTGGAAGCGGTACGGTTTGCATATGTCAGGTTCATGTTGGGGTCGAGATGGATCATTCCCCGGCCGAATGTGTCCAATACTTCTCCTGTAAGAGAGATGGGATCTGGTCTCGCCTTTCTTTTGCCGGACCGTTGTTTCATACATACTCCTTACGGTTCCACCCCTTGGTGGGCAAAGCAATTCTTTGCCTTTGCAACGTATGCCCCTTTACTTTCAAGAGAGAAACGAGGTGTTCACCAGAGATGTCTTTCTCCATGCTGCTTTGGACCATATTGCCTGGCCGTTTTCATCGGAATACGCACCATACTCAAGATATAGACAAATATATTGATACACGGGGACAAAATAGGGTTCAAGGTAATGACTCAGTCTCAAATGAGCGTTCATGCCCTTGTCGATGATCACGGTCAGGCGTTCCTTGTGCAAATCAGAGCAAAGAGGGCGATCCGATTCCGTGACAAAGGAAGCCAGTAAAGACGTTCTTGCGTGGGTTCCTGGTGAAAGCCCCTGAGCAAAGTCCTAATATCAATCACCATTGTGCTCCCTGTCGGGGTGCTTCAGAGCGTGACTGCCCGTATAAGCCTGAAGATAAGTTTGAGATTTGCCTTGTCTGTTTCTGTAACTCGATGATCAAGTTTTTTTGATTTGACGAACGAATCTCCTTTTCATCGAAGTGTGCATAACTCGCAAGATAATCACGGCTCCCTCTTTCTCAACATAAGGCAGGACGTATGGCAGGCCCGGAATAACGAGTTCTCGTATCCTTGAGATCTTCCCAGGTCGCCCTATTCCTGGTTGCCGGATTACCCTCTGTGCAGCATCCCAAATTCGTTGCGTTACCTCAGCAGCCGCTGTAGGATTGTCGGCTGCAATATATTCAACAGCATCATTTAAGTTCACGAGCGCCTTAAGCGTCCACCTAACCTGCATTTACGCCCCATTTGCGGAAATTCTTGACAACTTCATCATGTGCGGCGATTTCGCCTCGCTCTACTTCTTCCAGTCCGTCTTTAACTTCCTTGACAAACCATTCCTCATAATCGAGGAATCGGCTTATTGCTTGATTGATTACCCAGGATCTCGACCGGCTTAAGGACTTCGCCAAGCCGTCAACGCGGCTCAGCATATCATTATCAATACGAACGGTTGTTGATTTCATGAAACACCTCCTGTTCGGTATCCAATTTGGATACATATGAATACAAATAAAGTTAAGCCCCTCTTTAGGATCAACGTCCCATGCTGTCCCATTGATTTACCCGATCCGGATGTCATTATTCATTGTGGAGACCATCGGAGAATTCGTGCGGAATGGATGCTGCAAAAGGATGTATCATACGAGAAGCCGGCCCGGGTGACGCACAGGCCGTAGCCTCGCTCTTCTCCCAGCTGGGGTATCCCGCTTCAGCCGAAGAGATGACGGGAAGGATCGAGACCCTGTCTTTGCTCAAGGAATACAAGACCTTTGTTGCAGAGGCGCAAGACGAGGTCATCGGGCTCGTCGGGGTCTATCTCGGGCATTCTCTCGAATTCACCGGCATGTACGGGAGGTTGACCGCGCTCGTCGTCGATGAGAAGCTGCGGGGCCGCGGCATCGGAAAGATGCTGATCGAGAGGGTCGAGTCCTGGCTCGCGGGGCAGGGCGCCCTTCTGGTGGTTCTCACCAGCAGCAGCCGCCGGAAGGAATCCCACGACTTCTACCGGCATATCGGCTATATCGACACCGGCCTCAGGTTCACCAAAAGGCTCTATCAAGAGCCCTGATCCGGCCGTCCCGAGGATTCTGGCCCAGACCCGGCCCGGCCTCCAGCCGGAAAAAACTGGCCGATCCTTAAATATCGAAAAAAACCCCCATGAGCGAGTATACAAGGCGGCTCTGCCCGTGCAGCAGGTGTTTAAAAACCCCCAGAGGCCTGCAGGGCGTGCGGGATCTCTCCCACCCATTGACGGAGAATGGCAGGAGTGTTACGACGCTTCTGGACCCGCAATCGTGCAATGCGGACAGGTATGTTTTGCTCCATGGCGTTGCCGGGCATCCGGCAAGCCCGCAGGAATGATTCAAAAAGCTGTGATTATGGGCACTGTATGCTCTGTCCTTGGCCTCTGTCTGATCCGGACAGGGTCTGCTGCAGAGACAGGGGACAGGAAGAAGACACCATGGCACCCGAAGAATCGGCAACTATCTGGACCAGAGACTTTAGCTCGCTTTGCACGGCCAACCTGGCGCTGTTCATGAGCGCGCACATGATCACGCCCACCCTGCCCGTATATCTGCTTCACATAGGCGGCAGCCGCAGGGACGTGGGATACGTGATGGCTGCCTACACGGTCGGCGCCATGGCCATGCGGCCTGTTGCGGGTGCGCTTGTGGATCGATGGGGCCGGAAAAAGACCACGGTTGTGGCCCTGCTGCTGACGGTTATCGCTACCACACTCTACCGCTTCGCTGGAGATGTCCCGCTCCTGACAGCGGTGCGGTGTTTTCACGGCCTGGCTTTCGGCATGGTGGGCACAGCCATCGGCACCATGGTGATCGACATCCTGCCCGTGGGGCGCTTCAGCGAGGGCATCGGATATTTTGGGCTCACGTCATCCTTCTCTATGGCCATCACCCCCATGATCGCTTTCTGGCTGATTCATCACTATGGGTTTCCCATATTGTTTCTCGCGGTGGTGATACTGACAATGCTGTCCTTGAGCAGCAGTCTGCTCGTGCAGAGCAGGCACGATCATGCCGGTGACGCGCCAGAAATCGGTCTGCCCGGCCCGCCCCGGTCGATTCTGACCGGCCTGATGGAGAAGGCCGCCCTGCCCGCATCCGGGGTGATGTTTTTCATCTCGGTCGTGTTCGGGTCCGTGATGTCCTTCATAGCGCTGTACGCTGCCGAGCAGGGAATCACCAATATCGGCCCCTTTTTTACCGCCCTTGCCCTGGTCATGCTGGTCACCCGGCCTCTCTCCGGACGCTGGGCAGACAGGGGCGGCGCCGACAAGATCCTGCTCGCTGCTCATCTGGCGGTGTTTTTCGGCCTGGTGACCGTGGGCCTGTCGCACACCATGGGTGGGTTCATCCTCACCGGCGCGCTGCTCGGCACCGGGTTCGGCTTTTTTATCCCCACACTGCAGGCCCTGGCCGTTCGGTATGTTCCGGTAAACAGGCGCGGCGCAGCCACCGGTACCTATATGATCTCGATCGACCTGGGCATCGGCCTGGGTACAATCCTCTGGGGCCACGTGGCAGAGACTGCCGGATATCGGGCCATGTTTTTCGCCAACCTGATTCCCCTTGCCTTAGCAGGGTTGATCTTCTACCTGTTCATTCACTCCCAGCGGCCTGGCCGCCCGGAGTGAGGGTCTGATGCCTGACCCACCGAGGCCTCCGGGTTACCGTGCGAGACAGGTCCGCAGGGTATTGTCTTTCAGTGCATGATTCTGGTATGTGTCTGACGATATTAAAATTTATCTTACGGAGAGAGACCTTTGGAAACAGAACATATTGCAGCAAAGAACGAGTATGAGGGTGCACTTTTGCTCAGGGAATGGGGGATCCCCGTGGTGGATCAGATCCTTGCGGCTGACGAAGAAGATGCTGCGGATGCGGCCGACAAGCTGGGATTTCCCGTGGTTCTCAAGGTCTGCTCGGAAAAGGTGCTCCACAAGACAGAGCAGGGCGGGGTCGTGTTGAATGTCCCTGACCGGCAGGCATTGAGAACAGCGGCCCGCGATATGCTAGCCCGGTTCGACGGCATAGCACCCAAACTCCTGGTGCAGAAGATGGCAGGGCCGGGCGTCGAGCTCATTCTGGGTGCGATGCGCGATCCGGTTTTCGGCCCTGTAGTCCTGGCCGGGATCGGGGGCATCTTTACCGAGATATTCCGCGATACGGCCCTGGAGATCGCGCCCGTTGACCTGAAGACGGCCCGCGCCATGCTCATGCGCCTGAAGGGTGCCGCTCTCCTGCAGGGATACCGCTCCCGGCTGCCCGTGGATGTCGAGGCGGTCGCCCGGGCCTTGCAGGCCCTCTCCAGACTCGTCGCAAAACGGCACGATATCATCGAGATCGACGTGAACCCCTTGATTGTGCGCGAAAACGGTGCGCTGGCAGTTGATGCGCTCGTCCGCTGCAACGGGAAACCGCGTGCCCGGGAGGCGAAGGCCCCGGATGCCGGCACGGTCGATCCATTTTTCAACCCGGGTTCGATCGCGCTGATCGGCGCATCCAAGACCCCTGGCAAGGGCGGCAACATCATCCTGCGGAATCTGCTCAAGGCCGGTTTCCAGGGCAGGATATATCCCATCAATCCGGGTGCGGATGAGATCCTTGGCATGAAGGCCTACGCCAGAGTGAGCGAGGTGCCGGACCCGGTTGATCTCGCCATGTTCGTGATCCCAAAGGCTGCCGTGCCGGAGGCCCTGAAAGACTGCGCGGTCAAGGGCGTGCGGAATATCATCCTGAGCACGGGCGGCTACTCTGACGCCGGTGAATCCGGGCTGGCAGAGCAGAAAGAGCTTGCCCGGCATGCCCGCGCAACAGGCCTGAGGCTCATGGGTCCCAATAGCATCGGCATCATCAATCCCGGGGCAGGCCTCGCCACCTCCATCGTAGGGCTCGAACGGATTCGGCCGGGCGGGGTGTCGCTCATCGGACAGTCCGGGGTCTTTTCTTCGGGCTGGGGTCGCTGGATCGCCGACTATGGGCCCTTTGGGATCGCCAAGGTCGCCTGTATCGGCAACAAGGCCGACATCAACGAGAGTGATCTCCTGGAATATCTCGCCGGCGACGATCAAACCGCCACGATCGGCATGTACCTCGAGGGCGTTGTTGACGGCGGGCGGTTTATCAGGGCCGCAGCATCGGCATGCTCCAAAAAGCCTGTCGTGGTGGCGAAATCCGGGCGGAGCGAGGCAGGAGCTGCGGCAGTCGCCTCGCATACCGGTTCGCTGGCCTGCTCCGATGTCGTGTTCGAAGCAGTCTGCCGCAGGACCGGACTGGTGCGGGTACGTGACTCCGAGGCCTTTTTCGACACGCTCTCTGCGTTCGAGTCGCTGCCTCTGCCGCGCGGCAACCGCATGGGCGTGCTCTCCATCACGGGCATGGGATGCGTGGTGTCTACGGATGCAGCCGAGGATCTGGGCATCGAGATTCCCCCGCTCAAACCTGCCACCCTGAGCAAGCTCAGGCAGGTCATACCAGCCTGGGCGCCGGTGCGCAATCCGGTGGATGTCTGGTCCGCCGTGGAGCAGCACGGCTCGAAAAAGACCATGAGCCACATCGCAGCCAGCCTGCTCGAACAGCAGGACATTGATGCGCTTTTAATGATCTTCGTGCTCATGCCCGAGTCGATCTTCGACATCAGCGAGGCCTTTGCCGATATCATCAAGGCTCATCCCCACAAACCGGTGTTCGTAAGTTACTATGGCGGCACGAGAAAAGAGATGCTCCACATCCACGAAGGCTTTCTCCGGCTCGGGGTTCCGGCCTATCCGACCCCGGAGCGAGCGCTCTATGCGTTCAGCCGGATGGTGGAGTACGCCCGGTTCAAGGGACTGATAAAAAAGTGCGGGTAAGATCTGCCCATGCTGTGCAGGAAGGGATGGCCCTCCACTATGGTGGAATTTTCCACCACGATAACGAAAAGGAAAGACCGGCTACCTTCTGGTAATGAAAAGTGCGGATTTTGTCACCGGTCCGGGTGGTCATGAATACTCCGCTGATTGTGGGGGGCTTTATTGACAGGTGTTCTTGAGTCTTTCTTTTCAAGGCTGCTTCCAGGAGCACTTTGATGGCAGGCCGCATTCCCTTTGATATTCCGGCTTGAAGCTGAGCCCAGGGCTCCAGAGCATTGGTCCGGCAACCAGGGGCCGCAGAATCGCGTTCGCCATCACGCGCGGCAGCGTTTTTGCACAGGAGCAAAGGGCATGGACATCAGAGAACTCGACCTCACGGCCTATTCTGAAGCCAAACCCGCCAGCCCTGTGGACCTGCTCTTTATCCATGACTCGGTGGGGGGCGAGCTCATGGCAAGCCCGGGCAGAACCATCGGGGAGTCTGATATCCTGAGAAGCCACCCGAACGGGGGGGGGCTCAGGACCCTGCTCTCGCAGAACAACTATGTGGCCCACGAGGCAGCGAACAGCTCGAAGATTGCGACAGGCACCAATGTCTGCCAGTGGAACCGGAGATTCCGCGACCAGATGAAAAAGATCCTTACCACGCGGCACCAGGACAAGCTCTTCAGCGATGAGACCATAAACCGGGTAATCGTGTTTCAGCCGGCGTCTTCTGCGAGCTGGATCGAAGAAGAGGGGGCCGGACCCGGCAACCCGGATTCCTGGAAAAAAACCATTGCCAACTATAAGGCTGCATATACGGCCCTGCTGGATCATTTCCTGAAAGAGCCGGACACCCTGTTCATTGCCGTCACTGCGCCGCCTCTGGTAAGGCCTGATTCTCCCAAGGGGATCATCGGCCGCATCCTGGGAAAGCCGGACCAGGCTGCCACCGAGGAGGCGGGCAAGCGGATCCGCTCCTTCAACAACTGGCTGAAGCATTTCCATTCAGGGTGGCTCCGCGGCTACCCGCTGATGAACGTGGTGGTCTTCGACTATTACGACATCCTCACTGCCGACGGTGTCTCCAACTGGCTCCGGTATCCTTCGCGTGTCGGCAGGAGAGACCATCCCAATGCCGAGGGCAACGCACAGGCTGCGCAGAGGTTCATCCCCTTTCTCAACAGGGCAATGAACCGGATGGCCGAGCAGAAGAGCCCGTTTTTCGCCGGCAGGCCATACCTGTCGGCAAACAAGGCTGCGGCCCGGTAACATCATGCCCCTGCCGCCGGCCGGGGGTGCCGCGCGTTCCGCCGGCACAAAAACCCGCTGGCCCCAAACCTGTTTTGTGCTATAAGTGTGCTTCTTAAAAAAAGCTGGGCACATGAGAGACCACAGGCAGGCTGATCACAATATGGACATCATGAATCCGGTGCTTTTCGAGGCTGGCAGCAAGCCGCCGGGCAGAGGATATGCCCACGGTGTCAGAGATGCGGTTCCCGTGGTCATGGGATACCTTGCCATTGGGCTTGCCTTCGGGGTGGTCGCCAAGACAGCCGGCGTCACGGTGATTGAGGTCGCCTTCATGTCGCTGATCCTGTATGCGGGTTCAGCCCAGTTTGTCATGGTCGGGCTCATCGCCGCGGGCGTGCCGGCCTCGGCCATTATCGTGACGATCTTTCTGGTCAATGTGCGCCATCTCCTGTACAGCGCTGCCATCTCGCCCCACGTGCGCCACTTGAGGCCGTGGCAGAACGTCCTGATCGGATCCGAGCTCACCGACGAGACCTTCGCTGTTGCATCGAGCCGGCTCGGGCAGGGAGGTCGCGCCGGAGCAGGATGGTTTCTGGGCATCAACAACGTGTCTCACGCCACCTGGATCGTGAGCACCACCATGGGCGCTGTTCTGGGCAGTGCAATCACCGACATCCGGACCCTGGGGTTTGACTTTGCGCTTGCAGCCATGTTTGCCGCGCTCCTGATCCTGCAGATCGAGAGCCGGCCCACGTGGATGCCCGCGGTCACTGCGGCAGCTGTCGGAGGCGGGGTTGTCCTGTGCGCCTCGCTGGTCGTTCCGCCGAGCTGGGCCATCATCGCAGCCACGCTCATGGCTGCAACCGTGGGCATGGTTCTGGAAGAAAGCGTGGCTTAAGATATGATGCGGACCCAGGTATTCCTGATCATTCTCGGTGCTGCGATCGTCACGCTCATCCCGCGCATCGCGCCCCTGGTTCTGCTCAGCCGCATGGCCCTGCCCGGGAGGGTCGTGCGCTGGCTGGGGCTCGTTCCTGTCGCCGTGCTGTCCTCCCTGCTGGCGCAGGCGGTCGCCATGCCCGAAGGCAGGCTCTCGTTGCCCCCTGAGAACCTTGCCATGGTCGCCATTATCCCTGTGCTGCTGATCGCTGTGCGTACGAAAAGCCTGATCATGACCGTGGCAGGGGGTGTGGCCGTGATGGCGCTGCTGCGATGGGTAATGGGGTAGGCAGAGCAATCCGCCGGCAGGCCTCGGACAGGCCGGAGGCAGTGGTGATCTTCAGGCAGCGGGAAATCGCGGTCTTGACCGGCTTCTCCGATAAGCGGGCTCCGGTGACGACGAGCTTGCACGGAGTGAAGTCCAGCTCTTTCGCACAGGGGTGTTCCAGGATCAGGTGCAGCGCAGTGGGTACGCACACCGGGAAGGCGCACCGGCCCCGGAAAACATCTCATCCCCGGAGTAGGATCTTGCGGACACGCCTGCATAATCAGCCAGGCCGTGCAGGAAAATCCATAGTGAAATATCCCCGGTATTCTGGTAACGGATAAGGGGTCGAACCACGGGTGCGACACCATGAATCTTCCGGCGGTCCGGTCCGACGGGTTGATGATTCAAACAGGAGGTGAAACATGCTCTATACCCTGGCAAAGGTGCTCAATGTCCTGAACTCCGAGGCAGACCCTTCACAGATAAGCCTCGCAGTCGCCCTTGCCCTGATTGCGGGCCTGACCCCGCTCATGAGCCTGCACAATCTTGTCGTGCTCCTTCTGGTGCTCGTCCTGCGCGTCAATCTCAGCGCGTTTCTGCTGGGGCTGGCGATCTTCTCGGGCCTGGCGTATCTGTTCGACCCGCTTTTTCATGGAGCAGGGCTCTCCCTGCTCTCGGCCAAGCCTCTGGAAGGGCTCTGGACAGCCATGTACAACATGCCCATCTTCAGGATCGCGAGGTTCAACAACACGATCGTCATGGGCAGCCTCGTTGTCTCGCTCGTTCTGTTTTTGCCTGTGTTCTTCCTCGCCAGGGCGGGCATTGTGCGGTATCGCGCGCGTTTTCTCGCATGGATGAAGAGGACGAGACTTGCGCAGGCTATCTGGGCGAGCACCTTCTATAAGATCTATGCATCTCTTCCCGGCAGGCACTAGGGAGGGTGGTATGAGAAAGTGGGTACGGTGGAAAGGGCTCCTGGCCTTTGTCGTGATCACGGTCCTGTTGGTGTTTTTCTGGCTCGTGCTTGTGGACGACCTTGTTCGAAGGGGAATCGAGCGTGCAACGGCCTTTCTGGTAGGAGCCGAGGTGAATGTGGACAATGCAGATCTCACCTTCTCTCCTCTGGGCTTCGTGGTCTCGCGGATACAGGTGACCAACCCGGACAACCCCGAGACAAACGCCCTGGACATCCAGAGGATGGCGTTCACGCTTAACACTGCGCAGCTCTTCATGCGCAAGATCGTCATCGAGGACATGAGTGTCGAGGATATTGCGCTGGGAACCATGCGAGAGCACCCCGGGCGCGTCTACCGGAAGACCGCTCAAGAGGTGACTCCTGTCCCTGGAGAGAGGGCTTCCTGGTTCGAGGTGCCCGACATCTCGAGCCAGAGCGTCAGACAGGCACTTGAAGAGGCCAACCTTAAAACCGTGAATTCCGCACGCGCACTGAGCAATGAGATCGAGAACAAAAACGAGTTCTGGAACCAGCGGATAGAGCATCTTCCCGACAAGGACCGCCTGCAGGAATACCAGGCTCGCATCGAGGCGCTGAGCAAGGCGCGCAAGGGCGATTTCAGCGCCCTGCTGCGGAAAGGGACCGAGGTGAAGGACCTGTATTCCGACATCAATGCCGACCTGAACCTGCTCAGGGACAGCTACCGGCGGTTTTCGGAAGACTACAGAACCATCACCGCGCAGGTGAACCGGCTCTCTGAGCTGCCCGTGCAGGACGCCCGGCAGATCGCCCAAAAATACGGCCCGAGCGCCGAAGGCATCGGCAACATCAGCTCCATGCTCTTTGGCGAGCAGGCCGGGGTGTGGGTGGAGCGCTCGCTCAGATGGCACGAGAGGATACGGCCCATGCTCGATCGCGGCACCCTGACGGCTGAGGAGCAGAAAGAACTCCGGCCGCCCCGCTCCGAGGGGATAGACATGCGTTTCAGGGAGTATGCCCCGGCGCCCGATTTTCTGATCAGGAAGGCCGCGGTCTCTGTGCTCACTCGCGGGAGAACGCTCATGGGAACGATTCAGAATCTTACCCCTGATCAGGATGTCCTGGGCCTGCCCATGACCTGTCTCTTCTCGGGAGAAAACCTCGAAGGAATCCAGGGCATCCGTCTCGAGGGCACCTTCGATCATGTCGACCCATCAAGCCCGCAAGACATGGTGCGCCTCGGTCTGGAAGGCTATGACCTGGGCACCAGGAATCTCGGCCAAGAGATCCTGCCCGTGGAGCTGCAGCAGGGCATCCTGGACACGGGCCTCACTGCCGCGGTCTCGGGCCGGTCAGTGAATGCGGATCTGGCGGCGACCGTGAGATCGGCCCGTTTTCTGGTTCGCCGGGCCGAGCAGGCCGCAGGCTTAAGCGCTGCGGCCGAAAAGGTATTTTCCGGGATCAGCGGGTTTTCCCTGAATGTCGGGGTTTCGGGCGAGCCGGAAAACTATGCCGTGAACGTGTCCTCAAACCTGGACGACAGCTTCCGGGGCGTCATCGATACCCTTGCAAAAGACCTTGCCGCGCAGTTTCAGACACAGGTGAGGACAGCGCTCGAGCAGCGCATAAGCGGGCAGATCAGTTCGGTCGAACAGCAGGCCGGATCGCTCGGGCAGATCAGCAGGGAGCTCTCAGAGCGGATATCCTTTGCCGAGTCACTCCTGAAAAGCAACGTGTTCTCCCTGCTCTAGCCGATCGTGGGGAAAGGGGCGCTGCACCCTGGCCCCACGACTTGACTCTATGATCTCCTGACCCCCGGGGACGCCACGGCTGCACAGCGCCCTGTTCCACCGGCTGCCCCGGGTGGTACGAAATCGCCGGATGCGCTTACTACTGCCTCTTGTATCCTGAGGGGATATCAAAGGTCCCTGCGGGAAGGGCGTCGATGGATATGGTCTTCACCTCGGTCGTGCTCGAGAAGAACGGTGCATCCGTATTGGGCCTGGCGCTGTCGGACGCCTTTTGGGACACGGCCTTGGAGACCATGCCTCCCAGCCCGCCGAGCAGGTCGTCTTTCCCGGTGGGGATGGAGATTCCGCCCGGTTTTTCTTGCGGCTCAGGGGCCGCCGGCCTGTCGCCGGCCACGCTCCAGTTCACCACTGTGCGGATGGGAAAGCCCTTGACCTTGGTCATCTCTTTCTTGAACTTCTCAAATCCCTTTGCCAGCTCCTCGTCGGATGCACGGCTGGCCATGGCGAACGCTCCCATGCCGAACTGCTGCATCTCATGAGGGGAGACCTTGATGCCCAGCTTTTTCATGTAGGCCTGCGAAAAGGCCTTCTGCTCGGACTGGAGCTTTTTGATGGCAGGGGTCTCGGGCGTGGTCCAGAGATTGGTCTTCATGGTGTTGGAGGTTTTTTCCTTTGTTTCCAGGTCTTGGAGCTCGACGAGCCAGGTCATGAGATATTTCTCGCAGGCAAACCCGTTAATGCTCTGCTTTGCTCCGGTCTTCTTCACCTGAAATTCGCTCCTGGTCACCTCGGCCTGGGGTTTATCCTCCTCATCGTCCGCACCCATGTCCTGTCCGCCATCCAGATCCTTGATGTCGAAACCGACGAGCGTCTCCTCGGCATAAGCCTTCTTTTTGGTATCGAGGGTCCAGATCACGCCTTTGTCTATGCGGGTGATGGTAGTTGTCTCGCTCGTGCCTGCAACCCAGGAAAGAGCGGGGCCCGTGAACTTGATGGATGACGTCTCGATCTGTTTGTCGCCCTGTAGCCGCGTGATTGTGGTTCCCTCGTATGCACCGCTGCCGCCAAAACCGCCGAACTGGATGAACGACTCCACGTGTACAGCTTTTCTCAACAGAGACAGAATATGTCGGCGCAAATGAAGTCAAGCAGAATCACTCATGCCGGCTTGACTTTTCATCCTTGACTTTGCAGCCTGCCGGAATATACCTGTTTGTGTCATGGCCAGTAAACGGCAACCACGATTCGATTTCGACACCCCGGTCGATCGTCAGGGCACTGGAAGCCTCAAATGGGATCTGTATCAGGGTCGGGACATCATCCCCATGTGGGTCGCAGACATGGACTTCACCTCCCCGCCCGCTGTGATCGCAGCCCTGAAGAAACGCGTGAGACACGGCGTGTTCGGCTATAGCCTGCCTCCAAAAGAGCTGCCGGAGGTGGTTGCGCACATGCTGGAGTGCGAGCACGGCTGGAGGATCGACCCGAAGTGGCTGGTATGGATGCCCGGTCTGGTGACCGGCCTCAACGCATCCTGCCGGGCCGTGGGCGAGACAGGCGACTCGGTGATGACCGCCACGCCTGTATACCCGCCTTTTCTGCAAGCACCGGGGCTTTCCGGCCGGTCACTGATCACGGTGCCCCATATCGACGACCACAGCCGCTATGTCTTCGACTTTGCCGGCATGGAGGAGGCCATGACAGGGCGCACCAGGCTCTTTCTGCTGTGCAACCCTCAGAACCCCACGGGTCGGGTCTTCGGCCGCGAAGAGCTGCTCCGCCTGGCCCGGATCTGTCTGAGCCGGGGCGCGATCATCTGCTCGGACGAGATCCACTGCGGCCTGATCCTGGAACCGGATGCGCCCCATCTCTCGATCGCGGCCCTCGACGAGGAGATCGCCTGCAGGAGCATCACCCTGCTTTCTCCCAGCAAGACCTTCAACATCCCGGGCCTGGGCTTTTCCCTTGCCGTGATCCCGGACAGCAGCCTGCGCGAGCGTTTTCGGCAGGTGATGGAAGGCATTGTGCCCCACATGAACATCTTTGGCTACACCGCGGCCCTGGCGACCTACCGCGACAGCGCAGCCTGGCACCGGGCCCTGATCGACTATCTGAGAACCAACAAAAAGCTGGTGGAGACCTTCGTGGCCCAGACGCCGTGCCTGAGCATGCGCCACGTGGAGGCCACCTATCTGGCCTGGATCGACTGTCGGCAGCTCGGCACGCAGGACCCTGCAGCATTCTTCGAACGCCACGGGGTAGGCCTGTCGAATGGAAAGGATTTCGGAGCGCCCGGCTTTGTGCGCCTGAACTTCGGGTGTCAGCGCAGCACCCTGATCAGGGCCTTGGAGCGGATGGAATCGGCAGTGGCCGGACACCGGGGGTAGCCCGGGGCCGGAGCCGGGCTGCTCGTGCCATGCAGGACCCCGAGCCCGGCAATGTCCTGCCGTACTTTTTCTGTCCTATGCGGTCCCCCGGATCTCTGCCCGCATGCTTTCGATGCCCTGGCGCACCAGTCCCCGGGTTTTCCCGATGATCGCCTCGAGCCAGGCAGGGATGTTTCCCAGGGTGTCAAGTGCCTGGCCCATGCCCTCTTCCATAGCGCGGGCCAGAATATCGAGTTTTTCCTCCGAGCCGTCCCATAGAGAGCGGGCAAAGTCGAGGATCCGCTGGGCCGTGTTTTCAGGGCTGAAGAGATCGGCGCCATAGGTAAAGCCGCCGAACCGGCTCAGCTCATATCCTGTCTTGCGGGCCATGCCCTTCCATGCATAGTCCATGGTCATCCGGGTGCCGTCTGTGAACTTGATCTCCACGCGCAGCGACTCCTTTCCATACGGAGAAAAGGCGGAAGACCTCAGGTATTTGTTCAGCAGGATTTCTTCGAGCATCTTCGGCGAGGACTGCTGCTGTTGATACAGTTGCGCCTGAATGACCCCTATCCCTGAAATGTTCATACCTAAACCTCCCTGTCTTTGGCAGAGAACACAAAAACTAAAAAGAAAATATATACAAGGCGCAGGCTGTTTGCAAGTCAAAGTACATGGAGGCTTGAAATAGATAAACCTTTTTGACAGATCAGCCTGATCGTGGTATCTTTTTTACCATCATTGCCTCTCACCATGAATGCATCTGCATTACCGGGGGTCATCCCCTGATTGTTTTTTGTAAGATGAGATGAGGAGTACAATCACACGCAGGGCTTAAAAACCACCCTCAGAGAGGGATGCGAGTTTTTTGCAGGAGAAGGTGTGAAATCCGGTTTTCAAGCCCCGTGCAGGATGCGGGAAAACGGCTTGATCGGACTGTTTTTCCCATATGCCAAGAATCAATGTGCGGGAGAGAGTCAGCTTGTCGGCCGCGGCAAAGGGTGGGCCGGATAATGCGCAGGCCCTGCTCAGACCCGGATGGCCAAGGATTTCGCAGGAGGCCGGATGTCGTCAAAGATAATCTATGAAAGATTTCTCTGGTTTCACAGCCAGATGAGACGGGGACGATATCCGAATGCAACCACCAGGGCAAGGCATTTAGAGATCTCCATGCCCATGAGAACGGTCTCGGTCAAAGTTATTTATTTATGTAATAAATTATCCATCTTGAGCAGCGACGAGTTTTTGAGGTCTGCACACGATTTTCGCCCGGTGTCGCGCCTTAGATTGATGAGCGGGCATGGCGTACTGATCATAAGACAGCCAGGGGAGACAACAGATTGTCGGGTTATTAAGATGGAAAATGGATTAATAGGAATGGAAAATAAGTAGGGTTTAGCTGAACCTAGGTATTGGGTTGAGAAAAACCTGCAAAATGGACAGAAATAACAATTGATTGTGCCGGTTCATAATAGATATCCGGTGAAAGGAGATGCTAATATGAGTAAGCACTTTGTGAATATTGAAGTAGCAGGTCCGGCAGCAATGTTCTCACGTCCTGATACAGGTGCAACGCCTGTGTCATATCCTGTTCCTACTGCATCAGCTGTCAAAGGAATGTTCGAGGCCGTATTACGAAAACCCCACATTTATATCCAACCGACTTTAGTGGAAATCTGCAAACCCATCCGATTTGAGCGGTACATAACTAATTATGGCGGTCCCCTTCGTAAAGGAAAAGATATTAAGGAGAAAAACACTTATCAGTTTTTAGCTACTATCATTGTTGATGTACACTTTCGCATCTATGCTGAAGTTCATATGAAAATGATGAGTACTCGTAGCAAAGAAGTACAACAGTTGCGTCGACGACGAGGACGAGATTGGCGACCGCAATTTAAGAAACTTTTTGCTGACAGGCTCGAGCATGGGCAATTCTTCTATACTCCGTGTTTAGGATGGAAAGAGTTCATTCCAAGCTACTTTGGCCCAATCAGAACCCAAGATGAGCATGGCCAAAAAATCGATCCGGTAGCGACGGGCGAGATACATATTCCAGCTATGTTAACCTCAATGTGGGACCATCACGATTATAGACCCTGTTTTGAAGAGAGGTGGATCGTTGATGGAATAATGTCCTACACACATGAGCGGCCTCCCAAGGAGGTGCTAAATGTTGAGTGAAGGCTATGACTTGTTACTTAGTCTTTACGATTGCGGTTTCGATATCCCAAAGGGAGATTCAGATGTTAAAGAACCGGGAAAGAAACCAGGATACCGTTTAGGCCTAGGCGAAAATGGTCTTCCTCAAATTGTAGAGGAGATCGACCAAGAATCAATGGGAAGTCTATGGTACCATAGGGAAGGCAATCATAATGCTTTTCCGGTCGTGAAGATACAGCATGCTATTCTGAGAATCCTAATCGATGATCCATTACGGAAAAGAATAGACGCATTAAAGAAAGCAGAGCAGATCCAGAGGATTAAAATCCTTAGGGAAGCTATTGATACTCGTGAAATTCAACTTCCTGAACGTGATTTGCATATGTGGGGCCGTTTGAAAGACAAGGCGCGTAATTGGTTGGATATATTTAAAGGTTCAGACGAAATTTATCTTGCCCTGCCACTCATGTTGCGCCGGTTTGTATCTTCCTGTGTGTCACCCGTGGATTTGTTACACCATCTTAGTTTATTAATCGTCCAACGACTTGAGCAAGGCCACCTTCAGGATGTCAATCTTGCTCAAAAAATTCTTGTAGGGACTATCGACAAGAGGTACCCCCGCAAACCAGCGAAGGCAGAGGTGCCAATCGTCTTCGATGCTGCTGAATTAACCAATCCAATTTCAGTGCTTGACCCACGCATGCGTAGATATGTGGAAAAAAATCTTCTTGTCAGTGAAGACAAGGAACCAGACGGAATCTGTGCACTACAACGTGAATCCCGAGTTCTGTTTAAAAAAAGACCTCCAGGGCCAAAACTTGGTGCCCTTGGTGAGACAAAACTTTTTTCAAAAAACAAGGATACACCTTGTGAATTTCGATACCTCAAAAAGGTAGAGTATTGGGAAGATGTTTCAAGGTCATTCCCGGTAGGCAAACAGATTGCGACCGATATAGCGGCGGCTTTCAAGGAAATCACAACTCCAAAATATAAGGGAAAAACCTGGCGCATGGTCGCCAATGGCAAATGGGAAGGAAACGGTAAGAACAAGAAGGAGAAGAAAAACCTTTTGCTCATTTACTGTGAAGGTCAACCTATCATCAGCGATGAAGCAGCGGATTTATTTGGATGTGATGAGAAAGAAAAACGAAGCCAGTTTGAGAACGATGCTAAGTCATTGTGCCAAGCATTAGATGGTATCATTAAGCACCACCCACAATCTCGGCTTCACCTGCTACTCATCGGCAAGGCGGATAAAGGGAAATCACAGATACTTATGCATATAACCCCAACACCTCAAGAAGTACTGAACGCAGCCGAGAAATGGCAATGTGGGGTTCGAGAAAACCTACCACAGATTACATTACCGCTTCTACCCGAAGAGAAAGGTCAAGAAACGGTGGATGGCAAACCTTACACGCCATATCCAGACCGTGTTGTACGCCTGCTTTCATCACAATGGAGACGTGGTGGCATGGATGATCTTAAACTTGAAGGGCCGGCGTTGCGACAGGTATTAGATTTTATGATACGCAGCCCTGGCAAATGGGAAACGGCAGGTGAAAATTTACTAAACCTCACTATACAACGGGTTGGTTCGCTGCTGGTTGATATTGCTGCTACATTTCATGCAGAGGAAGAGAAACGAATTGATAAATTCAAACAGCCTATGCGAGAAGCAGCACTTCGGGCAGTCTCATTACTCGGAATCCTGCTCCACGCGTTTGGCAGAATAAAGGAGGTTTATATGAATGATATTGCATTCCAGTTAGGTCGCCTGCTGTCTCTCGCAGATACATTGCACCGAGAATATTGTGTGCATGTGAGAAAAGGTAGTATTCCGCCTCAATTGATAGGTAACGCCCTCATGCCGGCAGCGGCCGATAATCCAGAAGATGCAATAGATCGACTGAGAGAACGGATGAATATATATCAAGCATGGGCAAATACTGCTGTTGGAGAGGAGTACCGAAAAGCCAATTGGGCCTTAGGTCAAATGGGCGAAATATGTAAGGAAATAAAACGTCCATTACCCTCAGTCACAGACCAAACATTTCGTGCAGAATTATTCCTGGGGTATTTAGCCAGGCCATAGTGAGAATATTCAAAGAAAGGAGATAAACCCATGTCAAATGGACAGAGGCAATCTATTCCTCCCCGTGCAACAGGGCTGATTGTTATTGCAGTTGAGAATGTTAATCCCAACGGTGATCCTGATCGTGAGAGCGACCCACGCCAGCGAAGTCATGACAGGCGTGGTTATATTTCGGGTGTCTCATTTAAAAGAAAGCTCCGCGACCTCGTTGAATTAAAAGAGGGGCCGGTATGGCAACGCATGAAAAATAAATTCAGTCTTAAAGATGATGAATTCTGTATCCTTGAATCCCGCGAGCGTGGATTCTCTGAGGTAAAAGATGCCGGTGAAGCGTGGCGCAAGGTTCTTGAGTTGATCGATAAAGGTGATAGTGGCAGTCATGTTGCTAATAAGTATTGGGATGCTCGCACATTTGGTGCAACATTTCTAGAAAAAGGAGAAGATGGGTCGTCAGAAGCAGGAACGGCTACAAGTGATAGAAAATATATACGTACAGGTGTTGCACATTTTGGGATTGCGCTCTCTGTTGCTCCCGTCCGGATTCATCGTGACACAAACACGAAAAAAGCATCCGCTCAAGAATCAAAGGACCGCGGAATGGCTCCACTTGCTTGTCGATATGTGGAGCATGGATTATATTGCATGCCTTTCTTTGTAAATCCAACGGCAGCAATAAAAAGCGGTTGTACCAATAAGGATATAGCGCTACTTCTTGGGTTAATTAAGTGCGCTTATCAAGAGACAAGGTCAGTAGCTCGTGGTCACGGGATCATAGAGATACGCCATGCATGGTATGCTGAACATGATGATGATCTTGGTTCGTTCTCGGAATTTGAGTTTATCGAGAAACTAACCCCCCGACGACTAGGTGAGAATCGAGACAAGGAATCGATAAGTGGTATACCGATTGACGAACAATATAATGTTCCCATAGAGCTGCCGAATCATGGCGAGCGAGTGTTTCGAGGCAAATTAAAAAGCAACAAGCTGTACGATCTCTGTATTGAGTTGCCGGAATGGTGTGATAAAATTGGCAAAGAGGGCAAGGATGTCTAATCATGTGCCTTTGGCCCACAGCCAACGAGGAGAAGCTACAGCGCAAACATATCGGGTGCATATAACAAACGTTCACAAATCTGCGGTTCAGAATGCATATTGCGCCACAGCATATTATCAAGGCAATGGCGAGAAGTTTATTCGCTGGGTTGAGTCTGCTGCGCTCTATCACGATTTAGGGAAACTCGATAAGGCTAACCAGGACATACTAAAACAAAATTCAAGAAAGCCTCTTCCAATTGCCCATGAAGATGCAGGAGTGGCCGCTCTTTTAGAAACCCATCATAAAGAATCATCAGTGTTGATTGCTGCTCATCATGCAGGCTTATTCAGCAAAAGCGAAGAAAAAATGCCGAATAAAAAGAGACCATTTCGAGATGAACGAAGATCTGCATTTCTCAAAGGATGCTCCGTCGACGAATATGTTGATGCCCATCTTCGTGATTACCTTAATATTCACGACGATGCTGGGCTTAATAAGGTAGACCGTGCAAAAAAAGATGAACAACTTCACCGTTGTGGCTTCACTCGCCGTATTGCTCTTTCCTGTCTTGTTGATGCAGATCATGGAGACACTGCTCGCTACTATGGCAATGAGGTTGAAACACTAAAAGTTGAACCGAGATGGAAGGAGCGTCTAACAGCTTTAGAACGCTACGTGGATGGTTTGCCGGAAGGAAAAACACAACGTGAGCAGGAACGAAACAACTTGCGGAAACGTATGTTCGGAACCTGCCTTGGTGCATCAACCGAGCCCTCGATTAGAACCTGTGATGCCCCTGTAGGCAGTGGTAAAACGACTGCAGTTATGGCGAACCTTTTGCGAGTGGCGGCAGAAAGAAAACCTCAGTTACGGCATATTATAGTGGTTCTCCCTTATACCAATATCATTACCCAATCGGTTGAGATCTATCGTAAAGCACTAGTGCTGGAAGGAGAGCGTCCAGATGAGGTTGTGGCTGAGCATCACCATAGAGCAGATTTTTCTGATTTGGACCTGCGACAACTTGCCACATTGTGGGAGGCACCGATTATCGTTACCACCGCCGTACAGTTTTTCGAGACCCTAGGCAGCCATCATCCGGCCAGATTACGGAAATTACATGAACTACCTGGCTCGGCCGTTTTCGTAGATGAAATGCATGCAGCAATTCCCTCTTATCTATGGCCACAGATGTGGCGTTGGCTTGAAAACCTCACACAGGATTGGGGAGGTTATTTGATACTGGCGAGCGGTTCCCTTCCGAGATTTTGGGAACTGGTGGAGTATAAAACTCTTATTCGAGGCAAGCAAAAAGAATCTTTGATCAAAGTGCCTGATTTGATTACTGACAATTCACTGCGCCATGAGTTGAAGAAGGTGGAACAGAGACGGGTCAATTATTGTCGACGGGCTGAAGATGCCCCTGCACTGGATTGTCAGGGTGTTGTAGATTTTATTATTCAGAAAGATCCAGGACCGCGACTTCTCATTGTAAATACCGTACAGACAGCCGCAGCAGTTGCCCTAGCAATGCGCAAATCAGGCCATAATGTTTTACACCTTTCAACAGCACTCGCTCCAGCTCACAGGGACTTGATCGTGGAAAGAGTTAAGTTGAGGCTAAGAGATAAAATAGAGAATTGGACACTTGTCGCAACCAGTTGCGTCGAGGCTGGGATGGACTTTTCTTTTAGAACTGGATTCCGAGAGCGTGCATCAACAGCTAGTCTTATTCAGATCGGAGGTAGAGTTAGTCGAGGTAACGAATTCTCCGATGCTGAAGTATGGGATATTCTTCTCCGTGATAATCTGTTTCGTAATAATCCAGCTGTATCTATCTCGCGAAAAGCACTGGACCACTTCACATTGGATGATTTAAACAAGAAGGCTTCATTTGAGCTGGCAACTATTGCTATGCGACGCGAATGGACATCCGGTGCAGAAGAAAAAGCAAGGAAACTCACGGAGTACGAAGAACAGATGGAATATCCAGCCGTATCAAAAGAGTGTCGGGTAATAGACACTGATACCCGGACTGTTATTATTGATGAGTCCATAACTGATGCAATCCGGAAAGGTAAAAAGATTTCTAAAACAGAAATAATGAGATACAGCGTTCAGATATGGGCTGACAAGATTGATAGATTATCTTTGGAACCTGTACTTAGTGACAAACAAGGACTTGGTCCATGCCTATATTTTTGGAACTATGAATATGATCCAGATTTCCTAGGGTACATGAAAGGTGTGCTGAAGCTTGAAGATTTCATTGCCGCAGGCGGGGCCATTGTTTAAAAGACATGTCTATGAAAAAAAAGAATGAGATAGTACCAGTATATAGTGAATTGATCCTGTACCAGACCGAAGACGGCAAAACCAGAATAGATGTCCGTCTCCAGGACGAAACTGTCTGGCTGAGTCAGAAGCTCATGGCAGAGCTGTTTCAGAAAGACGTCCGAACGATCAATGAGCACATTGTTAATATCTACGAAGAAGGCGAGTTGCTGCAGGAGTCAACTATCCGGAAATTCCGGATAGTTCGGAACGAAGGCGGCAGGCAGGTTAGGCGTGATATAGATCACTACAACCTCGACGTGATAATTTCAGTCGGATACCGGGTGAAATCCCATCGCGGCACACAGTTCAGGATTTGGGCTACCCAACGGCTGAGGGAATACATCATCAAGGGATTCACCCTCGACGACGACCGGATGAAGCAGGCCGGAGGCAGCCGTTACTTTGACGAGCTGCTGGCAAGAATCAGAGACATCCGTTCTTCCGAGAAGGTTTTCTGGCGCAAGGTGCTCGATATCTATGCAACCAGCGTCGACTATACGCCTGGCGCCGAGTTGTCCCAGCGGTTCTTTGCCTCTGTTCAGAACAAGATGCACTGGGCCGCCCACAGACATACTGCGGCTGAGATTATTTATCAGCTATCAGCGGGCAGAGGCAGCGAAGCCGAATATGGGCATGACGGTCTGGGCCGGTGGTTTGCCCAGGAAATCGGATGCGGAGATCGCGAAAAATTATCTGGACGAAAAAGAGCTCGACGTGCTGAACCGGATCGTATCCATGTATCTTGATTATGCAGAGCTGCAGGCCCTGAACCGCAAACCCATGCATATGCGCGACTGGATCGAAAAGCTGGATGATTTCTTGAAGTTCAATCACCGGGATATACTGACGCATGCCGGAACGATCAGTCATGAAGACGCCCTGCAGAAAGCCCACGCCGAGTATGAGCGATATTGGAAGGAGCACTTGAATGAACCAGCACAGATCGAGCAGGAATTCCTTGAATCGGTCAGGAGTATGGAAAAAGTTGAGACGACAGGTGAAAATAGGAAACGGAAATCTACAGACACGATACCCGGCCTGACACGACATCTGAGAAAACAGAAAGAAAAATGAACATGCCTGTAATCTTCGATAGCGAATAAGATAATGGAGGCAACAAGATCGCAAAATAGGTAATAACAATGTATATGGGTAATAAATTAGGCAATGGGCAATGGCATGTACGACATAGACGACCTGATCCAGCTTTCGGCATTGCAGCATTTTGCCTTCTGCCCGCGCCAGTGCGCCTTGATCCACAACGAGCAGGTCTGGATTGAGAGCCTTCTCACGGCAGAAGGCAGGCTCATGCATGAGCGCGTGCATGATGAAAGGCAGGAATCCCGGCGTAATCTACGTATGGAATTCGGCGTGCCTTTACGGTCACTGAGGCTCGGCCTCATCGGCAAGGCTGATGTGGTCGAGTTTCACCGTATGGAGGATGGGAGCTGGATGCCGTTTCCGGTTGAATACAAAAGGGGCAGGTCCAAGGCGGATGACTGGGACAAGATCCAGCTCTGCGGCCAGGCCTTGTGCCTCGAAGAGATGCTGAATATCCATATCACAAATGGTGCGCTCTTTTACGGCAGAACGCGGCGCAGAGAGGATGTCGATTTTGGCTCACTTCTACGCAGCAAGACTGAAGAAATAGCGCGTGCAACCCATGAGCTCATTGCATCGGGGCAGACACCTCCTCCTGCCTACTCAAAGCGTTGCGACCGGTGCTCTCTCATTGAGGTATGCCTTCCGAAGACCATGCAAAAGAAGAGGACCGTAAAAAGCTATCTCTCTCGAATGGTGAACGAGCCGTGAAAAAACTTCTTAATACCCTCTTTGTAACCACGCAGGGCGCGTATCTTTCAAAAGAGGGGGAGACTGTTGTCGTAAACGTGGAGAGGGAAGTGAAGCTGAGGGTGCCTGTTCACACGCTCGGCGGAATCGTCTGCTTCGGGAATGTGCTTTGCAGCCCGTTTCTCATGGGCTTCTGTGCGGGGAATGGAGTGGGGTTGAGTTTTCTCTCCGAGTACGGAAGGTTTCTCGCTCGTGTACAGGGGCCGGTGTCGGGAAATGTACTGCTCCGCAGGGAGCAGTACCGCAAGGCCGATGATCCGGGTTTCTCGGTAGGCGTGGCAAGAATGGCGCTTATGGGGAAGATAGCCAACAGCCGTATCGTACTCAAGAGGGCCATACGAGATCACGCCGAGAAAGATTCCATGGATGCGGAAAAGGTCGGTCTTGCCTTGAAACGGCTGACCTCGTACTTGAGCACACTGGAAAAAGAGAACCACCTCGATGTGGTGCGCGGGTTTGAGGGTGATGCTGCACACGCATACTTCAGTGTTTTTGACCAGCTCATTCTTGCCCAGAAGGATGACTTTCAGTTTTCAGAGAGGAACAGGCGGCCGCCGCTGGACAATGTTAACTGCCTCCTGTCGTTTATTTATACCCTGCTTGTTCATGATATCCGATCAGCCCTGGAGTCCGCAGGCCTGGACCCTGCGGTGGGATTTCTTCACCGTGACAGGCCCGGCAGGCCCGGGTTGGCGCTCGATATCATGGAAGAGTTTCGGCCATTCATTGCAGACAGGCTTGCGCTCTCTCTGATCAACCTGAAGCAGGTCCATGCCAAGGGGTTTATCAAAATGGATTCGGGCGCTGTCCTCATGAATGACGAGACAAGAAAGACGGTGCTCGTTGCATACCAGGAGAGGAAACGGGAGCAAATCCATCATCCTTTCATCGATGAAAAAGTTCCTATCGGCATACTCTTTCATGTTCAGGCGCTTTTGCTTGCACGATATTTAAGAGGAGATATAGACGGATATCCACCTTTTATTTGGAGATGAGACTGACCATAAGCATGAGAGGGCAGTATGTTTGTGCTGATAAGCTATGACGTTTCCGTGACCGATAATGGTGGCCCGACACGCCTGAGGAGGATTGCAAAGGCCTGCCAGGATTATGGCCAGCGTGTACAATACTCAGTTTTTGAATGCATTCTTGATCCTGCCCAATGGGTGGTTTTGAAGCAGAGGCTGATAGATGAGATAAAACCTGAAGTAGATAGCTTGAGATTCTATTATCTTGGGGCGAACTGGAGAAGACGGGTAGAGCATATCGGTGCCAAACCATCAATAGATCAGGAGGGACCCCTGATTGTATGAGATGCGCGAACCACAAGCTGACATAAATACAAAGAGGTTCGCGCATCATCCAACTCAGCGAAAATACATGAGATTAAAAAAGGTTCTTTGGAAAATGAATAACGAAATATTCGAAAGAAATAAGGTTCGCGGTAATTGTTTAATAAATACAGTGAAAACAAAATAGTACACAAAAGCAGTCGCCCCTCGCGCAGGGGCGTGGATTGAAACCCTGCGATAAAGCTCTGATGAATGGCAGTTGGTCAGTCGCCCCTCGCGCAGGGGCGTGGATTGAAACCCGGTGGAAAGGCCGCTGCCGCCGTCCTTGGCATAGTCGCCCCTCGCGCAGGGGCGTGGATTGAAACTTCGTTGCCACCGTATCACCGAGCCGTTGCGCTATGTCGCCCCTCGCGCAGGGGCGTGGATTGAAACATTAACCACGTTCGCAGCCTTTTCGAAGCGGTCCGTCGCCCCTCGCGCAGGGGCGTGGATTGAAACCAGAATATAGACGCGCTCTGTGTCGTACTCCTTGGTCGCCCCTCGCGCAGGGGCGTGGATTGAAACGCCTGATGATGGCCTTGCATTGGAAAACCAGTTAGTCGCCCCTCGCGCAGGGGCGTGGATTGAAACTCTTGATGCTGATTCACGACCTGTTACGAATTGTCGTCGCCCCTCGCGCAGGGGCGTGGATTGAAACCTACTGGATTCAATCACCAGAAGACACCCCAGGAGTCGCCCCTCGCGCAGGGGCGTGGATTGAAACGCCCTGGCCTCGGTTTTACATGCCGTTTTGTGTCGTCGCCCCTCGCGCAGGGGCGTGGATTGAAACGTAAAATAGCCTGGAGAGTAGGCAATGATTGAGCCGTCGCCCCTCGCGCAGGGGCGTGGATTGAAACTCAGGGAGTTCGACTGATGGATGTAAGAGCATATCGTCGCCCCTCGCGCAGGGGCGTGGATTGAAACCACACATAATGTGCGGATAGTGGCCTTTTGTTGTGTCGCCCCTCGCGCAGGGGCGTGGATTGAAACCAGATCAAAGACACCACCCATGCCGAGATGGTTGGTCGCCCCTCGCGCAGGGGCGTGGATTGAAACTATCGTAAACGTGGTTGTGTGAATGTAACCGTCAGTCGCCCCTCGCGCAGGGGCGTGGATTGAAACGCCGGGATGATGCCGTTCCACTTATTACCGTCCGTCGCCCCTCGCGCAGGGGCGTGGATTGAAACACCCAGGATATTAGCGGCTGGTCAGCTGGCGACGTCGCCCCTCGCGCAGGGGCGTGGATTGAAACGTATTTCACCGTGTACGTCGTCATCAGAATACCCGTCGCCCCTCGCGCAGGGGCGTGGATTGAAACTCAATGAGCATGTTTTCATAGGTGTGCAGCCTGGGTCGCCCCTCGCGCAGGGGCGTGGATTGAAACTTAATCGCGGGATCTTCGATGGGGATATTGAGATGTCGCCCCTCGCGCAGGGGCGTGGATTGAAACAATCCTGGAGTCGTCCAGGAGTATAAAATACCTCGTCGCCCCTCGCGCAGGGGCGTGGATTGAAACATCGTGCCGGTAGCCCGCTCAACCAGGATCGTCCGTCGCCCCTCGCGCAGGGGCGTGGATTGAAACGCGTGAGAGTGGGCGGCTGGATCGCGTGGAAGAAGTCGCCCCTCGCGCAGGGGCGTGGATTGAAACCCGTGACAACAGGCAAGTCATGTCTCGTATGGGAGTCGCCCCTCGCGCAGGGGCGTGGATTGAAACGGAACCATGGAAATGATGGCCGACGAATTCGACAGTCGCCCCTCGCGCAGGGGCGTGGATTGAAACACTCAGTTCAGAGAGCGCCACCCGCCATATGTCGTCGCCCCTCGCGCAGGGGCGTGGATTGAAACATGCCTGTAGCTGAGAGAATGGCAAAAGAAGGATGTCGCCCCTCGCGCAGGGGCGTGGATTGAAACTCTTAATGACAACCTCATTTTCGAGGCTATAGAGAGTCGCCCCTCGCGCAGGGGCGTGGATTGAAACTACCCTGATCACGATGCGTGGGCCGTGGCCGTCAGTCGCCCCTCGCGCAGGGGCGTGGATTGAAACTCGCTTGGCATGGTGATGATGTCCCCATCATGGGTCGCCCCTCGCGCAGGGGCGTGGATTGAAACGCATGCATCAGATAATCATGAAAAACCAGCTCGAGTCGCCCCTCGCGCAGGGGCGTGGATTGAAACAATCTCCAGGTAGTCGTCATAGATCGCGCACTCGGTCGCCCCTCGCGCAGGGGCGTGGATTGAAACATCAATTCGGCCCAGACCTGGAGGGAAGCTGCCGTCGCCCCTCGCGCAGGGGCGTGGATTGAAACTCGCTGAATGCCTCGGGCTGTCCGGTGGCCCACGTCGCCCCTCGCGCAGGGGCGTGGATTGAAACCAGGGAGTGCGGATCAAGCACGACCAGCCCAAAGTCGCCCCTCGCGCAGGGGCGTGGATTGAAACCGGAATCACTCATCAAGGGCATGGAGAGCGCGCTGGTCGCCCCTCGCGCAGGGGCGTGGATTGAAACACGGAATCAGGGACGAGGCTCGGGGAGTTCGGCGTCGCCCCTCGCGCAGGGGCGTGGATTGAAACTACTCCTGCAGCCCGTTCGGGACAGGCGACATAAGTCGCCCCTCGCGCAGGGGCGTGGATTGAAACGTCATAGGCGATAAGGATATCTGGTATGTCAAAAGTCGCCCCTCGCGCAGGGGCGTGGATTGAAACTCCATCCTCGGGATCAGGGTGGAGTTAGTCGGGGTCGCCCCTCGCGCAGGGGCGTGGATTGAAACTTTATGACGCCGACACTCCTGGAGCAGCCCTGGGTCGCCCCTCGCGCAGGGGCGTGGATTGAAACCGGTCATCATGGAGGCGCTGAAGGCCGCGACGCTGTCGCCCCTCGCGCAGGGGCGTGGATTGAAACCTGAACTCATACTTGAAATAGGGGCTGTTCGGATGGTCGCCCCTCGCGCAGGGGCGTGGATTGAAACTCCGATCAGATCAACGGAGGCCTCCAGGAGGTCTGGTCGCCCCTCGCGCAGGGGCGTGGATTGAAACCGTATTATTACGACCACGATGATTACACGCTAAGTCGCCCCTCGCGCAGGGGCGTGGATTGAAACGGGACGGGGGATATCAAGACAGGCAGCCCGACCAGTCGCCCCTCGCGCAGGGGCGTGGATTGAAACATCGAACAGCTCATAGCTGATCTGTTTGTTGACTGTCGCCCCTCGCGCAGGGGCGTGGATTGAAACGATCACAGCCTGTACGTACTCAGGTCCACGCAGAGTCGCCCCTCGCGCAGGGGCGTGGATTGAAACAATGGTTATCTTCACTTCTCCCCTCCTATTTTTTGTCGCCCCTCGCGCAGGGGCGTGGATTGAAACGGGCTTACGCCCCCACATCCCCGTGGTCCTTGAAGTCGCCCCTCGCGCAGGGGCGTGGATTGAAACTGCTTCTCCAGGGCCTCGATCTGTTCGGGTACCAGTCGCCCCTCGCGCAGGGGCGTGGATTGAAACTGAATGAGGAAACCAAAGGGCTCCTGGGCGTCGGTCGCCCCTCGCGCAGGGGCGTGGATTGAAACGTGATCCTGGCCTTGAGATGCACACAGTAAAACGTCGCCCCTCGCGCAGGGGCGTGGATTGAAACTGAATATAAATCTCCGTGGTCCTGGCTGATGCATGTCGCCCCTCGCGCAGGGGCGTGGATTGAAACGTTGCCGCGCGCTGTCCCATGGAATATCTCCAAGTCGCCCCTCGCGCAGGGGCGTGGATTGAAACTGGGTAGCGATCTTTATCAAGAAGGGGGTGCTTAGTCGCCCCTCGCGCAGGGGCGTGGATTGAAACCTCACGTTGTGCTGCGGTCCAT
>ENA-UPXM01001463-UPXM01001463.1-activated-sludge-metagenome-genome-assembly--contig:-NODE-1463-length-30103-cov-5.361355_pt1 | contig 30103 bp, 26 predicted proteins | sample MGYA00238178_ERZ772708 | MGnify/ENA primary metagenome ERZ772708 (study PRJEB29002, sample SAMN05720212) | activated sludge metagenome | isolation source: anaerobic digester from wastewater... | reverse complement strand
AAGAATGTTCTGCACCTTGACCTTCAAAACCGTGTGGAAGAAGCATTACCAAACCATTTTGGATTTTCCATTTTTCTTCGGCAGCAACTACATATTGGTCAATAATAATTTGTGCTCCATTTAAGAAATCTCCAAATTGTGCTTCCCAAATGGTTAAAGTTTTGGGAGAAGCCATTGCATAACCGTAGTCAAAACCAAGAACTCCGTATTCAGACAGATGCGAATTATAAATATCGAACCTGTTTTCGGAAATATGTCTTAAAGGAATATATTCTTCTTCTGTATCTTCTGTTTTCACTACTGCATGACGGTGAGAAAAAGTTCCTCTTTCAACGTCTTCACCAGAAATTCTGATATCATTTCCTTCCGTCAACAATGTTGCATAAGCCAACCACTCGCCAAGCGCCCAATCTAATGAATTGGCGTCGATCATTTTGAGTCGATTTTCAAAAAGTCTTGTGATTTTGGAAATGAATTTTTTGTCAGCAGGCAAAGTTGTCATTTGAATGGCAAGTTTTTTTAACTCGTCTAAATTAAAACCTGTATCAACAGGACTTTGCATTGCATCTTTCGAACTTAGCGGGAAATCTCTCCAATCACCGGACATAAAAATATCCATTGTGTTTTTTTCAATTCCCTTCGAAGCATCGTAATCTTCATCTAAAAGTTTCTTGAATTTGGATTCCATTTCTTTCAGAACTTCGTCTGAAACTACTCCTTCTTTAATCAATTCAGCTTTATAAATTTCTCTTGGATTCGGATGTTTGGAAATTGATTTGTATAAATTAGGTTGCGTAAATCTTGGTTCATCACCTTCGTTATGACCATATTTTCTATAACCTAATAAATCGATATAAACGTCTTTACCAAATTCTGCACGGAAATCTGCTGCGAATCTGATGGCATGAACTACAGCTTCAACATCATCTGCATTTACGTGCATTACAGGAGATTCTGTTACTTTAGCAATATCTGTACAATAAATTGAAGACCTCGCATCGATATAATTGGTGGTAAATGATACCTGATTGTTCACAACAATATGAACAGTTCCGCCAGTTTTGTAACCTTCCAAAGTCATCATTTGCGCGATTTCGTACACAATTCCTTGTCCGGCAATAGCTCCGTCACCATGAATAACGATTGGCAAAACTTTTTTGTAATCTTTATATTTATGGTCAACTTTTGCACGACAGATTCCTTCTACCAATGCAGCTACTGTTTCAAGATGCGATGGATTCGGGGTTAAATTAATGATTACTTCTTCGCCAGATTCTGTTTTAATTGTTTTTGATGAACCTAAATGGTATTTAACATCACCGGAAAATACATCTTCTTCGAATTCTTTTCCTTCAAATTCTGAGAAAATCTGTTTGTACGATTTTCCGAATATATTGGTTAGAACACTTAATCTTCCACGGTGAGCCATTCCCAAAACCACTTCATCAACTCCTAATTGAGAAGAGCGTGTAATTAATTGATCTAATGCTGGAATAAGTGATTCACCACCTTCTAATGAAAATCTTTTCTGACCTACAAATTTGGTATGAAGATAATTCTCAAAAGCAACCGCTTGATTAAGTTTTTCTAAAATTTCTGTTTTTTCTGGCGCTGAAAGTTTTGCATGATTTTCATTTACGGTAATCCATTCACGAATGAATTTCTTTTCTGAAACGTTGTTGATATGCATATATTCAACACCGATTGATTCACAGTAAATCTTTTCAAGATGTTTAATGATTTCCTGCAACGTCGCTGCAGAAGACATTCCTGTTTCTGTTGCAGAATTAAATTTTGTGTTTAAATCGCTTTTGGAAAGTCCAAAATTTTCAATATCCAAAGTTGGTTCGTAGTGTCGTCTTTCTCTAACAGGATTGGTTTTGGTAAATAAATGACCTCTCTGTCTGTAAGCTTCGATTAAATTGAGAACTTTAAATTCTTTTTGAATGTCATCAGGAATCTGTTCTTTAGAAACAATTTGATTTGAAATCGGCGCCGAAGTTTGTGCTGAAGATGGCGCGATATTTACCGAATCCTCCTCGCTGTAATTTTCGAGTGCAAAATCAAATCCCTGAAAAAATGCTTTCCAGGAAGGCTCTACGGAATCGGGATATTTTAAATATTGCTGATATAAGTCTTCTATTAACTGCGAATGTGCAGCATTCAGGAATGAAAATTTGTCCATTTTTTACAGATTAACTCTTTATTTTATTTAAAAGACAAACTTAGCAAAAAAAAGTGAGGTAATAAAGCTGAAAGACCTTTAAAAAAACTTAAAAAATTTATCTAAAAACAGGGAGCGATAATTTAATCATGGTATTGGCTTCGTCTCGAGGTTCCTCTAGAAAAGTCTGTTGCAATTCTCCGGTTCGAAGCGTGTCTTTTTTAGCTTGAAGAAGCAATTGCTGAATTGCTTTTGTTCTTCCTGCGTAGTTTCCACGGTAATAAATGACGTAATTTTTAGATGCATTTAGGGTTCTGAAGCTGAAATTATTGTCTGAAATTCCAATTCTTTTTGGGAGCGGAATACTGTAAAAATAAGAAACTTCTTTGTCTTTAAAATTATCGGCATCTGTGATTAAAATCGGTTCACCATATTCGTCGCTTTTTTTCGCTAAGTCCATTTTAACGTAATTCAACACCTTATTATGATTGATCACTATATTTTTGAAAAGCGCATTTTTGTCATTTTTGGAATTCACATTGATCCCCAAAAGCAACTGGATTCCCTGGTTTTCAACCATCAAACTGTCGAATTTTAAACTTTCGCGTTTTCTATCTTTATCGACCTTATTGCCCAATGTATTGTAAAGATTTTTCATGCTTAAATCAATCTGATCTGCAATAAAATCCTCTGTAAGTAAATTCAAAGAACGTTTAAGAAAAGGTTGTTTGGGAGTTTGAATGTACCAAACAATTCGCGTTTTCCCTTTATCGGCCACGAATTTCACATCGATGAGATAAGGATTGCTTTGCATGTCTTCATAAAAGCGATAACGCAATGTTTTATTGGGATTCGCATATCGTATATACAAATCTCCCGCACTTTTTTTGTTTTTTTTGTCGTGAAAAGTCATGGCACTTCCCTGCCCTTCATAAGGCGTGAAATATTCGAAGGTCCATTGATTATTTTGACTGAAAAAAGAATTCCACGTGCTGAAATTCTGTAAATTATTAAATTGTGGAAATACTTTTTCTACGGGATAATTTATTTCCTTTTCAATGGTAAATTTTTTATTTTCCTCCACGAAAGACATGGATACCGCGTAGACAGTAAAGAAAAAAATGATGAGTAGAAGTCCGAATTTTAACCAGCGCATATCGCAAAAATACAAAAAGTAACATAAAAAAAGCACGGCGATTAAATATTGCCGTGCTTTTTGACTTGATTTGTTATTTAAGGGATGATGGTTCCTGCACTAATAACTGCATTTTTTTTCACCACGACGATTCCGTCTTTGATCGAATGATTCTCATAATCGCCATCGGGAAGATGTTTACCACCGATGATACGAACGTTATCACCAATACTGCAATTTTTATCGAGAATTGCATTTTCTATAAAGCAATATTTTCCTACGCCCAAATTTGGTATTCCATTCTGATCGTTGGATATGATATTTTCGGTACTTTGATAGTAATCTGCTCCCATCATATAGGTGCATATTAAGGTGCTTCCTTTATCAATTCTACTTCTGTTTCCGACGAGAGAGTTTTCAATTTTATCTGCCATTACAATACATCCATCCCCAAAAATAGCTTTGCTCACATAAGATCCCAAAATTTTTGAAGGCGGAAGCATTCTGGCTCTTGTGTAAATGGGTGCATTACTGAACAGATCAAATTTTGGAAAATCTCTGGTTAGATCAATATTCGCATCAAAAAATGATTCAATGGTTCCGATATCTGTCCAATAACCATCATACTGAAAGCTCAGTGTTTTATAGACACCAATTCCGTTTGGTATGAGTTCGCCGCCAAAATCGTCGCCGGGATCTTCTGCAAACATTTTTTTCAGAACAGCCTTGCTGAAAACATAAATTCCCATCGAGGCCAAATATTCCTTTCCTTCGTTCCTGCTTTTTTCGGAAACTTCCGATTTCCAGTCAACGAGCAAATCAGAAGAAGGTTTTTCGATAAATGAAGTAATATTCCCTTCGTCATCAGATTTTAAGATTCCAAATCCAGGTGCATCTTTAGCATTCACAGGAATGGTCGCTATGGTAATATCGCCTTCGTTTTTGCAATGGTAATCGATTAGTTCGCGAAAATCCATCTGATAAAGCTGATCACCGGATAGAATTAAGATATATTCATAATCATATTTATCAAGATGTTTCATCGATTGGCGCACTGCATCTGCGGTTCCTTGATACCATTGATCGTTTTCTACATTCTGTTCTGCGGCTAAAATATCTACGAAACCTCTGCTAAATATATCAAAATGATAAGAATTCTTGATGTGTGAATTCAAAGAAGCTGAATTAAACTGGGTTAAAACCAAGATTTTGTTGTAGCCCGAATTCAAACAATTAGAAATTGGAATATCAACTAATCTGTATTTTCCAGCAATAGGAACAGCGGGTTTTGACCGGGAATATGTTAACGGAAACAGCCGACTTCCTCTTCCACCACCGAGTACGATTGAGATGACATTGGGTTTCATACTTAAATTATTTTGTTATTTAGTAGTTAATTGCTTTATAACAATATTAGTACTTTTTACGCACTAAACAAAATTTTATAACGTGATAGTTATTGAATTAATATGATTTAATGCTGTGTGCAACTGAAATTAACATCCTAATTCAAAAAGACAGGAGAATGTGGATTAAAATCTGTTTCAGTTTTCACGAAGATGAAATAAACCATTATCAAGATATTTAAAATAATTAGAACCACAGAAGTATTTGTGAGGTTGCAGAATTATTGACTGCGATAAAAAAACCAATTGCACCTTCGAGGACCAAAAGACAAAGCATTTCTCTACTTCACATTATCCAAATTTTTTGCTCAGTTCCCAAGTTTTGATAATGATTCCGTTTTGATTTTGATCCAAAAAAAAAGTCTCCCAATTACATTGAGAGACTTCGCGATCCGGACGGGATTCGAACCCGCGACCTCCGCCGTGACAGGGCGGCATTCTAACCAGCTGAACTACCGGATCAATTTTTTGAAAAGTAATTGTAAACTTTTTGCGATCCGGACGGGATTCGAACCCGCGACCTCCGCCGTGACAGGGCGGCATTCTAACCAGCTGAACTACCGGATCATTAGAATCAGAAACTATGTTTCTTTTTGGTGAGTGCAAAAATACAACTTTATCCCTATCTACAAAACATTTTTACAAAAAAAATGCTTCCTTTTATAGAAAGCATTCATTATCACCTGATTATTTTTTATAAATGTGCAGATAATTTCTCAGCAATTACCTCTTTCGACGCAACTCCTACGATTTTATCAACGACTTGCCCACCTTTGAAAATTAAAACAGTCGGGATATTTCGGATTCCGTAGTCCACAGAAACTTGCTGATTATTATCAACATCAACTTTTCCTACAACTGCTTTGCCTTCAAAATCGGCAGCAATTTCCTCTACAATTGGTCCCAACATTCTACATGGTCCACACCAAACTGCCCAAAAATCTACCAATACTGGTTTATCGGAATTCAAAACCATTTCTTGAAATGATTGATCTGTAATTTCTAATGCCATTTTTATACTATTTTTAAATTAATTTTAAAGTACAAATTTACAATTTTCCTGCTTAGTCAAAAAGTAAATCATCTATGTTCAATATTTGTTTTTTCTATATTAAAAGAGACCGCAATCTCCTGTAAAGCATCGACTAACGTATCTATTTCTTCTTTCGTTGTCAAATGACTGAAAGAAATACGCAACGGCGTACAATTTTCAATTTCGTCCTCGTCCAGAATCATCATCATCACCATAGAAGGTTTTGTAGCACCGGATGAACAAGCACTTCCCTGAGAAACAGCAATACCTTTCATATCGAGTTTCAAACCGATCATTGGGTCTTTGAAGGGCAATAAAACACTTAAGACTGTATATAAACTTGTTTCTTCTTCAGCACTTCTCCCGTTAAATTTCACGCCATCAACTTCACTTAAAAGACGCTCTTTTGTATATTTCTTAATTTCCTTTATATGGGAAGAATACTGATCCATATTATTCAGAGAAATTTCCAAAGCTTTTCCCAAACCTACAATACCGCAAACATTCTCCGTTCCAGCTCGTAATGATCTTTCTTGTGGACCACCGGTGATAATTCCCTTTAATCCAGAAGCTTTTCTTATAAAGGCAAAACCACTTCCTTTCGGGCCGTGAAATTTATGGGCACTGCAAGATGCGAAATCCAACGGAATTTGGGAAAAATCCATTTCCATATGCGCCATTGACTGTACCGTGTCTGAATGAAAAAGTACTTTATTCGCTTTACACATTTCAGCAACTTTCTTAAGGTCTAACAAATTGCCGATTTCGTTGTTAGCGTGCATTAGTGTTACTAAAGTTTTCTTATCGGAACTCTTGATGATTTCTTCTAATTGAATCAAATCGAAATCTCCTTTTTGATCGGGACGAAGATACACGACTTCTACCCCTCTCCGTTTTTTCATATCTAAAACCGTCTCTGCGACGCACTTGTGCTCCATAGGAGAAGTGATAATCCGCTCTACTCCTAAATGGTTTACACACGATTTAATAATCATGTTATTGGATTCTGTACCGCAGGATGTAAAAATTATTTCCGCCGGAGTTACATGGAGATAATCTGCAACTTGCCTCCTAACGTTTTCAATTAAGATTTTGGCTTCTTGTCCGAGACTGTGAGTAGAAGAAGGATTGCCGTAATTTGTTTTCATCACATCAACCATCGCATCGATTACTTCTTCGGAAAGTGGTGTCGTAGCAGCATTATCCAGGTAAATTCTATCCATTATTTTACTTTCTTTTTTTAAGATTTTTCGCAGTTCAAAATTAGTGAAAAAATTCAAACTTGCCTTCATTCGCCCAAGCTAACATTTCTTTATCTCCTGAGGTGTCGCCAAATGCTATTGTTTTATCAAATTTTTTATTGCCAATTGCGTCGATTACTCGATTTACTTTTTCAGCATTATTGCAATTTTTTCCGATAAAATTTCCGGTGAAAATATCATCTTTATATTCAGCACGTGTCGCTAAAAGTTTAATATTGAATTTTTCTGCAAAAGGTTGTACCCAAATATCCAAAGAAGCAGAAACAATATAACATTCAGTAGTATTTCGGTCGATATTCTTGATAAATTCTAAAGCATTTTCTCTAAAAATATCAGGAAAATTGGTATCGAAAAATGCTTTTGATTTGCTTTCTATTTTAGCTTTCCGTTCCCCTTTTAAGATCGAGGAAATAAAACTTTTTTTTACTTTTTCAGCATCGGCAAGTTTCAGTTTCAATAAAATAAATAACGGTATATGCTTGATAAACTGCAGCTTGAATTTGCTAGGATTATAAAATTTGAGGTACAGAAACATGGTGTCTTTATAGGTTAAAGTGCCATCAAAATCGAATAAATACAGCTTTTTCATATTGGAGTAGTGATCAATAATAATCGACTTGTGTTCGATTAAAGTTTCAACTTTTTAAAAATAAATTCCGGAATATTTTTGATGATCAACATGATGATTCTCCAGATCGGGAGAATATACGCCACATTTTTGCCGCTTTTGTAGGCTTTGTAGATGGCTTCTGCAGCTTGTTTTGGTGTGGCTGTTAATTTTGGATTCAGCGGTAAACCTTCGGTCATTTTCGTATCCATAAAACCTGGTTTTATAGTAAGAACATGTACTTTTCTTTCAAACATATAATTCCGGAGTCCGCTTAAATAAGCTGTTAAACCCGCTTTTGCACTTCCATAAATAAAATTACTTTGCCGACCTCTTTCACCTGCAACAGAAGACAAAACGATCATCGTTCCGGCGCGCTGTCTTTCCATTTTCTTTGCAAAAAAAGTAAGTACAGGAACTAATTTTGCGTAATTGATATCAATAATTAATTCGGTATTTTTCTGATCATATAATCCCTCTTCGGTACCTTCACCTAAATATCCTGTGGCGCAGAAAAGTAAATCGGAAGAAATATAATCGAATTTGGTATAATCAATTTCCGATCTTAGATCCAATTCTATGACTTCCGTTTGCTGTAAAAATTTCACATCGAGATGTTTCGCAAATTTCTCTGTGGTTTCTTTGTTTGAGGTAAAAAGGTAAATTGTAGAATATTTTTCGTTCGCTTCTAAAGCTTTTTCGATAAAAGCCTGAGAAATTTCTGAATTACTGCCGAGAATAATCATAGTGGAGAGATAATTGTGGATGAATATTTACTTTTAGTCAATAATTCAATTGTTATTAATGATCCTTTTGTGCTGCATCGAAACAAACTTCGGATTCTGCACATTTTGAAGGTAATTGGTCAAAGAAGATTTGCTCATGCTGTCTTTGCTCAAATAAATTCTACCGCCGTACTCCTCCACAATTTTGTCTAATTTTTCGACCAAATTTTTCAGTTTCGCATTAACTTTGAAATCTAAAGCCAAAGTATAGCCTTCGACCGGAAATGAATTGTAAGCATTAGGATTATTTTCGCCAAACAATTTCAGGACCGCCAGGAACGATCCGTTTCCACTTTTGGCGATGGTTTCTAGAATTTTTCGCATTCCTTCCTTTCCTTTCTCCTTCGGAATTACCATTTGATATTGTATAAATCCACTTTTCCCATAAATTTTATTCCAGTCGTTGATGGCATCTAATGGATAGAAAAAAGTTTCGTAATCAATATAACTTTTAACTTCTTTGTTGCGTTGCTTATTAAAATAAAGAAGGTTGAAAATCTTGACCGTTAGATTATTAAGTAAAAAATTAGGAAAATAAAAAGGAACCGTGGGATTCAATTTTTTCTTTAGTCTTAAGGGATTATCCTGCAAATTTTTTGGGAGTTGATGTCTGAATGCGTGTTCGCCTCTCATCAGAATACTTCTGCCGATATTATTGCCTGTTTGCAAGCAGTCGATCCAGGCGACATTGTACGTCCAGTTCTCACTTTCATCAAATAATTTGAAGATTTCGTCTAAATTTTCTGCTTTGATGCTTTCCTGACGAATATACGCCGTTTCAATATTTTTTAATTTGAATTTTGCAGAAAGAATAATTCCTGTTAAACCCATTCCACCGATGGTTGACCAAAATTTCTCGACGTTTTCTGTTTGAGAGCATTGCAGAACATCACCATTTTCATTTAATAAAGAAAATGAAATCAGATACTCCGAGAAACAACCTTCAGCATGGTGATTTTTGCCGTGAACATCGGAGGCGATTGCTCCTCCAACGGTGATAAATTTGGTTCCCGGTGTTACAAAGAGAAAATAACCTTGAGGAACGATCACTTGAAGTATTTCAGAAAGAAGAACTCCAGATTCACATTCTAAAACGCCATTGAGTCGATCAAAGCTTATGAATTTATTTAATCTTTTCGTTGAAAAAATATGTTCAGAAAGAGAGGCATCGCCATAACATCTGCCATTTCCACGCGCGATGATTTCGTTGCTGTTATCTACGAAATTGATAATTTTCTGAAGGGAATCTTCTGACTTTATTTCTTTTTCTACAACAGGAAAATTTCCCCAATTTGTGACTTTCTGGATAAAATTCGGTTTCATCTCTTGGTATTTATTTTTTTAAGGTCAGATGCAATCGACAAAGAATTTTCATTATTGGTTGCAATTTCGAGTCTTTGCGATTTCATTATTTAAAATAAATTTGAAGTAAAAAGGCAGCGACCCACAACACCAAAGTGATCTGAATATACCGGTCTCTGTAAATTATTTTGGTAGGAGATTCGGTTTTATTGTAAACCAAGGTTTGTTGTAAATATCTTAAAAAGGCGAAAACAACAAAAATCACGGTATAGAAAACCCGTGCATGAAAACGTTGCTGAACTTCGGGAGAAAGCGTAAACATTAAATAACAAACAATCGCCAAAGTACAACTTACAGAAAGTGCAATATCGGCAAATTGCACATTGTAGCCATCCAGAGCTTTTCTGGTTTTACCGGAAATTTGTGCGTTGATCAATTCTCCTCTCCTTTTTCCGATGGCCAAAACGAGTGCTAAAACAAAGGTAAGCAATATTGCCCATTGAGATATAAAAATGCCTGTAGCATAACCTCCCGCCAAAACCCTCAAAACAAAACCTAAGGAAATAATACTCACATCGATGATTGCGACGTGCTTAAGCTTAAAAGTATAAGCCAAATTCATGAAAAAATAAAATGCAATGATCGTAGCAAATTTCCAAAAATTATGATGAAAATATTGCGCACCACAGTAAACAAGTACGATACTCAAACTGATGAGCGCGACTAAGAAGATAAGCGCTGTTCTTTTTGAAATTGCACCACTTGCAAGTGGCCGTCTTCTTTTTTCCGGATGTTTCCTGTCTGATTCGATATCAGAATAATCATTAATGATGTAAATAGAACTTGCAGCCAAGGAAAAAATAATGAAAGCAAAAATGCTTTTGCCCAATAAATCGAAGTTGGTGATATTGCCGGAGAAAAATAAGGGAACAAAGACGAAAAAATTTTTGATCCATTGTTCTACGCGAAGCAGTTTTAAATATTTAATCATTCGTATAAAAAATCAATTGCGAAATTAGTGATTTTAAAATAAAAAAATCCGCCGAAGCGGATATATAATTATGAATTGAATGAAAAATTACTGTGCAGTTTTTGCATCATTGATCATATCTTGATTTGCAGTAATTGCAAATTCTACTCTTCTGTTCTGCGCTCTGCCTGCATCGGTATCGTTACTTGCGATTGGATCAGCTTCACCCATTCCCATTGTATTCATTCTCGCTGAAGCAACAGCTTTAGATGACAAATAACTTTTTACTGCCGCAGCTCTTCTGTCAGAAAGGGAAAGATTATAAGAATCTGCTCCTTTACTGTCTGTATAACCGTAGATATTAATATTAGTATCTGGATTATTTGATAAAACGGTTGCCAACTTATCTAAGTTAGCTTTACTAATTGCTGTTAAATTCGAGGAATCAAAAGCAAAATTAACCATGTTTTCTTTCAGTGTAATTTTTATTCCTTCACCTACTCTTTCTACTTCCGCTCCAGGCAATGTTTCTTTGATTTCTTTCGCTTGCTTATCCATTTTATTACCGATAACATTCCCGGCAACACCACCTACGATTCCTCCTAGAACCGCACCAAGTGCAGAGTTACCCCCTTTTCCGATGTTATTTCCTAAGATTCCACCAAGAACGGCTCCTCCTGTAGCACCGATTACGGTACCTCTTTGCTGATTATTTGAATTTTGTACAGCTTCACAACTTGTCAAGATTAAAGAAGACGAGATGAAAAGTGCAGCGATGTTTGTTTTGTTAAAAATTTTCATAATTTATTTTTTACTATTATTATTTCATTCCTGTTCTAGCGAAATTATAAACGATTCTTACATTATCGCTACCTGAAGGAACATTTTGTTCTAATGAAAACGAATCGGTAGTTTGGCTGATTAAGTTAAGAGAATACCCTACAGTAACAGCTTTTGCTTTAGATCCTTCCAATAGTTTCTTGAATTTGAATTCAGTTCCGTTTACTACTTCGAATTTAATAGGTTGAATAACACTTGGACATGCGCCACCTCCGCTTAAAGTATAAGAACCGCTGTAATTATTCGGGATTAATCTCCAATGACTTCCAACGAAACATTTCGCATCAGCTCCCTCATCAAAAGGTTTAACTTTAAAATTTTTGTCGTAATCAACACTTGTTACTTCCCAATCTCCTTTTAGTTTAAGAAATTCTACACGGTCAGATTGTGCTGTTTTTGCTGTTTTTACGGTGGAACAAGAAACGCTCATAATAGCGCCTACAATTCCTGCAAGTAATAAATTTTTCATAGTGATTTAATTATTTAAAATACAAGTTACAAAAAACCGTGCCAATTGTACACACAAAGAAAAAAAATCCGTTAAAAACGGATTTTTTTAATATTTAAGAATTTTTTATTTTACTTTTTTCATTTTTTTCTTTTTTACCGCTTTGGTCTTTACGGTTGAAGGAGAAGAATTCGCTTTGTAAAAATTGGTATAAGCGTATTCTGCTGCTTTTTTCAGGTCGATCACCCCACCTGCTTCAGATATAAGATCAAATCTATTGTTTGTATTGGAGCTGATCATCGCATTTACAGTAGATTTATTCGTTGTTTTCACCAATGACTCAATTACTTGAGCAGGTGTTAAATTTGGCATATACGCTAAAAGTACCGCTGCACCACCTGCAACAACTGGAGAAGCCATAGACGTTCCCTGAAGATAGGCATATTTTGAAGCTGGAACCGTAGAATAAATTTTTTCGCCTGGAGCAAAAACATTCACCATTTTCTGATTATAATTGGAAAAATCTGCTCTTAAAAATTCATTATTATTTGTAGAAGCTCCTACCACAATCATGTTGTTGATAAAAGGTTTTGCATCTTCCACGTTTTTGAAATTGGTTGGATAATACACATTTTCTGCAACGTTTTCATTTTCGTTACCTGCAGCTTTCACCAAAAGAACTCCTTTGTCCTGTGCATATTTAAACGCCTCCCAAACTACATTTTTACCCGGTGAAACTGGCTTTCCGAAACTCATATTTAATATTTTCGCACCGTTATCAACTGCATATCTCACTGCATTTGCAACATCTTTATCTCTTTCGTCACCATTAGGAACAGCTCTTACAGCCATAATTTTTGCAACTTTGTAACCCACTCCGTACTGTACTTCTTTTCCTTGCGGAAGTCCGGCAATAATTCCGGCAACGTGTGTTCCATGCTCACCTTTTGGATCTGCATAATGATTGTTACCATAGGTTTTCTGCGTATAATCATCATAATTATCGCCTACAATTGCAGCACGAGGATCAAAATCAAGATTATATTGTTTGGTTGCCTGTACTTCGAAATAACCTACAGCTTCTTTCATTTGATCTTTTAAAAATACAAACACTTCTGCAGGTGATTTTCCATTTACATTCGGGTCTTGCGCCATTTGAGATAAAATAGAAGCAGACATTGCCTGTTCCTGATTCGTAGGTTTAATCGCTGCAACCAATTCCGGAGTTAAATTTTGCCCATTAAGCATTCCCACCATCGTTGGAATTAAATCTTGAATTTTTTTATACGTTTCGTAGCCTTGTTTAGCTTCAACACCTTTCTTTGTAAAAATTTCTTTAGACTTCATGTACATTGCAAAATCTTCAGGCATTTTAGCTTGATTTGCTTTGTTTTTTGCAGAATCGTCGCCTTCGAAAATCGGCTGGTATTTTTTCACAACTCTGGTAACTTCTAAGTTATCATCGGTGATATCACCATTTTTTCCACCAATGAAATTCCATCCGTGAACATCATCAATGTATCCGTTTCCGTCGTCGTCTTTTCCGTTGTTTGGAACTTCATTCGCGTTGGTCCACATATTTTTGATCAACCCAGGATGACCTACTTCTACTCCGCTGTCTAAAACACCTACAATTACGGGAGTTGGTTTCAGACCTTTGGATTCCAAATATTTATAAGCATTTTGGGTATTTACACCATATATATTGGTAGAAGCGAAATCTTTGTGGTACCAAGTCATCAGATCTTTATCTTGCATCGGATCTAAAGGTGCAACTTCAGTTTGTGCAAAAGTGGCAAAACCTGTCATAAAACAAGCTGCAATGAATATTTTTTTCATAAACTAACGATTTATTTGTTTTGAATGTTTTTTATATAGGTCAAAGATTCCGGTCCTTTGTTACAAAGAAGATCAATGATAGAAAGATCTTCTTGAAAACCAAATTTTTCGGTAAAAGTTTGGTAGTATTCTTCGAGAATAAATTCTTGCTCTTTTTTGGGAGAGAATTTTTCTCTGTAGTTTTCTTCGGTCGGATTTCTAAAATATTCTTCGGTCAAAGAATAACCTTTATCTGTTTTCAGAATTTTCTGAATAATTTTTAAAGCGTTCAGATTAAAAGCAAAGAGGGAATTGGTTTTAAAATTGAAAATTTGTTCGAGTTGATCTTCGTAATATTCAAAATACGGAGATCTTTGATAAGCGGTTTTGATCGATTTCCAATGGATTTTTTCCCAGCCATCGCGGTGCGAAACTTCGATTTCGTTGATGGTTCTAGTGCCGTTATGTTTTACGGGAATGATTAAAAGTAATCTTCCGTTTGCGCCATACACTGCAGTTCTGTTCCGATAAGTCTGTTTCGGAAAACTTTCGAACTGTTCAAAAACGATTTCAGCATTTTCTCGAAGAAAAACCGAAAACCAGGAAATAGGCGGTAGATAAAAGAGGGGTAATAAAATTTTCATAATTAAAAAACCAGTCAGTAAAATTTTAATAAAAAAGCAAATCCCGGGTATTCATCCAAAATTCTAGCCCCGATCGCAACGGCATCCTTTTATGGAGCTTCAGCGGAATAAAAGATATAGTGGAGAGCGGGATTAAGCTCCTAAAACTAATCTTCGGAATCTTTTTTCTTGAATAGTTTTGCGATATAATCCCAACCGAAAAAGACGATTAAAATGATCGCTGCAACCCACCAATAAGAGGTTTTGTTGGCTTCACCGGTGTTTGTAGCTTTGAACATGCGATCCCAACGGAATTTTTTTCCTTCTGGTTGATAAGAGGAACTTTTATCCGCGAAAAGACCTTCTACACTTAACCACGTAAACATGGGAGAACCGACAATATTTTCTTCGGGAACGAAGCCAAAAAACCGTGCATCGAGCGATGCATCGCGATTGTCACCAATCATCATGTAATAATCTTGCTTGATGGTATATTGCGAAGTTTCTTGTCCGTTGACGAAGATTTTACCGTTTTTGTTTTCGAGTTTGTTGTGCTCGTATTCTGAAATAATCCAGCGGTATTCGGGTAATGTTTCCTGATTTAATTGGACTACATCGCCTTTTTTCGGGATTCTAAGTGGTCCGTACCAATCTTGATTCCATTTTTTGTTGATGGGGAAAATGGATTGCGTGGTATCAACATGTTTCGTGTAACCATCGTGCATTGCGTTTAATTTGAGGGAAACTGCAGCGGAATCTTTTGGCCAAATATGCTCTTTTAAGTCAATGATTTGTGGCAAAGCTTTGATTTCTCTTGCGGTTTCATCGGTCAAACCTTGGAAATCGTATAAATAACCGGTTTGCGTTTGAACTTCCTGCACAGGCAGAAATCCGTATTTCCTGTAAAGCGCGGGAACGTCGAGTTGGCTTACGGTTGTTGCAATAAATTTGTGTTGTTTTTTCTGATCTCCCAAAATAGTTTCGGGTTTCCCATTCACGAAAAGTCTACCCGCACGAAATTCTAAAACATCGCCTGCAACGGCAACGCAACGTTTTACATAAGGATCTTTGCGATCGATCGCAGTGTGAACGGAATCTTGGGGATAATTGAAAACAACGATATCGTTTCTCTGTGGTTTACTGAATTGCAGAAGTCTTGCGTACGGTAATTTCACGGCATCAACATAAGATTTCGGATCGTCTTTTGGATTTCCTTTTTCGCCAGTATCCATCATTGTTCCCTGCAAAAAGGGAATTGCAAGAGGTCGCATCGGCATTCTGAAACCGTAACTCCATTTATTTACAAAAAGAAAATCTCCTACGAGAAGTGTTCTTTCCATGGATCCTGTTGGAATACCAAAAGGTTGGGTTAAGAAAACGTGTACAATGGTGGCGAAAACGACCGCAAAAGTAATCGATCCAAGAAAAGATTCCTTTTTGCCTTCTGCTTTTTCTTCTTCTGTCAAATACAACTCGTTTTCTACCTGCAAATCAGCGTCTTTGGAATAATTGACCGTCGCCATGTAAATGAAAGGAAGGATTATGGTGAGTAATTTTTGAACAAAACTCGTTTTTCCAAAATGCTTCATTAAAAATAAATGGAAAACAGTCATCATAATTGGACCAACAATGGGAATATAAGCTAAAATAACCCACCATTTGGAGTGCTCTGTTTCTTTCTGAATAATGTAATAATTATAAAAAGGAACAAATGCAAAAAGCGGATTATAACCCATCTTTTTAAAAAGTTTCCACGTAGAAATCCCCATCAATACTGAGAGAATGATCACGTAAACCGAATAAGTAAGAAAGTAGTTCATATTTCTAATTGGTAATATTTGAATGATTAGTTTGTTTTAAAGCGCTTTTGTTACAAATGCTTGAGGAATTAAGTATCTACAAATTATTGCTTACAGCTTATTGCTCATAGCTTATTGCATATTGCTTAATGCTTGCTGCTAATTAAAAAGGACGTCTTTCATCGAAAAATTTCCTTTTTTACCTTGAATCCACTCCGCTGCGATTACTGCTCCCAAAGCAAAACCGTTTCTGTTGAAAGCGGTGTGTTTGATTTCGATTTCATCTACGTCGCTTTTGTAGAAAACACTGTGAGTTCCGGGAACCTCATCTTCACGAAGTGCGAAAATTCCCAGTTGATGATCTTTGGTTTCTTCCAATTTCCAGGCATCGAATCTTGGATCATTCTTTATAATTCCCTCCGCTAAAGTGATTGCAGTTCCGCTTGGTGCATCTTTTTTATGGGTGTGATGGATTTCTTCCAATTGAACTTGATATTCAGGGAAATTTTTCATCAGATCGGCTAATTTTTCATTTAAGGCAAAAAATAAATTAACACCCAAACTGAAATTAGAACCATACAAAAAAGCACTATTATTTTCGACTGCAATTTTCTCGATTTCCGGTTTCTGATCGAGCCATCCTGTGGTTCCGCAAATAACTGGAATTTGATTTTGAAGACAAATCCTACTATTTTCAAATGATGCTTCAGGATTCGAAAATTCGATCGCAACATCTGGATTATTCAAATTTTCCAAAGTTGGAGTTTCATTGAGTTGGGCAACAATACTGTGACCTCTTTTTTGGGCAACTTCCTCGATTATTTTACCCATTTTTCCGTAACCAACTAATGCTATTCTCATCATTTTTACGCCAAAAGCGTCAGATTTTAATTAAAAATTATAACTTAAACTTAAACCGGCTTTTGAATTATTTTCGGAAAATTCATCGAAAATTACGGTAGGTTTTAAAGCCAAATCAGGATCTTTTCTCCCTTCATACAAGTGCGCATCTACGACTGCATCGACAATATTCAGAACATAAATCAAGGCTGTAACTGCGATGGCATAATCGCGCTGTCTTTGTGCACGATCCTGAGTTCTACCCAAAGCTTCTGCAGAAATACCCGGTATTTCTGAAAACTCATGAGGTTGCCCATTCAATTGTGCGATAAAAGCATTTCGGTATCTTGTATATTGTTTTTGATTCCAAAGTGTGATTCCGATTCCGGTTCCGATTCCGCCCCAAACGATCGGAATTTTCCAATATTTTTTATTGTAATATTGTCCGAGTCCAGGTAAAACTGCTGAATACAACCCGGCTTTTGTAGGATTAAATTTCAGCGCTTTTACCGGCGCATTCGCTTCTTGAATATCGGTGAGAACTTCCAATTCTGCTTTCGGTTTATCTACAGAAACAGAGTCTTTAGGATAATTTTCTACCCGAATGGTATCGTTGCGATTGACCTGAGCGAAATAGTTCAAGGAAAATAAAAGAAGCAAAATAAAGGTAAGTTTCTTCATTTATTTAAAGTGTGAAAGAATATTTTCAAGTTCTTCTTCATTTTTGAAATCGAGGACTATTTTTCCTTTTTTACCATTTGCAGCGGCTTTAATTTCGACTTTAACCTCTAAAATATCGGCAAGATTTTTTTCGGCTTTTTTAAAATGATTGGGAAGTGCTGCTTTCGTTTTACTTACCGATTGTTTCGGATTTTTCAGAAGGTTTGATTCTTCTTCGGCCTGTCTTACACTCCAGTTGTTTTTTACAATTTTCTGAAAAAGGTCGACTTGACTTTCTTTGTCATCCAAACTTAGGATTGCTCTACCGTGCCCTGCAGAAATTTCCCCACTTCTGATGGCGTTTTGCATATCGGGATTCAACCTCAACAATCGAATATAATTGGTAATGGTACTTCTTTCTTTCCCTACTCTTTGACTTAAGTTCTCCTGAGTCATGCCAATTTCTTCAAGCAGTCTTTGGTAGGTTAAAGCGATTTCGATCGCGTCTAAATCTTCTCTTTGGATGTTTTCAACCAAAGCCATTTCGAGCAATTCCTGATCGTTCACCAAGCGAATATAAGCTGGAATCGTTTCTAAACCTGCAATTTTACTCGCCCGAAAACGTCTTTCTCCCGAAATAATTTCGAACCGATCGCCATCTTTTCTTAACGTTATAGGCTGAATAACGCCCAGATTCTGAATAGATTGCGCTAAATCAGCCAATGCTTTCTCGTCAAAATACGTTCTTGGTTGCGTAGCATTTGGATAAATATCCTCTAAAGCAACTTCTACGATATTACCGACAAATTTGTCAGCACCTTCATCTGTTGCGGAATTCACCGTAGCTTTGGATTCTGCACTTAAAATTGCGCCCAAACCACGACCCATCGCTCTTTTTTTGTCTTTCATTTTTTGTAAATAATTTTAATAAGGATGATTGCTCACCTTTAAAATCAATTTCTAATTCTTAACTAAATTTTCGTTTTTCAATAAAACTTCTTCCGCCAACTGAAGATACTGAATTGCGCCTTTGCTTTCTGCATCGTAGTTCAAAATACTTTCACCAAAACTTGGCGCTTCACTTAAACGAACATTTCTACTGATAATTGTTTCGAAAACCATTTCTGGGAAATGCGAATTGACCTCTTCAACCACTTGATTGGATAATCTCAATCGGGAATCGTACATCGTTAAGAGTAATCCTTCGATATCTAACTCTTTATTGTGAATTTTCTGAACATTTTTAATGGTGTTTAGAAGCTTTCCTAAACCTTCCAACGCAAAATACTCACACTGAATCGGAATAATTACAGAATCAGCGGCAGTTAAAGCATTGATCGTGATTAAACCTAAACTCGGTGCGCAGTCAATAATGATATAATCGTAATCGTCTCTGACCGACTGCAATGCTTCTTTAAGCATATATTCGCGGTTTTCGCGATCTACCAATTCGATTTCGGCAGCAACCAAGTCGATGTGCGATGGAATGATATCAAGATTTGGAGAAGTCGTTTTCTGGATGCACATTTTCGCATCTTCACTACCTTCCAAAAGATTATAGGTTGAAAAATTTGATTGCTCAATTCCTAAACCTGAAGTTGCATTTGCCTGCGGATCAGCGTCTATCAGTAAGATTTTCTTTTCCAAAACTCCCAATGCGGCGGCTAAATTAATGGCAGTAGTTGTTTTACCGACTCCACCTTTTTGATTTGCAACACCTATAATTTTAGCCATTCTTTACAATTTTAATCACCAAAAGTACACTTTTTTCTGATTTTTGGTAGATTGCCAAACCTTGGATTTATATTAAAGCACTATCTATCAATTAATTGCGCTATAAAAAAATTATCCACAAAAGTAAATCTTTTGTGGATAACTGTTGAGGAGATATCTAAATAAATAATTTTAGTCAAATTGCATGGAGATTGGGAAGTTGAAATAGCTTCTAACAGTTTCCCCATTTAACTTTGCGGGCATCCATTTCCCTTTGATATTTTTAATGGTGTTTTCAGCCTCCTTATTAAATTTGGAATCTGATCCTTTCGCAGTTATACTAGAAATCGTTCCGTCTTTTTCTACGATAAAAGTGACTGTAGTTTTTATTAATTCACCGGTTCCTTCAAAATTTTCTGCATTGAAATTGTTCACCACTTTAGTTCTAAATGCATTAATTCCACCGCTGAAAGCTGCTTCTACATCAACAATTGTAACTGGACTGTTATTGACAGGTTTTGTCGGAGCAGGCACAGATTTTATATTTTGATCAACAATTACTGGGGGAGAATTTACTACAACCGGCGATCCAGCAATCGTTTCTGTACCAATTTTCGCATTATTGATCGCACTCAGTGGAGTTGCAGGAGTTTCTTTTTTCGCATCACGTGTAGGTGTTGGAATTTCTAGTTTCACTGTATTTTCAATAATCTTTGGAGGTACAATTGGAGCTACAACGACAGGAACTTCGTCGGGTGGTAATTCAACAGGTGTATAGATCACTCCTCCACTATCAGATTCAAGAATTGTTGGACTTCTGAAAGAATTGATTATTAATGGGGAAATTGCTAATGTACCAAAAATTGCAACTCCGATCAACAGAGATTTAGTTAGAACATTTGCTTCATTGTTTCGCATTACGTACGCACCGTAATTCTTATTGCGGTTTTCGAAAAGAAGTTCATTGAAACGAAATTCATTTTCAGTGTTCAAAAAATTTTTCATTGAGCAAAGATTTAAAGGTTAAAAAATAAAAATTACCATTATCGTATGAAATTACATACAACAATAAACTATTACCAAATTATAAGCCAAACAATTACTTATTTTATACAAATAGTATTCAATTCATAGCAAAATGAAAAATCAACCAGTGAGAAATTAATTGGATTCGTAGGAAAATTTTGCAAATCATTGCGTCATATTATGAATTTCATCAATGAAAGAAAATTATTCTACGCCTTCATCAATAATTAATGTTATTATTTTCATTCAGTAAAACCTCCGAAATAATGCCATTCTACTGAGGTTTAATGATTTAGACAGAGCAAACCAATCAATTATTTGAAAAAAAATATTACTATTTATTGCTATAATAAAATATAATTACCTAATTTTGAATAGCTTAACGCAATAAAAGGTGTTTTCACCCTATAAAATACCGTTAAAACACGGTGAATTACTCGAAATACTTGATATACCTTTACTTATGGAAAAATATCGGGGAAGCTGAAAACCGTATAGAGTAAGCAAAAAAACTAAAAAAACAAATTATGCCAACACAAGAAGACCTCACAAAAGATTTTATGGGCCAATTAATTGGTAAAGTCTATGACACTTTAACCAACAACAACCCAGAGAGTTTAGGACCAAACAATTTTATTGCTTTTGATCCTATTGGGAAAGTGCTAATGAGCAATTCCTTCGATTTCGCCATTAATGGAATTTTTGGAATACCACCAAAACCCAAACCAATTTTAGATAGCAAAGGCAACCAAGTTGTAGATGCAAACGGAAAACCACAATTTGATATGATAGATTATCAAAACATGGTCAATTCCACAAAAAACGGAAATTTTCTAAAAATGGAGCAGTTCGCTGCCATTACAGATGAAGTTCATGATGGAGTTCCCCCATTGCTTCCAAGTGGAAAAGGACGCGCTTTTGCGATTTTCAACCCTACTGGAAAGTCTATTTCTAAAGGATATGGTGATCTGATGGACTGGTGTGAAGTTGCCGATTCCACAATTGACCCGAAGGTTGAAACGAAACTGGCAAAAATGAGGGATAAATTATCAAAAACAAAAGTTTTGAAAAATCCTGAATTTGATCCAGATGAAATTGAAAGTGATACTAATTTGAAAATGATCACGCAGACCTTTGTATCTCCGATGTATAAAAAATATCTGGAATATGCGATTAAATACAATGATGTTTTAGAAACCAATAACGCCATACGAATCGCCGCAGACAATGGAGATTCCGATGCTGCTGCACAAATTTCCATTGACGGAAAGAATATGAAAAAGCGCGAAGACATGGCGCTTCAAGCCTGGAGTTCAATGGGATTCAAGGAGTCCGTTGAGCAAATGCAAAATTATATTGCTGAAGTGGAGGCAAAAAGTATTCTCACCTTAAAAAAGAGACTCGAGAAAGAATATAGAAATAATTTGCGAACCAAAATTTTAGAGTTCACCGACTATTCTGTCTCCTCGCCTATTCCTGCAGAAGCGATCCAACTTTCATCGGGCTGGACAAAATTTGATTCAAAAACCATGGCTTCTTCAAGCAGCTACAACCACTCAGTACACGCAGCTTCTATAAAAGCCGGTTTCAATGCCCTATTTGTAAAAGGAAATGCAGGTTCGAGTTTTAATCGAGACAGTATGAACAGCAACTTCTCCAGTGAAGATTTCAGTTTCAGTTTCAAAATCGGAAAAGTTGCAGTTGCGCGAGGTTGGCTCAATCAAAATTTCCTGGAATCTAAGTATTGGAGATTAGCAAATAATTCACCGCAGTCCATTAACAAGGATATTCTAAGTGATGGAAATGGGAAAGGTTTATTATCATCTTTAATTACGGAGTTAATCATGGTAAAAGATGTATCCTTTAAATTTAACACGCAATCTGCTAATTATTCTAAAATCAAAACCCATTTCGATGCAGGTGGCGGTTTCAGTTTCGGACCATTTTTTAATTCTAGTGCGAAATATTCTTACGACAACACCAATATTCAATCGAGTTCTCAATTTAAGAATGGAGAATTAAGTTCTCCCGATATTTCAATAATTGGTTACAAATGTCGCATTCTACCAAAATCCCCGAATACTGATCCAAGTATCAAAAAATTTGTGAGCGCAACTGAGTCATAAATCCATAGATCAGCAGGAAAGAATTCTTTCCTGCTGATTTTTAAAAAAAACAAAACTCATGAAATATTATATCGCAGTTTACGAAAAACTGAGGGAAATTTATGTTTCTCGGGGCGCCATGGAAAATGACCTTCCTTTGATCTGTCCTTCCTTGCGCATGTACGAAAATGAAGATTTAGAACTTCTGAAGCCGGCCTCTTTACTCAATGATGACCAGAAAAAAACAGAATCTATTCTAAAAAAACAAAACATTTCTTATGAATTGAATTCGGTGCCTATTTCCTCCTACTTTTGGGATCTCAATGTAAATACCGCACTTTTTGATATTTACCGGGATATTTTAGAACACAGTAACATCAGAGATTTTGAGCAAAATTTTATGCGGATTTCTGTGAGTTCAAGCGCCATTCTAAGTGATTCAAAAAACGCGGATACCAAAGAATATAAAAGCTACAAGAAATACAGACTTGCGTATGATTTGGCCTTACAAAAAATCACGGAACACCTCTCAACTTTTGAAGATTTAAACACTGACGACCAAAAAACAAACTGGAAAGATCAATTTTTAAGCCTTAATAATTCTAAAGAATTGGCAATGTCTGAGTGGAAAGTTCGAGGTTTCAAAGATCTCATCGAAAAAGAATTGGTTAGAATAAATGCTAATTCTGATGCTGATCTTTATTTGGCGATGTCACGTGATGCAAAATTCTCTTTCGATTCGGCAGAAAGAACAGACATCATTACATTTTCTGCAATTCACGATATCAATTTTATTCCTTATGATTTTATGGAAAATGAATCTGGGTGGAACTCTTTAAAACTCAATAAGCAGGAAATGGAAACCCTTTATCTCGCGGCAAAAAGCGGTAATCAAAATTTACCTTCCGAGATTTTATCCATTGATTATGATGAAAGTGGAATTGAAGCCATAGAAGTTGATTATAGTTTTGTACACCTTAAAAGATCTTGGTTTAACAAAAATTTTATGCTTTCCCCTTTCTTTGAATGGAAAGAAAGTAAACCAATTTCTGATGGCGCTACAATTTCTGATGGATTTAAGCTTCCAGCGATTCCGAAAACGATGATGCTCATCAAAAATCTGAAAATAATTCTGGATTCCTCTGTTAATTCAGCAGATGTGAATGACCCCAATAAACTCATCTTTTTTGGACCCATGATTATGAAGCAGCAACTCTTCATCAACAAAAATAATAATGAAAGATTTTTAAAAGTAGTTACAGACAAAAAAATCTTACAATCTGATCAGCTTTCGTACTTATCCAGAAAAGCTACTCCACAAATGGTGAACATACAAATACCGGGAAAAAGACCACAAATCTTTGAAAGCACCACCGGTGATCCGGTAACACCCGTTTTTAATACCATTAAAGTAGATCGAATGAAAATGGGAACAGTCCTGACTTCCAGACAAATTTTTACTGCGGTGACTCCACAACCAATTGATCCTGTGCGAACAACAGTTGCAACTCCTCTCGCAACAGACCCAATAAGACCAAAAACGTTTCCCACCAATATAAAGCTTACTTCTGCGATCTTTGTTCCCATAAATTTACCAGTATTTGAGAATCTTTCTAATGTTACTTTTCGGGTTATTGATAACAAAAACAATGCGCCAGTTTATAAGTGCAGCATTTCTATCATTGGAACCAATAGTAATAACGAAACCAATAGAATTTTTAATATTGAAACTGACCTGGATGGTACAATCTCTCAAAAGCTACCAATTGGCGACTATAATATCAGTTTAAAAATTAATGAATACGCCGCATTCGATGCCAAAATAAATGTTCCCAATACCAATCCAATAACTTTGGAGTATAAACTTCAAAGAAAACAAATTCAATTTAAGTCATTTTTCCTCATCGGTATGGTCTGCGAAAAAATGCCGAAAATACCTGCTCATTAAACCAAAAAAAAATTATAAAAAATGATTACTTTAAAATACCGAGCAAAAGCACCGGAAGTTTATACCCTCTGCGAAATGCTACATAAATTAGGCTATGCCGTAAAGATTTCTGATTCATTTACCTTAGAAGTAGATGCTGCAGTAAAAGATTTTCAGAAAAAAAACGCACTCGTAAGCGACGGAATTGTGGGAATGAAAACATGGCAAGTTTTATTCGACAAAAGTTCAAAAATTTTCAGCAGTAATAATCTATTTTTGTCTGAATCAGATTTGGTTAATTTTTCTAAAGAGCACCATCTCGAATTGGCCGCAGTAAAAGCGATTAACGAGGTAGAAAGTTCTGGCAAAGGTTTCCTCATCAATGGTAAACCAAAAATTCTATTTGAAGGTCATGTTTTTTGGCAGCAACTTCAAAAAAGAGGCATCAAACCTGAAACTATTTTAAATTCAACCAACAAAAATGTTCTCTATCCCAAATGGACTAAAGCTTTTTACCAAGGCGGTGTAAAAGAATACGACCGGCTCAACCAAGCCATCGCAATCAAATCAGATCCCAAAATAAAAGAAGCCGCTTTAGCTTCTGCTTCTTGGGGAAGTTTCCAAATTATGGGATACCATGCAGTGAGTTTGGGATATCCTACTGTGCAAAATTTTGTAGACAAAATGTACCTTCACGAAAGAGAACACCTAAAAGCTTTTGGTAAATTCTTGGAAACCAACAACATTATGACTGATTTAAGAAATAGAAATTGGGCAAAAGTAGCACAAAAATATAACGGAGCGAGTTATAAATTAAATAAATATGACCAGAAATTGCAAAAAGCGTACGAGAAGTATTCTTAATTAAAATGAAAAAAAGCTGGGAAAAATATTCTTCCCAGCTTTTCTTTTTTAAGAATCAATTTTATTAAAATAATTCTTTTCGAATAATGTTTTGGCTGCGTTCTGGTCCTACAGAAACGAGATACACATTAATTCCTAAATATTTTTCAATAAACTCGATGTATTTTTTTGCGTTTTCTGGGAGTTCATCATAACTTCTAACTTTAGTTAAATCTTCATCCCATCCTTCCAATTCTTCGTACATCGGTTCGTACTTGTATAATTTCGTGGTGGATGAAGTGAAGTAATCGATGATTTTTCCGTCTTCTGTTTTGTATTTTGTTGCAATTTTTATAGGCGAAATTCCTGATAAAACATCCAGTTTTGTGATCACTAAATTGTTGATTCCATTGATCATCGTTGCATGTTTCAACGAAACCAAATCTAGCCAACCTGTTCTTCTTGGTCTTCCTGTAGTCGCGCCAAATTCAAAACCAATCTGTCGGATTTTTTCACCCAATTCATTATCCAATTCTGTTGGAAAAGGTCCTTCTCCAACTCTTGTGGTGTATGCTTTTGCAACACCGATTAAATTTTGAAGACTTGTTGGCGGAACTCCAGCTCCGGAACAAACACCACCCGTTGTTGGTGAAGAAGAGGTCACATAAGGATATGTTCCGAAATCAATATCCAACATTGCAGCTTGTGCACCTTCGAACAAAATATTTTTTCCATCGTGAATTGCTTGGTTCAATTCCACTTCGGTGTCAACAATACGGTCTTTCAGTTTTTCTCCTAATTCTAAAAATTCACTGTAAATTTCATCAAATTCTAAAGTCGGTTTTTCAAAATATTTTTCGAAAAGCGAATTTTTTATTTTTAAATTTTTTCTAATTTTTTCTGCCAATACTTCAGGATTCAAAAGATCGACCATTCGAATTCCGACCCTTGCGATTTTATCTTCATAACAAGGCCCGATTCCTTTTTTTGTGGTTCCAATGTGAGTTCCCTCTTCTTCTTCCTCGCGATACGTATCGAGCAAAATGTGATAAGGCATTATTACGTGCGCTCTTCTGCTGATAAAAACGTGATCGGTTCGCATTCCTTTCGCTTCAATTTGTCCGATTTCTTTTAGAAAAGCTTTAGGATTCACTACTACTCCATTCGCGATGACACATTTTCCTTTGCACTGCAAAACTCCCGACGGAAGCAAGTGTAAAACAAATTTTTCCTCACCTGCGTAAACAGTATGACCTGCATTATCACCTCCCTGAAAACGTACTACATAATCAGATTTTGCCGACAAAACATCTGTTATTTTTCCTTTGCCTTCGTCACCATATTGAAGACCAACAACCACATAAGTCGCCATATTTTTACTTTTTTTTAGATTTCTACAAAAATAGAGTTATTAAAAGTTTTGGGCAAAAATTTGAATACAAATAATTTTTTTTAACAACAATATGATTATTAAAACCCTAAAAAATTAAAATACAAAAAATCCCTTAAAAAACATTAAATTTGCACTTTGAAAATATTATATGGAATCTGTTCAAATTCACGACAAAACATTTGTTCCTTATCTAAAAGATGCGGAAATTCAGGAAATTGTTAAAGCAACTGCCCTGAAAATTTACGAAGATTACAAAGATGAAACCCCTGTATTTATTGGAGTTTTAAACGGTGTCATCATGTTCTTTTCCGATTTATTAAAACATTATCCCGGAAAATGCGAAATTGCATTTATACAAATGAGTTCATACTCTGGAACACAAACTACGGGAATTGTGTATCAAAAAATGGAATTAACGAAAGACATTAAAGACCGCCACATCATCTTGGTTGAAGATATTGTAGACACGGGAAATACCGTAGAAAGTCTATTTCAATATTTTAAAGAAACCCAAAGACCAAAATCAGTAAAATTAGCTTCTTTTCTTTTAAAGCCTGATGTTTACAAGAAAGAATTTAAATTAGATTACATTGGAAAAGAAATTCCGAACAAATTCGTTTTAGGATATGGGTTAGATTATGATGAATTAGGAAGAAACCTAAAAGATTTATATCAGTTAGAAGAAGGTCGTATTAATGAATAACTCGATTTTTTTAAAAGAAATATAACAAGAAGCAAATCTCATAATATTCAAACAGTAAAAAATGATTAACATCGTTCTATTTGGTCCTCCAGGAAGCGGAAAAGGTACACAAGCTCAGAATTTAATTGAAAAATTTAATCTGAAACAAATTTCTACCGGTGATTTATTTCGTTACAACATGAAAAATGATACCGAATTGGGGAAACTCGCGAAATCATATATTGATAAAGGAGAACTGGTTCCTGATCAAGTGACCACCGATATGTTGACTGATGAAGTTAGAAAACCCAGTGATTCTAAAGGTTTTATTTTCGATGGTTATCCCAGAACTACAAACCAAACTGAGCAATTAGAGAAAATTGTAAAAGAAGTTTTAAATGATGAAATTTCAATCTGCATTTCTTTGGTAGTTGAGGATGAAATTTTAGTACAACGCCTTCTAAACAGAGGTAAAACGAGCGGAAGAACAGATGATTCCAATGAAGAAATCATTAGAAATAGAATCAAAGAATATTACGCAAAAACGGCAGAAGTTGCCGAACTTTACAAGCAACAAGGCAAATATGTTGAAGTGAACGGAGTTGGAGAAATAGATGAAATATCTGAAAAGCTTTTTGCTGAAATAGAAAAAATAAAATAAAAGGAGTTGTGGGATTTGAGTTACGAGGTTCGCTCTCACAATAACTCGAAACACGAACCTCGAAACAAAAATTAAAATGTCAAACTTCGTCGATTACGTAAAAATTCATTGTAAATCAGGTCATGGTGGTGCAGGTTCATCGCATCTTCGCCGTGAAAAATATATTCCAAAAGGAGGTCCTGATGGTGGCGATGGCGGAAGAGGCGGTCACGTAATCATGAAAGGGAATGCCCATGAATGGACCCTTTTACCACTTCGCTACACCCGACACATCAAAGCTGAAAGAGGTCAAAACGGAATGAAAAATCAGTTGACCGGAGCTTATGGTGAAGATATTTATATTGAAGTTCCACTCGGAACCATTGCCAAAAATGAAGAAGGTGAAATCATCGCTGAAATTTTGGAAGATGGCCAAGAAATCATCATTAAACATGGTGGTCGAGGTGGAAAAGGCAACGAACATTTCAAATCTGCAACCAATCAAACGCCGCGTTTTGCGCAACCCGGTGAAGATGGCGAAGAGGGTTTTGTGATTTTTGAACTCAAACTTTTGGCAGATGTGGGTCTTGTTGGCTTTCCAAATGCAGGGAAATCTACGCTTCTTGCGGCAGTTTCTGCGGCGAAACCAAAAATTGCGAATTACGCTTTTACCACTTTGGCTCCGAATTTAGGAATCGTGGATTACAGAAATTACAAATCTTTTGTAATGGCAGATATTCCGGGAATCATCGAAGGTGCGGCGGAAGGAAAAGGTCTTGGTCACCGTTTTTTGAGACATATCGAAAGAAATTCTATTCTTTTATTTATGATTCCGGCGGATTCTGAAAGTCATTTTCAGGAATTTAAAATTTTGGAAAATGAATTGAAAGAATACAATCCTGAGTTGATGGATAAAGATTTTTTAATTTCTGTGTCTAAATCTGATTTATTGGATGACGAATTAAAAGCTGAAATCGCCAAAGAATTTCCGGAAAACCGCAAACCCATTTTCTTTTCCGGCGTTACGCAGGAAGGAATTATGGAACTGAAAGACGCGATCTGGAAAAGATTGCACGGTGAAGGACAAAACTTATAGATTTTTTTTAACCGCAAAAGAAGAAAAAAACTTTTGTACCTTTAAACGAGCAAAAGTATAAATGATATTTTTTAGGAAAAACCCCCAATTCATTTGTTTGAATTGGGGGTTTTGTTGATTTGTGATGGCGCAAAGGCGGAGATTGTGCGGAGCGTAGAAATCTGGCTATTAAAACTTCATACCCGCTTGTAGAATATGTTAGCAGAAGTTTTTTTAGAATCCCCTTAGTTTTCTATATTCAAGTTCCATTTTCCAAGCTCGTAAACCAACGCTTATTCTACGTTTATCAAGATTTGGTAGGTCTTCAATTTGATCATCTTTTAAATTTGAATAAATTCGATACGTGAAAATTCCTCTTAATCTGTCATGACTATCTACAATAGAAGCATAAAGGCTTGCTTCTGAAATGCCAGATTTCACATACTCATAAAATTTCGGTTTAAAATATTCAAGATCTTGTAAATGCATTATCAAAGTTCCTATACTAGCCATTTTCTTATCAATATACCAGTTTCCGATCAGATTATTTGTTGGATAACCGTATTGCGCAAGAATTTCTTTTAATCTATTTTCATGGAGAGAATCAATTCGTTCAAATTCTTCTTTACCTACGTTAGTTCTTCTTATCCTTTGATCTTCTTCATTTATTTTTATAAGTTCATCTCTCAAATCCCAATTAATATTGCTTTTCCACTTGTCATAAATTTTATCACTTTGTAGTTTCAAAGAAATCCATTCTTTTTTATTTCTAAATTCTGTATAAAGTGAATCTTCTTCAATGTATTTAAATGGATAACCATTTTCAACCAATTTTTTGAGATAATGAGCAGACTTTTTGTAGTTTTTTTTGCGATATTCTAATTCCGCTAAAATTTCTATTTCATTTGTTGCTCCATCATATCTTAAACCACATTTATTTTCTGCCTTTTTAAGATGAAAATATGCAGAATCATATTTTTTTTGGAAATATTGAATTTGTGCTTTAT
>ENA-UPXM01001451-UPXM01001451.1-activated-sludge-metagenome-genome-assembly--contig:-NODE-1451-length-30242-cov-5.120350_pt1 | contig 30242 bp, 27 predicted proteins | sample MGYA00238178_ERZ772708 | MGnify/ENA primary metagenome ERZ772708 (study PRJEB29002, sample SAMN05720212) | activated sludge metagenome | isolation source: anaerobic digester from wastewater... | reverse complement strand
ATCTCCTGAAGCTGAGGTTCTTCCTTCTCCCAGCATTCTTCTTTTGCATAAGGACATCTGGGATGGAATCTGCAGCCCTTTGGAATATTGGCGGCAGATGGGATCTCTCCCTTTATCGGTACTATCTTTGGTTTGTTTACCTTTCCCGCTACCGGTTCGCATACGGCAGCGATTAGAGCCCTTGTGTATGGATGAACGGGATTGTCTATGACATCATCTGGATCTCCTATCTCTATTATCTTTCCAAGGTACATCACTGCTATCCTGTCGGTGAAGTATCTCGCAGTGGAGAGATCGTGTGTTATGTAGAGATAGGTAAGACCAAGGTCTCTCTGTACTTCCTTCATCATGTGGAGTATCTCGGCCCTGGTGGAAAGGTCAATCATGGATACCGGTTCATCCGCAACGAGAAGCTCGGGGTTTAGAAGAAGAGTCCTCGCGGTAGCTGCCCTCTGTCTCTGACCCCCGGATAACATATGGGGATACCTCACAAGGAATTCATCTGGAGGATTGAGCTTGACTTCCCTTAAAGCCTTCTCGATCATCTTCATTCTCTCATCCCTGTCTTCTCCGAGTTTGTGTATTATTAAAGGCTCCTCCATGACATCCCTTATCTTGAATCGCGGGTTCATTGAAGCGTATGGGTCCTGAAAGATCATCTGTACATTCCTTCTGTATATCTTCAGTTCATCTTTCTCTATATGAGTTACATCCTTTCCGTTTAGGAACATTGTCCCGCCTGTGGGTTCTAGGAGTTTCATGATTAGTTTTCCCGTAGTGGTCTTTCCACAACCGGACTCTCCAACTAGACCGAATATCTCGCCCCTCTTTATTGAGAAGGATACTCCGTCAACTGCCTTGACGTAATTGTGTTCTCCCTTGAAGAACTGGGATATGTTTCTTCTTATGGGGAACCATTTCTGAAGGTCCTTGACTTCAATTATGTTTTCGTTCATCTCTTCTCACACCTCCAGCAGGCCACCATGTGTTCATCTTCTATCTCTATTAGGGGTGGTTCTTCTTCTTTGCACTTATCCATGGCCAGGGAACATCTGGGATGGAATCTACAGCCAGAAGGAGGCTCGAGCAAGTCCGGAGGAGCACCCGGGATGAACGAGAGTTCACTCACCCTTTCATGTAGTCTTGGAGTGGCGGCGAGCAAGTTTTTCGTATATGGATGACAGGGACCCTGTTCTCCGTATATCTGTTGATTTGTTCCTATCTCCACTATCTTTCCTGCATACATAACCGCTATCCTGTCTGAAACCTCTGCCTCTGTTGCAAGGTCGTGAGTTATGAAGATGAATGAAAGGTCGAGTTTTTCCTTTAAGTCTTTTAGAAGGTTTATTATCTGGGCCTGTACAATAACATCCAGAGCGGTCGTGGGTTCATCACAGATTATAACCTTGGGTTCCAGAAAGAGGGCGGTGGCGATGGCGATTCTCTGTTTCATTCCTCCAGATAGTTCATGGGGATATCTCTTCACTATATCGCTGGAGAGACCGACCAGGTTGAGATACTTCTCTATTCTCTTTCTCGCCTCGTCTCTCTCCATCTCTCTGTGTTCCTGGAGAGTCTCCATCATCTGTTTTCCTATTGTGTAAACAGGGGTTAGAGTATTCATTGCGCCCTGGAATACCATGGAAATCTTCTCCCAGCGTATATTCCTTCTCATTTCATTCTCACGCAGGGGAGTGATGTCGATACCGTCTACCTCTATCCTTCCTCCGACAATCTTACCAGGGGGAGTGGGCATCTTGAGAAGGGCGAAGCCTGTAGTTGTCTTTCCGCAGCCCGACTCTCCAACGAGGCCAAGAGTTTCACCCTTCTTCAGTGTGAAGGAGATGTCGTCAACTGCCTTCACGACACCTTTGCTCGTGTAGTAGTAAAGCTTGAGATTTTCTACGGTCAATATGTTATCCATACTCATTACCTCGTCTTCAGTTTCGGGTTAAGTATCTTGTCCATTGCGAACCCGACAAATGCGAATGTCATCCCCATGAAGGCTATCGCCATCCCCGGCGGTACTACCCACCACCACATTCCGCTCAGCATCGCGCCTCCGCTGTTAGCAGCCTGTAATATCTGCCCCCAGGTTACGATCGTCGCATCTCCAAGGCCCAAAAGACTTATCGTGGCTTCTACGACAATTGCGCCCGGTACGTTGAGGGCCATTGAAGCGAAGGCGTAGGGGATAAGCAGAGGAACCATATGCTTGAAGATTATTCTCGTATTAGAGGCTCCGAGAGCCCTGGAGGCCTCAATATATGTCTCTTCCTTGATCTGGAGCCCCATGCTCCTGACGGTCTTCACCGGTCCTACCCAGTAGAAGATGCACATGATCGCGATAATCATCCAAATGTTCGGCTTGAAGACAGCGCTCATGACAATGAGTACGGGAAGCATGGGAACGCTTATGAATATCTCGAATATACGTTGCATTAAAGAATCCTTCCAGCCTCCAACATAAGCACTGATGACACCGTAAACGACACCTATGGAAACCGAAACAAGAGCCGTGAGGAGCCCGATGAGCATGGCCCATTTCACTCCAGCTATTACTCCACTCCAGATATCTCTCTTCGAGTTGTCCGTTCCAAGAATTCCATGCACCCTGCCCGCAATGCTGATAAAGACATTGTCGATCCTCTCGTCTGGCTTTTGCAGTAGAAGTGTTACTTTGAGTCTGTATGTTCCAACGAGCGGCTCAGGATTTCTGAATATTCCCTCCTGGGCTTTCGAGAATAACACATCGGTAGTCTTGATTGTTTGGAGAGGGACTCCTTCAGAAGGGGAGTATTTCTTGCCGAAATTCATCGCCGATGTTTGGGCCGATCTATCGATTGAGACCCTGGCATCTTGACTTGGAGAGGTTTCAAGCTGTTTTCTGTACAAATCAACTGAAAGGCCGTCCGGTCTTTCGATAGAGATAACCACAGTTGGCTTGCCGACTCCAGAAGCATGAAACACGACATCCGAGGGAGCAACAGACGCGGAGTAATCATATTCAAAAACATACTCCTGTATTCTCATTGCACCGGCAAGGGTTTCGGAAAAGGTATACTTCTCGATAGTCTCCGATACCGCGCGCTTCTTTGAGGTAAAGAGATTAATCCACGAAGGAGGTGCACTGGAAGGAAGATCCTGCCAATAGGTAATATCTCTCCACTTCTCGTTGACTTCGGGATATGGTACGATGATAGGTTCAAAGATTAGGATGCAGATAAATACTACGAGAAATATGAGACCAATCATTCCCGACCTAACCTTTCTGAATTCCTTCCAGAAATCGCTTGCCGATCTTCTTAAATCACTCATAGTCATTGTTTACCACCTACCTTGATTCTTGGATCAAGTAGGCCATAAATGAGATCTAGAAGGACTAGACCACAGATATATAAGCCGGTAGTTATCGCGAGGTTTCCCATAAGAACTGGAACATCATTCTGCTGCAAAGCTATCCAGTAAAGGTTTCCCATTCCTGGCCAGGAGAAAATTCCCTCGTAGACAATGTTTCCTCCAACAGAAGCTAGCAATGCCAGCAGAGACATTGTAACAATCGGCGGTGCAGAAGTTCTCATAGTGTGTCCGTAGAGAACCTTCCTTTCAGGGATACCTCTTGCTCTTGCCGCCATTATGTAGTCTTCCTGAAGTACTCCGAGAACGATGTTTCTGGTAAGAAAGGCCCTTCCCCAGAAACCGATAACAACAAGCGTAAGTACTGGGAGCGCGAGGTGATACAGAAGATCGAAGAAGTACGAAATTCCCTCTGGCGGTGGAGTCGAGTGTAGTCCACCGGAGGGAAAGATCTTTACTCCATAGGCGAAGAACATGATCATAATCATGCCCAGCCACCACGACGGCATGCCGAAGACCACCATGGTTCCAACTGAAGTGCTTTTGTCCAGTAGTCCTCCGGCCTTTTGTGCCTTTTTCAGTCCCAGAAGAAGGCCGAGAACAATGTCCACCAGCATTGCAACAGAGAAGAGAAGAATGGTCTTCGGTATAGCTTCTGAAACGACATCCCATACGTTTCTGCTTCCATTGGAGGATCTAATGATTGTCGAATTACCAAGATTCAAAGTGAGGGTGTCCCAGGTTCGCCAGAGAATTCTTTCGGCTACTGGTCTTGTTAGGCGGTACAGTGAGTACAGATCGTTTCTTCGATTAATAACGTAGTCTTCCAGCTGACTCTCGTTCAGACTGGTCATCCGCATAGTCTCTCCTCTGATCTGTTCTTCAATTTGCGCTCTTAGGGTCTGTTCCATTACCGTATTGAACAGAGCAGAGAAAATGAAAACCAAGATCGCGTACATAAGTATCCCATAGAGCACTCTCTTAATTGCATACTTCCAGTACATAATTCACCTCGATCAACAAGCAAAATTCTGTTCGATCTCTATTGGGATTCAAAAACGTGTATTTCCCAAAAACAAATGACGAGTAGAAAGAACATGTTATCCTTATTACGTCTAGGAGCTTTCATAGCCGAAAAGATCTCGCCTATGAGAAAAGTTCATTGGTGTTGTGAATCGATTGAAAACACAGTGGTCAGAGGTAAATCACACCCACAACACAAACAATGATGACAAATCGTTCTGCCGACAAATGCAAATAGATATGATGGGTTACGGTATATAACAATTATATACTCACTGTTAAATAATCAGTTGTGTTGCACGGTATAGTTCAAGAGACTAAGGGAGGAAATGTCATGCAGCTTTCTTCATTTGGCGAGGGAACAATTAAGCATTTCACATGGCTGAATGAACCGAAGCGCTGGGAATTGCAGGATGGTAACCTGATAGTGGAATCAGAAGAATCTACCGATTTCTGGCAAAGAACGCATTACGGATTTAGAAACGACAACGGCCATTTTCTTTTTGTCCCATTAATGGAAGATTTCTCGTTTGTCCTTGGCGCGAAGTTCTTCCCGGTCAATCAATACGATCAGGCCGGAGTCATGGTGAGGGTCTCACCTTCCTGCTGGTTGAAGAGCTCTATTGAGTTTGAAGGAAGTGCCCCATCCAAACTAGGTGCCGTTGTTACTAACTCTGGCTATTCAGACTGGTCGACTCAAGATGTATCTTGCGAAACAAGGAGCCTAAGAGTTAAAGTCGACAGAAAGGGATCTGACTACTCAGTTTTTGCTTGGCAGGATGAGTGGGTTCAACTCCGGCTGGCAAGACTAATAGAAGACGACTGCAAACTTCCAGTTATGGTGGGGGCTTATTGCTGTAGTCCAAGAGGAAGTGGCTACAGAGTAGTCTTCGATGAAATCTCCTTGAACTGCAGATAGCCCTCTCGAAGGATATCAAGGAGATCCGAGACTGATCCGGTAATTTAGCCTTCTCCGCCGGAAGTGCGGTTATCTATTTTTGATCGGGCGACATTTCTTGACCAGATTCTTCAGTTATTACCAAGCCTATTTTGAAGGCATCAACCTGTTCCCTTCTTTTTTCGCCTTCAAAATAGAGAAATTCAAGCATAGAATCTCCTGAGTCTGTGGGTTTTAATCGAAACACTGAATACCTTACACCCATATACTCTACTTCAGTGATGTCACCAACAGGTTCTACTGCCGAATATGAAGAAAGTTGCCATTCGCAACCTTCTTCGTTGCCTTTCTTCAATCTAACCAAGACCGTTTGATCGATCCTTATTGAAATCGTTCTTCCATAGTCGGAATCCTGAACAAAAACATATTCCCTAACGGGTTCTGCAACGACTATTGTAGCCTCAAAGGTTTTCTCTGGAGCAACATCTTCCCACAGACTGCCATAATCAAACCTAAGTCTAGCCTGCCCGTAATTCATGCCTTCAAAGTAGAAGGTTTGTGCAACTTTCCCGGCTGAATACGGCGATGGCTCCGTAATTTTCACTTCATTTTCTCTTGGCTGTCGGAGTACTTCAGGAGTGGTGGCAGAGATACGCCATCTTAATCCGGAATCAATAGGGGAATCGAGAATAACCTCTATAGGTTCATTGAGACCGACTACAATAGTTTTTCCCGCATCTGAAGAATCAATAATTATCGGATCTATGTTGGGTTTTTCTACATTAATAGAAAATGAAGACGTCCTTATTGAAGTTTCCTCCCACAATGAACCAAAGGAAAACTCAATGGAAGACTTCCCAGATCCAACTACCCGGAAATCGAAGACGTCGCGTCCACCGCCTGATTCCTTAAGCTCTTCGTAGTATGGATCCGAAATCAGTCTTATAGAGTTTTCGTCTAAACTCTTGACTTTCCAGAAGTAGCCTGCACCTCGATTTGAAGGAAGCTTCACGGAAAAATCATCTCCAACGTGAAGTTCGTGAACTTTTTCAAGATCTTCCCATCCGAATACCATATCTCCTGGAACTTCCGACATGTCATCAAGATTCATTTCCTGTTGTCCTTGATGACCAAAGTTTTCTTCGGCTCTTTGAAGGAAATCTTCCACAATGGTTTTGAAGGCTTTCTTCTCTTCAAACATAGGTAGATGTCCGCTGTTCATGAACGTTACAAATTCTATATTTGGAGACCCCTCTTGAAACGTTAAGAGATTCTTGGCGCCGGGAAAGCTGTTTAATCCAGAGCAGATAAGAATCGGTACGTTAATGTCTAAAAGTCCTGAGGAAAAATCATGTCCTCTAAGAATTCCACTAATGAAGGTAGGGGTTTCTCCCCAAAACAGGTTATAGATTTCCTCGTTTATAATATCTCTGGAAAGTACCGGCTTCAGTTCAGATGTGGGACCATCCCCAAACAAATAATAGAACTTGTCGAAACTCTGAGACGATTCACCATCGGCTAGATCGGATAATGCGGAATCGATTGCAGGGAGGTTCAATCTTGGATTTATCATTACAAGACTGAGCAGTCCTTCAGGATTTGTAAGGGCAAATCCAACGGCGATTGCTGATCCAAATCCATGGCCAAGAAGATGAAAAGAGTTTATTTCGAGCGAAAAAATAAGTGAAGCGAGTTCAGCAACAAAGTATTGAAAATCAATAGCTACATCCGAGTGATTCTTTGAACTCCCACTTTCAAGCTGATCGTATCTCAAAGTCTTCCTTCCACTGAGTATTCCTTTCATATAAGAACTGCTGAAGCCTGGACCGTCGCCAATCAGGATAACCACTTCTCCATCGGCTTCTTCGACTTCATAGTGGATCTCGTTTCCGCTAAATAGAATCTGCCCTTCATAAGCTAGACAGCTCGCTGAAAAAGCTAATATTATGATCACAAAGAAAGTACGCAAATAAGACACTCTCCTGCCACAAAACAGATGTAAGAACGCTCCTTTCAATGAACTCGCGATTTCGAAAAGTCCGTCTATGGATCTTATTGGTTGCTTGAATTCACAGCATTGAGTTCCCAAAGAATAATAGATGGAGCTTTCCCTAGTGGACATGCAACCATACACACATTGTCGATTTTCCCCTGTTATTCCAGGCGTAGTATGGAACAAGAGAAAATCTAACATTGTTGCCCTTGCTCTTCACTGATCCAAGGGGGTTGTATAGCTTCTTTTCCCATCCATCCAGATCAAAGGCGACTCCCTTCCCACTAAGAATTACTGGGTTTCCTGGCAGTGCATCACTCTGTGTGACTTCGAAGTTCTTTCTTGAAGGCACTGACAAGGTTCTTACATCGAAATCCGGGTTGTCAACACCTTCTGCGCAGTAAACGAGAGGCCCCCTTTGGACCGAGACTTTGTCAGTGTTTTCCCTAAGAAGAGGGTTGGCGGTCATCAATCGAATGCGCATCGGAAGGGCCAGATATACTTCAGTCTTTCCCTTCCAGTTGCCTTCCAGCCGCACAAACCCCTTCTCTGGACGAAGTTTTTGTTTTATGCCATCGACCTGCACTTCGAATTCTCCTTCGGTCCATTCAGGAATTCTTAGGAGAATAGAGAGCTCAGTATCCAGATCAGTAGCAACAGTTAACTGCACTTCTTCAGAGTGTGGATAAGAAGTTTTCTGAATAATGGAAACTTCTCCGTCTCTAAAAGGAATTGTGGCTTTGCTCTCTTCGTAGAAATTGACCCTGATTTCGTTCAGAGTTGTTCCATAGATATAACCTCCGAAAGAGGTCAGCAATCTAGCGATGTTTGGAGGACAGCACGCGCATTCAAACCATTCCTCTCGCTCGCGTTTACCTGCGTCTTCCAGAGGATTGACATAGAAGTAGCGTTTACCATCAAGCGAAATTCCCGACAACACTCCATTATAGAAAGACTGCTCGAATAGGTCCAGGTACTTGGCATCACCAGATATCATATACATGCGCCAGTTCCAGAAGACATTTCCAACTGCAGCACATGTTTCCGCATAAGCTCTTCTGCTGGGTAATTCGAACTCTTCTCCGAAGGATTCTCCCTCGTATCTTGAGCCGGCGCCACCAGTAACGTACATCTTCCTTGCTGTGAGATCGATCCATAGTCTTTCAAGGACTGCCAGCAGGGTCTCGTCTCCAGTTTCAAGAAATATGTCTGCCGCGCCCGCCAGTAAGTACAGCATCCTAACCGCATGACCGGTAAGCTCTTTTAGTTCTCTGAACGGTACATGATCTATGTGATACTCATCGCCGCCAACATAACCTCTACCGCGATTGTCGATAAGCATCTGAGCAAATTTCAAATAGTCGCGATTGCCTGTTTCTCTGTGTAGTTCGATCATTGCCATCTCTAACTCGGGATGGCCTGTGGTCACTTTGCAGTCGTCATCTCTAAAGCTGTCAAGAATATTGTCGGCAGCACTTACGCAAACCTTGAACAGCGTCTCGTCACCAGAGGCTCTCTTGTTGGCTATACCTGCCTGGATAAGATGGCCCGCACAGTAGAGTTCGTGCATGTTCTTCAAATCTTTCCATCTTTCCCCCGCCTTCTGGCCAACAAAGTAAGTGTTGATATAACCGTCACCGCTTATCTCCTGTGCCTTTTCTATAAGAGTTATCAAAGACTCAATTCTGGCACGAATTTCGGGGTCCTCGTTATATGAAAGAGAGTAAGACGCCGCCTCTATCCACTTATAAACATCGGAATCATTGAAAAACCAGCCGGTGAAGCTCCCTTCCATGTTCCCTGCTGCCTTTCGAAAGTTGTCTATTCTTCCAGTTGACTCCAGATACTCGTATTGCATAGGCAAACTGGTAGACTTCATGAGTCCCTGATATCTTCCGACAAACCCCTGTAGTTCCACTTTCTCGATAGCCAGGGGCCTTACTTGCGCTCTTGGTGACCGTGACGTGTCATTCACGAATGTCACTGTTCTCACCTCCAAAGAAGATCCTCTCTTGTCAAGAGTAGCAGAAAACGGTCACACTTTTGTATCCTTAGGTAAGGAGGTATTTTGCCATGTTCGAGAAAATAGACTATTGGGTTTCAGCTGCGAGCTATTCGGATAGAAATGGTACATGGCTACTCGAGGCAGCGCTGATTCATCCGAATATTGGAGAGTCTCACGACTATGGGGAAGAATGGACGCGAGAAGAAATAATCGATAAGTGCGACGTATTTGTGTTTTGTCTTATAACAAAAGACGCGAAGGGGAACTGGAAAAGAGGAGGGCAACTTAGAAAGATTGAAACTGACAAGGGAGTTTTCATAAGAGTCGACGGTTTGGAAAAAACGGGGGATTATCTTGGAGACATTCCTTTTATTGAGGAGATTGAATGACTCTCTTGAATTAGGTCTGATCCTAACTTGAGCCATTAAGAAGATCCAAATATGTTCAGTTTTATGTTGGTCAGAAGTGGTCGATATTTCTCCAAATAAAAGAGGTTCCTTTGCAGCTTCTTCTGACGATACACACTGTGATATTATTAAGATTATTACAACATCTTATATTAATTGATTTCTTAGTTGCGGACAAAAATACGGTTTGGGGGTTCTCATGAAAGCCAAGTTTGCTTTGATTCTTTATGTTTTGTTTATTTTTGCGAACGCTTGCGGAGTAGGTTCTATAAGATACCTGGTTAGGCCGGGCGACAGATTGTTCAACATCATCAGAGACTATAATCTGAGAATCAGTACAGTACTCGACCTGAACTGCATCGCCAATCCTCGTCAGCTTGAACCTGGGGAATTCATAAATCTTCCTACTGGAGACGGTTTCTTTTATGAAGTTCAGTATGGTGATTCAATTGACTTCATCGCGAAGCTTTTCTTTGCTCTTGCCGAAGAAATCATGGCTGCAAATGGTTTGAAATGTACCTCGGTAATTTATCCTGGACAAAGGCTGTTTATCCCGCTTGAATCAATAAATGTCTGCGGAAGTATTAATCCTGGTACGCAGTTTACCTGGCCGGTATATGGAAAGATCTCTTCGGAATTTGGTTGGCGAAAGGATCCCTTTACCGGAGTTTCTACCTTTCATTCCGGTATAGATATCGCAGTTCAAAAAGATGCGCCCGTTTTTGCCTCCAAGGATGGAATGGTAATGGAGGCGCAGGAAAGCGGTGGGTATGGACTGAACATAATAATCCAACATTATGACGGCAGCAAAACAAGATATTCACACCTGAATCATATCAGTGTATATGTTGGTCAGAGAGTGCTAAGGGGAGAGTTAATCGGTAGAGTGGGAGAAACCGGGAGAGCTACGGGACCTCATCTGCATTTCGAGATTATCGATTCCAATGATCAATGCAGGAATCCAAGAAGTTATCTTACAGGTATAAACTACATGTACGTTAGAAGAGAAGCAGATAGCCTTGGCGTTGGGGGTAGATAGAATTACAAACACAGTATACGTTGAATCAAACTCTTTTGATCCCTGGTTGAATCTTGCCATTGAAGAGTACCTTTTGAATTCGTACGCCCGCGATAGCAGCGTGCTGTATCTGTGGCAGAACGAAAAAACGGTGGTAATCGGCAGAAATCAGAATGCATGGCAGGAATGCAGACTCGACAATCTTGAAAGGGATGGTGGAAGACTGGCAAGAAGATTGTCTGGCGGTGGGGCTGTCTATCATGATCTTGGAAACCTCAACTTTACGTTTCTCATGCCGAGAAAGGAATACAACCTCCACAGGCAACTTTCTGTAATTGTAGATGCTGTAAAGGAACTAGGAATTGAAGCACATTTCAGTGGTAGAAACGATATTTTGGCGGGCGGAAAGAAGTTCTCAGGAAATGCTTTCTATCATGGGCAATTTGCCTCCTATCACCATGGAACAATTTTGATAGACGTAGACACCGGAAAGCTTTCCGAATATCTAAATGTCTCAAAGGAAAAGATCGAATCCAAGGGAGTTAAATCAGTTGTGTCGAGAGTTGTCAATCTCAAGGAAATGAAACCGGATTTAACCATTGACACAATGAAAAAGGCAATGTATAGAGGTTTCATTGAGGAGTACGGCCAGATAGTCAGTGTTCTAGACTTTGAAAGGGTAATTGAGTCGGAAGATATTGGAGACCTTTATGAGAAATACTCTTCTAAGGAATGGCTTTTGGGGAGAAATCCTGAATTCAACTTCAGAACAAGCAACAGGTTTCAGTGGGGAGGGATTGAACTTCTCTTTACATCAAGGAAAGGGAAGATCGTGGATTTGACAGTATATTCTGACTCAATGGACGTAGATTTCATAGAGGAATTAAGACGTGGACTTAAGGACATTGAATTCTCCAGATCTAGTATTGTCAAAGCTCTTAATGACCTTCCTGAATACATCGAACGGGATGACATTATCAACTGGCTTAGGATAGCTGACTTCAATTAACTCATAAGTTGAGAAGCTACCTATCCAATCCGATCAAAGTGATTTTCTGGAGTCTCTTCCTGGTCGAATTTGTGTTCTAGAACGCTGCAAAGTAGAAGAATCCGTCGGTTTCTCCACATGGGTTTAATCACTCCATGAGGAAACAAGTAAGTTTTCTCTTCGAGATAAATGACTTCAGATGATCTAGACAACTCATCTGCTATCGACTACCAGCAGCAATAATCCGAAAAAAATCTTCATAAGCCGATAATAATAGTTTTCATTTTTACGAACTGAGAGGGACCTCTATGAAAGCATCGAAAAGATGTTCTATAATGTAATTGGTGACAAGCAAAATATCCTCTTTTTCTATGTTTTACCAGATAGATCTAAATAATTCGAGGACTACAGGAGGTTTAGAATGGCACGAGTAATGAAAACTATGGACGGTAATACTGCTGCCGCCCATGTTGCTTACGCATTCACGGAGGTTGCAGCTATTTACCCCATTACCCCTTCGTCATCCATGGCAGAGCTTGCAGACGCTTGGGCGGCAAATGGAAGGAAAAACATTTTCGGGCGACCAGTTGATGTAATAGAAATGCAATCGGAAGGCGGAGCATCTGGAGCGGTCCACGGATCACTTGTAGCTGGAGCCCTAACAACTACATTTACTGCATCACAGGGTTTGCTGCTGATGATCCCCAACATGTATAAAATTGCAGGGGAGCTTTTGCCAGGGGTTTTTCACGTTAGCGCAAGGGCTATAGCGGCTCACGCCCTTTCAATTTTTGGTGACCATTCAGATGTTATGGCGACAAGACAGACGGGATTTGCGTTGCTCGCTTCGGGAAGCGTTCAGGAAGTAATGGATCTAGGATCCGTTGCCCACCTGTCGGCAATCAAATCCAGAATCCCCTTCCTTCATTTCTTCGATGGATTCAGAACTTCCAGCGAAGTTCAGAAAATCGAAGTTATGGACTATGATGATCTCAAAGAACTTGTCGATTATAAGGCGCTCAAAGAATTCAGAGACAGGGCCCTAAATCCAGAGCATCCCAAAACAATGGGAACGGCCCAGAATCCCGATATCTTCTTCCAGGCGAAGGAAGCTTCGAACAGATTCTATGATGCGGTTCCAGAAATCGTCGCCGATTACATGAAGGAGATTTCAAAGATAACAGGCAGGGAGTACAAGCCTTTCGTCTACTACGGCGATCCAGAAGCGGAGCACGTAATTATTGCGATGGGCTCAGTCACCGACACAATCGAGGAGACAGTAGACTACCTAATGAAAAAGGGTGAGAAGGTCGGAGTAATAAAGGTACACCTTTACAGACCGTTCTCTGCAAAGCACTTTTTTGAGGTTCTTCCAAATTCAGTCAAGAGGATTTCTACTCTAGACAGAACAAAGGAGCCGGGCTCTCTTGGGGAACCTCTATACGAAGATGTGAAGACTCTCTTCTATGGGGATAAGAATGCTCCTGAAATTTACGGTGGCAGATACGGACTGGGTTCAAAGGATACCACTCCTTCTCAGATTAAAGCTGTCTACGATAATCTGAAACTTTCGACGCCAAAGGACCACTTTACGATAGGTATAGTCGATGATGTCACCAATACTTCTCTCGAGATCAAGGAGAGGATCAATACCGCTCCAGAAGGTACTATCCGTTGCAAGTTCTGGGGACTTGGTTCCGATGGTACGGTGGGAGCTAACAAGGACGCGATAAAGATAATCGGAGATCACACCGACATGTATGCCCAGGGATATTTCGCTTATGATTCAAAGAAGTCTGGTGGAGTAACCATATCGCATCTTAGATTCGGCAAGAAGCCAATAAAGTCAACCTACCTGATCGACGAGGCGGATTATGTTGCCTGTCACAAGCAGTCATATGTGTATCAGTACGAGTTGCTGGAGGGACTTAAGAAGGGTGGAACGTTTGTCCTTAACACCAGCTGGGATTCTGAAGAGCTTGACAGGAATCTTCCCGGCAACATGAAAAAGTACCTTGCAGAAAACAATATTGATTTCTACACGATCGATGCCACGAAAATTGCCATGGAGATCGGTCTTGGAACGAGAATCAATACGATAATGCAATCTGCCTTCTTCAAGCTGGCCAATGTAATACCTATAGAAGAAGCTATCAAGTATCTGAAAGAAGCAATAGTCAAGTCTTACGGTACCAAAGGCGAAAAAGTGGTACAGATGAATTACAAAGCAGTAGATAGTGGAATAGATGCGTTGAAGAAAATAGATATTCCAGAATCATGGGCAAAGGCACAAGATGAGAAAAAGGAAGAAGACTCTGAAAGGCCTGAATTCGTTAGGAAAGTTGCAGATGTTATGAACAGGCAGCAGGGAGACAAACTACCGGTTTCTGCTTTCCTAGATAGGGAAAATGGAGAGTTCCCCAACGGAACAGCGGCATACGAAAAACGAGGCATCGCTGTTCTGATACCTGAATGGCAGATTGACAACTGCATTCAGTGCAATCAATGTTCTCTAGTCTGTCCACACGCTGCGATCAGACCTTTCCTGTTAAATGAAGAAGAAGAAAATAGAGCTCCAGATACTTTTGAAGCCAAAAAAGGGCTTGGCGGTAAGCCTTTTGAGGGGCTGAAGTACAGGATTCAGGTTTCGCCTCTTGACTGTACAGGTTGTGGAAACTGTGCAGATATTTGTCCGGCTCCGAACAAAGCTCTGATAATGAAACCACTCGAATCACAGGTTGAGAGAGAGGTCCCAAACTGGGAATTTGCTACAACCGTCTCAGAAAAAAAGAATGTAATGAATGTCGAGACATTGAAAGGCAGTCAGTTTTCTAAGCCTCTTATTGAGTTCTCCGGAGCCTGTGCTGGTTGCGGGGAAACCCCTTATGCAAAACTAGTAACCCAGCTCTTTGGTGACAGGATGCTTATAGCCAACGCGACTGGATGTTCTTCAATCTGGGGAGCCTCGGCTCCTTCGACCCCCTATTGTATGAACGGCGAAGGCAAGGGGCCTGCCTGGGCGAATTCACTGTTTGAAGACAACGCTGAGTACGGATTCGGTATGGCTATGGCAGTTAAACACGGTAGAAACAAGCTTGCAAAGATTATTGAAGAGCTCTTAGAACAAGACATTCCGGAAGATATGAAGGAACCATTCGAAGCTTGGCTGAAAGGCAAGGATGATGCCATGGCTTCAAAGGCGGCCACGCTCGATATCCTCAATGTAATTTCCAAGGGCTGCAAGAATGAAAGGGCAAGCACTCTTATGAAGGAGATCGAGGAGAGAAAGGATCTCTTGATCAAGAAATCTGCTTGGATCTTTGGTGGAGACGGATGGGGCTACGATATAGGTTATGGTGGTCTCGATCACGTGCTTGCGTCCGGAGAGGATGTAAACGTTCTCCTCTTTGATACCGAAGTCTACTCGAATACCGGTGGTCAGTCTTCGAAGTCCACTCCGACAGGTGCGGTAGCGAAGTTTGCCGCTTCGGGAAAGAAGACGAAGAAGAAGGATCTTGGTAGAATGGCAATGACCTACGGATATGTCTACGTGGCGCAGGTTGCAATGGGCGCAGACAAGAATCATGTTGTCAAGGCCATTATAGAAGCCGAGAAATATCCTGGACCATCTCTGATCATTGCATATTCACCCTGTATAAACCACGGTATCAAGATCGGAATGGGTAAGACTCAAGAGCAGGAAAAGAGAGCTGTAGCTTCAGGTTACTGGCATCTTTACAGATATAATCCTCTCTTGAAGGAACAGGGTAAGAATCCCTTCATTCTTGATTCAAAGGAACCGAAAGAATCATTTATCGATTTCTTGATGGGTGAGGTTAGATACAGTGCACTGAAATCAACCTTCCCGGACATCGCCGATGAGTTGTTCAAGAAGGCTGAAAGAGATGCTAAGGAGAGATACGAGATTTATAGAAGGCTTGCCTCTGAATAGAGGGTTCTAAATGGGCGGGTGGTGATGAACCACCCGTTTCTTGAAGAACGTACCAGTCACCTGTACTCAGATTTACTGAAGGAGGTTTCAAATGAACGCAATTGATTATGCATTGAAACTAGAAAAAGACGGTGAGGCTTACTACACTAAACAGGCCCAGTGTTCGGAGGACATTCAGCTTAAGAAATTGTTTGAGATGCTCGCAAATGATGAACAGAGGCATTATGAGATCATAAGTGGATTCAAAGACAAGAATTACAACTACAAAGGCACATATACTTTCAAGACCACTAGAAATATGTTTTCCGAAATGCTCAATGATAAGAAATGCTTTGAGATTGATGCTACGAATCTTGAAGCTTATGAGCACGCAGTTGAAATGGAAAAAGAAAGTGTTAAGCTTTATCTTGATCAGGCAAAGCAAACAAGTGAACCATCCGAAAAAGAGATATTATTGAAGCTGGCTGCGGAGGAAAACAAACACCAGATAATTCTAGAGAATCTCATGGATTTTGTTAGAAAGGGCCTCGATTGGACCGAATCCCCTGAATTCAGCCATTTGGAAGAATGGGATAAGTTTACGGACCTAGACAAGTACTGATTTGGTTTTACTTCAAATATAAGGAAAGACCGGGACATCGTCCCGGTCTCCTTAACTCAGGGGTAATCCATGTCGCCTTCGTTTGTCTTACATTTTAAAGGGGTTGTGCCTGTGGTTTCTCTGGTCTCTGATAATCAGACTTGATACCCGAGAAAAAGGTTCAGTCGGTAAGAAGTTTTTCAGCTGTTTGAAGATCCTCAGGAGTGTTGACCCCCAGAAATTCCTCTTTGTTGCTTGTTGAAAATCCGCATACAGACTTGTTGTCCGACAATGCCAAAGCAACAATATCTGCAATGTAAATTTCTCCAGTCTCCTTGTTTGGCACAAGCTGACCGATGTACTCCTGAACAATCTCCTTTTTGATGATTATCGGACCGATATAAAACTCCCAGGGAGGTGGGAAGTCAGGGATCTTTCTTTCTTCGAAGGAGACGACTTTACCATTTTCATTTCTCTCGACCAGTGCATAGGGAAACTTTTCCTGGGTGATTCCAGAGAGAAAAGTAATATCACAGTCACCGTTCCTGTGAAGCTCTACCAGAGATTTCAAAGACTCCTTTGCTATAAGAACGAGATCAGAGTACATCACTAGAATGTCTGAGTTGTCTGGGATCAGGTGAAGACTCCTCTTCAAAGCGTCAGCGGTTCCTTTGGGCGAGTCCTGATAAGCTAAAAGAGTATTTTCACCGAGCACTTCTCTGAATTCCTTTTCAAAGTCAGGATTAATTACAACAATTGAGCATTTGCTTTCACAAAAAGCCGAAACCTTGTTCAAGATGTGAATTATCATAGGTTTTCCCTTTATTTTTACTAATGGCTTGGGAACCTCAGACTTCAGTCTCTTGCCTTTTCCGGCGGCGAGAATCACAGGAACTAACACTATAATCCCTCCTTCCTAATTATGATAACACTTCCATCTTGTGATGAATATTTGCGTCCTTTTTCTTTGTAAGGGTTTTGCCAAGTGTTATGTCTAGAATTCTCTTTGAGTCTGCCTTGCATTAATTCTATGAAAGAGATTCTATTTATTCTAATGATGACATCACTGAAAAAAGTGGCGTACTTAGGCGACCCATTACCAATTAGGAAAGGTTATAATCTTAACTTAAGGGAGGTTGAGGTTTAGTGGAGTATCTGGATTTGTCCTTAAGATTGTTTTGTGCTCTCGTTGCAGGAGCGCTTATAGGTGCCACAAGGGAAAGGATCTATAAACCTGCTGGTCTCAGAACTCACTCTTTGATATGTGTTGGAGCCGCCTTTATAACTGTCCTCTCCACAACTGTCTTTGTCACCGCCGAGCATGGTGATCCGGGAAGAGTAGCGGCACAGATTGTCTCGGGCATAGGATTCCTAGGAGCTGGAACAATCCTGAAGAAAGGTTTTTCCGTCAAAGGCTTGACCACGGCCGCCACACTCTGGGTAACGGCTGCTGTCGGGATGGGTTTCGGCAGCGGGGAATACTTGCTCTCGGTAGTAGTGACGGTCTTCGCGTTGCTTATAGTTCTTTTCCTTAAAAGGATTGAGTTGTTTATCGGAGGGAGAAATCTTCCCAGAGTTTTGATAGTTGCTGAAAACAGTCAAGAAACGTCTAGAAAGGTATCCGAATGGTTCAAGGACAATGGACTGACGGTTGAGTCAATGGAAATTGAAGAGGACGATGAAGTCCTTAGTCTCTTAGTTGAGGTGAGCAAAGGAGATGCCATAAAGGTAAAAAACATTATGGTGGGTCTTTCCACACTGAAGGGTGTCAAGAGCGCAGAGCTTCGATGACTTTTATTTTCTTGGACAGATATGGTCTATCCAGAGTTCCTGACCTCCTATCGAAAAAGACGTTATCATTCCCTGGAGATTGAGTACTCCTTTAGGACCGCTCACGCTTGTAAGGGTTACGGTGACCCCGCCGATTACCTTACCGTCGATGTCTGAGAAGTCCTGGACGTTTTCGAGAATGCCGTTTATCTCGACATTGATGTTGCCTCCATATTCACCGTAGTAGAGAATCAGAGCGGATGGTTTTACCGGGAACTTGAAGGAAACGGTGATGTTGTTCAGGTTGACGTCCTTCCCTGAATGACCTGCCAACCCGCCGTTGGTAACAGTCATCATACCATTGGAAGTCGGTTGCCATTTGACCATACGAATGGCTTCATATCCATTCGAGTTGTCTGCTCAAACAGGGTATCGCCATTGTAGTACTTTGTGCCAACGGTTGATCCCTCGAAATCAACACAGTTTAGCACCAAGTAGCATCCGGAAATGACAAAGATACACACAGCAACTAACAAGAAAACAACTATCCGTTTCATTAAATCGCCTCCCCTGAGATCTTGCAAAGATAAAGTAAGAATAGAATAAGGTATGATTTGGACGTGACAATTATATTCTTATGAAGATCGTGGTCAAAGAAGACGAATCGCTATATTTCCGGGATTTGCGTTTCAGTTGTTGAAACCACCTGCAATCAGTACAAGATTCCGAAAGGAGAAAGACCTTATTTCTTTTCATGGGGCAGTTATCTGGTCTATTTGAATGGGCGATACGATTTGATGATGTAGAATCTATTTAGCGGTTTTTCCATAATCTAATCACAAGTCATTTATACCACTTTGTTTCGAATTACCATCTAAAAATGATTTATCCCTTGGAGCGCTCTAATAGAAGCTAATTCTCTGGGAAGGTTTGTGAAAGTTTAGGGTGCAGTTGTCTGAGCTATCCGCAATACCGTAGGTGATTTTTTGTGTTTCTTCATTATGGTAAAACTCTATTTCTTAAGAACTTGCTTCCTGCAAAAAGTGTAAATAGTTTTTTGGGGGAAATGGTGTGTAATGTTTTCTAAAAGAGTCGTTTTTCTACCAGTAGATGAACGTTTCTGCACAAGGGATTACTTTCTTCTCCTTTGTGAGGCCGCCGGAGGAGTGTTAGAGAAAGGAAGCGATGAGATACCGCTAATTGTGAATAACCCCACCGACAAGTTGAATGCAGAGGATCAACCGGAGAATCAAGGGAAGTCAACTTCCTTCGAAAGAGTTTTCACTCTCCTCAAGAGGTTTGTGAGTGAAGTTACAGTCATTGCAGATGTCAAGTATTCAAATGGTTCCGAAAACAAGATCATAGAAGCAATTATGGAAATTCATAATTTTGACTGGAATTCAACGAATTATTCGGGATGGAATACGGCCGGTAACACCATTGGTACTGTCAGTGCACATTCAGTAGTTCAACTTCTAGTAATGAAAAATTTCTTGTCCCTAGACAAAGTGAAGATGAAGCACCTTCAGATAATTATCTTCCTTGAACATTGGGCATATAAGTCGAAAATAAGGAAGATTCTCAAGTCCCAGTTGGAAAGAGCGGTTTGAATCCAGTGAATCTTATTCCTTTAGAGAAATGGGTAGAGGATTTTGTGATTGAGAAAATGGGAAGCTACTGCGAAAGAGTGAAGAGTTCTATGGATCTTGATTTCGAAAAATAGAAAGAGTCTTCTTTCCCTGGCACAGAATCTTCGAAATCGGTATTTCATTAAGAGAAAGAAAGGATCTAATGTAGTGCCGCTAAAAAGAGAGTTCTTAAGTATGATTAAAGGAAAAATCAACGTCTCCTGTCAGGCGCTCGAGAATGAACCACTACAGGGAACTGGAATCGTGACCAGAATGGCACAGTCGGCAATAATGGGCGGAGCTTCTGCGATTAGAGCAAATGGAGTTGAGGACATAAGAGAGATAAAGGCCAAATTTGAGATCCTTTTAGTTGGTCTGATCAAGAGGCAAAGTGAAAGTTTCCCCGTGTATTACCATTACATCGGAAGATGCAATCGATGTCCTTCAATCCGGAGCAGATGCGGTAGCGATTGACTGTACTCTAAGAGATAGGCCAGAGCCTATTCACATGATTTTCGAAAAGTGAGAAGATTCTTTCCGGATAGACTGATAATGGCAGACATTTCTAATGTGGAAAATGTACGTGTGGTCGATAGGCTCATGCCGGACAAGATTACGACAACCCTTTCAGCGTACACCACAGATACTTCACAAAGACTGAAGCCAGATATTGACCTTGTCTCTATGCTTGTGAAAGAATTCGACTACCCGGTGATGCCGAAGGGAACTACTTGGAGCCAAACCGGATGATCATGGCGTTTGAGGCAGAAGCTTTTTCAGTTTCTCTAGGGAGTGTAATCACTAGACCTAAGCTCATCACCAAGAGATTCAATGATTGCCTGGAAACATTTAAGAAGAACAGTGATTTCAGAGAGAGTGATGATTTTGAAACTTGCAGGTAAAGACCTGATTGTCATGGGTGCAGGAATTGCGGGAATCCGTGCCGCCATTGCCGCACCAAGAAGAGGCCTTGATGTTCTGCTTGTAGAAAGGAACGGTTCTGTTGGAGATCTTTCAACCGCCGGTCTTTGCAGTCCCTTCATAAGATTCTGGCTTGGGAATGAGTCGTTTGTATCGGGGATTTTCAAAGAAGTGCTTTACGGTCTTCACAGGCGTGGTGGACTTCTGAGGGGTTCATTCAATTTGGAGATTTTGAAGATGATCTATCTGGAGAAACTCAAAAAGGCTGGAGTCGTGCTCTCGTTTCGCTCGATTCCGGTAAAATTAATCTCCGCAGGAGGGTTTATGAAACAGATTTCGCTGCTTGTGCCAAGTGTCAATTTAACAGGTAAGTAGATGAAAGCTCTAGGAGTGGACATCGGTGGTACTATATAAAGACTGCGGTTGTGGCATGCTCGGGTGAAATCAGTCAAAGGAAGAATCATGCAACTAGCGGGAATTTTAAGAATCAGATCCTCACGATTATTACTGAAGGGATTTCTTCAGATTGCGTTTCATCTATAAGAATAGGGACCGCAGGGACATTATTTCGAGGTGTTTAGATGATTAAGGCGCTAGTTCTTGGTGGAGGTGGGGCAAAAGGTTTTGCTCACGTCGGAGTTATTCGAGCGCTAGAAGAAAAGGGTTTTGTGCCGGATCTGATCATAGGGGTAAGTGCCGGCGCACTTGTAGGGGCCGGGTATGCTTTACTCTCAGATTCGAAGAGGCTTTGGGAGATCTCTCTTGAAATCTGTAGAAAGGGTAAGAAGCAGCTTCGCTTTGCAAATTCAGCTGCAAGAGAAAATAGAGGCTTGTTATTCAATGCAGCCACTTGTTTTCACATAAACACTTTTAAAGCGCTGCCTTTTGGATTGTACTTAAACGCGCTCAAGAAGGGTCTGAAAGGGTACAGATTCTCTGACACAAGAATTCCCTTCAAGTGCGTTTCAACCATAATGGATTCAGGCGAGTTATTCGTTCATGAAGAAGGAAGTATTTTCGAAGCGCTTAGAGCTTCCATGGCAATTCCCGGAATTATCTCGCCTTTTAGTCACAAAGGCTTCTCTCTTGCTGATGGAGGGATTGTGAATAATATTCCTGTCAGCATAGCTAAGGAAGAGGGCTGTACTCTAGTGTTGGCCGTGGATCTTTCTTCAAATAATAGAAAGGTTGGGATCGATACTTCAAATTCGATACTGGAAATAATCGATGTGTACAAAGTCGAAGAGTTTCAAAGGAAGGAACTGGCTGTTGCAGATGTTGTCATTTCACCATTGAACAAAAGGAATATTGGTTTGCTTGACTTCTCATCATGTATTGAACTAATGAATGAATCTTATGAAGAAACATTGAAGTTCGATCTAATTGGAGTAAGCCAGTGAAGATACATTTTGGTGGTTATGGTTTTCAGGGACTTGCCTCTATCGAGTACCTTGGAGATTTCGAGAGCGAAAGCAGAATGGTTTTGAACGGACTGGCGGGCTATTATGTAGCGGTTGAGAGAGCAATGGGCAAGAAGGAAGCCTTGTATAGGCTTTCAAAGTTTGTGGATGAGTTTTTCGTTACGTTGGAAGTGATGGATGGTGGCGCACTTTCTTCAAAAAAGATAGTGAGCGGCAAATTAGAACGAATTCGCCACTGTTGCATTTGGTCCAAGAGTAACCATATCTACGGGATAGCCGCAAGGGATTCTTATCTCGATGGAATTGCGGGGGAGACAGAGCTTAGTGCTGAAGTGTTCAATCTTGAAACTAGGAAGGTTGAGCTCATCCGCGATGATATGAGAGAAGTTGCAGCCGCCTGTATTTCCATCCCGGGACTTTTCGCTCCTTACAATGATGTTTATGTTACTACGACTTATCTGAGCCAAATTCCTGTTTCGTTCCTTTCAGAAGGTGATATTGTAATTCTGAATCTAAGGGATCTTTCTACTGACAAACCAAGTACAGCTTCAGAAGTAATTTTCCGCGCCATGGAGATCCGATCACTAAATTATGCAAAAATGATTCTCGCTAATTCCAGTTGCGCTTCAGTTAGAGTTAAGACAAGGGTTCATTCAGACAATGTATTTGACTATCTAGATCAAGTTCGAAGGTCAGTTTAGTTTGAGCGAATGATGATAATATAGATTGTGTGGAATGCTGAGACAAGCGGCTTCAAATGGAGGAATTCTAATTGCTCAAGACGATGGTGGTGATCGGGACTCTTCTAGCTATGAGTTTCTATTTCATCAATGGAACAAAGAAAGGAATAGATGAGATCGTGACGATTGAACACGATGGCAGAATAAGACAGAGTATTGTTCACCTGCCTCCGATGATTCAAGATGATAAGCTACCTGTAATGCTGGTATTTCACGGTCTTTTTGGCAACAGTAACTACACAAAGAATACGTACGGAATGACTGAAGTGGGAGACAGAGAAGGGTTTATTACCGTGTATCCCGAGGGAACCGGAACATTGAACAGCGTTCTTTTGAGCTGGAATTCAGGTTTCTGTTGTGGTTACGCAATGGAAAATGATGTCGATGATGTCTCATACATAGCGGAGCTCCTTGGAAGATTAGAAAGTGTTTATCCAGTTGACGAAAAAAGAGTCTATCTCATTGGACTTTCCAACGGAGGGATGCTCGTATACAGGCTCATGTCAAGTTATCCCGATCTCTTCGCTGCCTGTGCGATTGTTTCATCTTCTCCAGCCGGCGGAGCCAGTGAGGACAGCGTTGTAATGATAGAACCTCCAGATACCGCCATTCCGCTCATAGTGTTTCACGGTATGAAAGATCCTATTATTCCTTTTGATGGCGGTTTTTCCAGTAGTTCTGAAGCAAATGGTATCTATTTTCCCTCGATAGAGGAGTCTGTGAAACTTTGGGCGGAGAAAATGGGCGCAGTCAATATGAGCGAGAAATCACTCGAGAACGGTTTGGTTTTACTCAGAGAATACACTGGAGAAGACGAGAGAAGTCTAGTTCATTTCTACGCGATAACCGATGGAGATCATACCTGGCCTGGAAGAGAGAAGGGAATAGATGCTCTCAGCAGCTCTTCACAGGCGAACATCAAGGCAAGTGAGTTGATATGGGAGTTTATGAAAGACAAGCATCTAGATTGATGCTTTGTTCGCTTTAGGTAGATCTCACCTAACAAAGCCGGCTTCCGGTTGTTCAAACTTATCCGTTCATATCCCTTTCCCGTAAGAGACCTGTGTATATTGTTAGCAGAGTTACATTTCGTTGGAAAGAGAAGCATAGTGCCGTCGTTCTTGACAACTCTGAGCATTTCGCTAAACTCGTTAACGAAATCCCCAAAGACATGACCGGAAATGAGAACATCACCGAATCCGTCTTCGAAGAGAATGTCCTTGATTAGGCCATTGACAACGAAGAGATTCCGACTTCTTTCTCGCATGCTTTTTATTTTAGGCGTCTTAAACTCCTCATTGGCTGAACTGCACACACCAATGAGGCTCCTCTATCAGTAGCGGCAAATGGCAGTCTACCGACGCCTTTGAACTCTCTTACAAGATGACTAACGTTGTGCTTTTCAAGAAGAAGCAGGGGTCTAATATTCAAATTGTCCACATCTATCCAGACGACAGACAAAACATCACCCCCGGAGCAAAAGCCAATATGGATTGTAGCATGATAAAATCAGGATTATCTTCGGTATTGTAGACGGGAGACTTATATGAGGCTTAACAAAAATTTGTTCGAGAGAAGGCTTGGAATTTTCTTCATGGTATTGTGGATCTTGATTCTGATCTTCTACCTCACCTGGGATGGATGGCTGTACGAGTGGCGCGACTGTGGCTACAGCGGTCCTAGTCAGCACTTCGATCTTGACATTACCGACATGCAGTATTCGCGCTCCCCAGACAATGAGATCACTTACTTGTCTACGAACAATCTTCATAACTTGATATATCTTTGTTATCTCGTCTTCTTGATCGGTTGGCTGGGTTTGCTTTTTGACCTTGAGTGGGCTAAACAGGGGGCGATGGCTACAATGGGAATTTCTTTCGTTGCGGTGCTCTCGACTCTAAAACTTTCCGACCATGTTTACCTGCTTCAAGTGGTGTATGATATTGTTCATCTTTCAGGGGTAGTGATGGGAGCGTATCTGTTTTCGAAATACTACCTGAAAACTTCAAAAAGCCTTCCCGTTGTCCTAGGCACGTGGGCGATATATCTTGTGAGTCACCTGATCTTCACTCCCTGGCCGTTCTGGGAAAACGTTGGCCAAGCTTATTTCAGCGTAAATCAGATCAACGACTTGCCGTTCTTTCTTTTTGGTATGGAGTATATAGTTGTTGTAGTAATCATACTCGCAGTGAACACCCTTATCGTAAAACTAGACGGAAGAACGTCGAACCGTTTTCTAAGAGTACTGATTCCACTTGGCGTCTATTTTCTTCTCTTCATAATAATGTACTCAACAGGCCTAATAATAGTCCAGAACGTGAATATGAACACATGTGCCCTTAGATAATCGTGTAAGCTTGAGTTGTCCAAGTTCGTTCTTCTTTTTCAAAATCTGACCTCAACATATTTCTTCTTAGAGTCGTAGTATCTTTTGGTGTTTCTGAGGTCCCTCTACCCGTTTGGCTTCAGGGACATATATTCATAACCTTCTTAGGCCTTCCATCTCTTTATCAAATGCCTGCCGAGAGAGATTTGCAGTCTCCATCGTAACACGCATAGACAATTGAAAATGGGTCTATAAGCCTGTTTATTGGTTAATAAAGGAGGGTGTTTTATGAGAAAGATAGCTTTGGGATTTCTTTTACTGCTCATTCTAGCTGTTCCTTGCACCGTGCTCTTCTCGGAAGAGATTGAGATGCCTGTTGTCCAGCCTCCAATGGTTGTTACTACTCTGGGTCAGAGTCCAGGTGCTTTGATGTTCAGACTGGTCTGTGTCAGAAATCAAATTGCCTGTGTTCAGGAAGATCTCTTGACTGCCGAACAGCTTGCCGAGATGGTGGCAGGAGAAAATGCTCCAAAGACATTGGTCATAACCACAGGAACGAGTCTCAAAGGAATGGGAGCTGCCGGTATTGATATGAATTTCGAGGTGAAAAGGGTTGAAGCTCTTATTTCCAAGGCTAAAGAACTCGGAATGACGATTATCGGTGCACACATTGAGGGAATGGCGCGCCGTGTAGATTCTACTGACGAGAAGTCAATAAACACAGTGATGCCTAAATCTGATTTGATTCTCGTAATAGAAGACAGCGATTCAGATGGATTCTTCACAAACTTTTCGAAAGAGACTGGAATTCCTCTTGTAAAGGTGAAAGAATCCTTGGAAATCGGGCCGGCTCTCAAAAAACTATTCCAAGAGTAGAGCATAACAATGATCTTCTTATCTGTCGACCTTTAGGTCGATTCTAAAGGGGGAGTGTCCTGGTGTACTTCCATGCTGGTCTGATACTTTTCGTTATAGCAGTATCGTTTGGAGTTGCAAAGGCACTTAAGCTAAGTGTCGAACTGTCGATGCTTGTTGCCGCGCTTGCAGCCGCTATTGTCCACTCGGGTGGAGCGATTCCGGTACGTCATCTTGTGGAAGGCTCCTTCACTTATCTTGATGTCTGTCTGATCTTTATTACCGCAACGTTTTTCATGAACCTGATTAAGGAGTCCGGTGGAGTCGCTTTTCTTGTAAGAGGTATTGTCACGGCCTTTCACAAGAGCAGAGTACTGTGTCTTTTCTTTCTTACTTTGCTGTTGTTGATTCCTGGGGCCCTTACTGGATCGGGTGCCACCACAGTTCTCACGGTTGGTACACTGGTGGGAACGGTCCTCACCTATATGGGAATATCTGAGAAGCGGGTGGCGGCGATAATCTTTGTTTGCGCTGCGATGAGTGCCGCTGCACCGCCAGTAAACCTCTGGGCAATGATGGCTGCGGCCGGATCTAACATGCCTTACGTGGGTTTCTTCATCCCACTGCTGGTATTGTCGCTAGCCGGTTCTCTATTTGCAATGTTCTTCCTTGGGGGAAAGGGTAAGAAAGTAGAGCTTGATGAAGCTCTGAAAGAGCTTCCTGAACCACCTGCTAAGATGAACTGGATAAGGGTAGGAATGCCATTTGTCGTTCTCATTTTCCTGATAATGGCCGGAAGGATTTGGCCCCACTCAATCCCCACTCTGGGACTTCCGTTCATGTTCGTTGTCGCATCAATATTTGCAATTATACTTAGCCCAAAGAAGCTAGAGATCCTTAGAATCGCATCGGATACCATCAATACATTGATCCCTCTTGTAGGCATCATGATCGTTGTAGGTATCCTGATTCAGATTATGGCTTTGAGCGGCGCAAGGGGATTGATCTCTCTTGCGGTAGTAACATTGCCCATGTGGGTTTTATTTGCAGCGCTGTGGCTTATTCTTCCAGTGTCAGAGGGATTACTCCAATATGCGGTTGCACCGCTTCTAGGAGTGCCCCTAATTCTTCTTTTCAACATGAAGGGAATGGATGCCATAATAGCACTCTCTGCAATGGCTGTTATGTGGCCTGTGGGAGATATCCTTCCTCCCACGGCGGTTGTTGGAAGAGCGACAGTGATGGAATTGAAGTTCAAAGGCCATTATTACAGGGATTTCTTGAAGACTTCGCTCATACCGATGGGGTTCATTCTTCTAATTGCTACTTTGTTCCTGATTTTCAGTAATGAACTCTCCTTTTTAGTTGGCGGGTGATGTCATGAGTGAAAGGAAGTGTTTTTGATGGCTATTTTGTACACGATAATCAGTGTCTGCTACTACTTGATAACGGCTTTTATCATCTTTGTTATAGCTAGAAGCTTGGTGAAGACGAAGAATTTCCAAGAAGCAATCCTGTTTTCTGTCATGCTCATGCCGTTCATCCTGCGACTTTTGAGAATCAAGTAGGGGGTGCTGCGATGACTGACAGAAATCTGGCGATAGTCAAAATAGTATCATGTGTTTTAGTTGGAATTGCCCTAATTATCTCCGGTGTAGAGTTCTACAATCACAGGAATTTCAAGGAACCCGTCGTTGTTGGATCGGGAGTCACTGAAGTCAAAACGTTAGGTGACTACTTCGCTCCGTTGAAAGGAACGATAAACGATACGAACATCTACATAATTGACAGCGGTGTACCGGGTGGGACGGCTATGTTGATAGGCAGGTCGCATCCCGAAGAACCCGCAACGAATCTGGCTGCCAAGATCTTCGTCGAAAACGCGAAACTTACCAAGGGGAGACTCATAGTTGTTATTACAGCTAATCAGAGCGCTTCAAGGGTTACCAGACCTGGGGATGCATATCCTATGTACTACACAATAGAGACTCCATGGGGAGAGAGCAAGTTCAGGATGGGAGATCGATGGTCCAACCCGCTTGACTCATGGCCGGATCCCGAAGCGTATGTTCACTATCCTAGTGGTCAACTCCTGGCTTATATGGATATTCGTAATTTCAACAGAACGTGGCCCGGAAGAGAAAATGGGATGATCACCGAACAGACAAACTACGCCTTTATGAACTTGATAAGAGAAGAGAATGTAGACATATTTATCGATTTACACGAAGCCGAGCTGGAGTACCCTGTTATAAGCACTATAGTTGCCCATCAAAAGGCGGCCGATATTGCCGGACTGGCTTCAATGATACTTACCTCAACTGAATTCAGAATTGGTATGGAGTTCTCACCTCCTAGCCTGCACGGACTTTCTCACAGAGAGGTCGGTGACCATTCCGACGCCATATCTCTGTTGTTTGAAACGCCGGAACCTTTTCTTGACAGAGTCAGGGGAATCACCGATGAGGCTCTTCTCTTAACGGGTAAGGATGAATTCGTTATGACGGCAGGTAAGTTCGGTTTGCTCTACGAGAAAATTGACGAAAATGGTTGGCCGATCGACGTAAGGGTTGGCAGACACTGTTCTTCAACTCTTATGGTTATTGAACTATGGGGTGATTTCAATCCTGGAAAGGAGGTTGTGATCGAAGGAGTTCCAAGGTATGACGAGGTAGTAAGCAATGGAACAGGCTATTATTTCCATGATCCTTCAAAAGCTAGAACACAGGACATTTATTACGAGTAACCAAGAACATTTGTGATTGATAATCACAAAGGAGGGGAGTGAGGGTGAAGAAACTGTTATTGACTGCAATACTGATAGTCTCACTGTTCTATGTGAGTGCTGTAGCATGTACGGATATCTTAGCAGCGAAGCAAGCCACTGTAGATGGTTCCGTTATCACATCTCATACATGTGATGGTCGTTATGACTCCAGACTGGTTGTCGTACCGGCTATGGATCACGAAGAGGGAGCTATGGCCCCAGTTTATGAGTGGATAGTCTACGCCGATCGAATGGATCTGGTGAAGCTTGGAGAGATTCCACAGGTAGCACATACCTACCAGTACTTCAACGTTGCTTATCCTATGGCAAATGAACACCAGCTGATAATAGGAGAGACGACACTTGGTGGAGCCAGAGAGACTGCCAACAGCGATAAGGCGATAATGACAATCGAACAGCTGGAGATCTTCGCTCTACAGAGAACAACTAACGCCAGAGACGCTATAAAACTTATAGGCGCTCTTGCAGAAGAGTATGGTTACCGAGAATCGTGCTGGTTAGGCGAATGCATTACAATTTCCGATCCGAACGAAGTTTGGGTCTTCGAAGTTTACGGGACCGGTCCCCTATGGGAACCAGGTATGGGACCTGGCGCTGTTTGGGCTGCCCAGCGCGTGCCCGACGATCATATTACTACCGTCGTGAATTACAGCATGATTGGTGAGATCGATCTTGAGACAAACAGGCCCCCGAACGTATCTGCAGGGGACTTCATGATCAGTGAAGACTATGTTCAGGTGGCAACGGATCTTGGCCTGTATGATCCGGCCAGTGGAGAACCCTTTGTCTGGAAGTACATATTTGGAGACATTGAGGGGAAGAAGAGCGACAGACTCTGGAGAGTCTTCTCTGTTCTCAATCCTTCGGGGAACTGGTCGTTGGACAACACATGGGAATATCCATTCTCAGTTAAGCCGGATGAGAAGGTATCCGTGTACGACATAATTGAGCTTTATAGGGACGTTTCCGAAGGTACACCTTACGACATGGGCGATAACGAGGCATGGTACTATGAAAGTGGAGGCGAGATGGTTAAGAGTCCGCTGGCAAGTTCTGAGCCCAACACTCCTATGAGAAATCTTCTTGGCATTCCTTACACAAGAACAATAGCAAAGAACGGTTGTTCGTACTATTTTGTTTCGCAGGCAAGGGACTGGATGCCCGACAAGATAGGCGGACTTCTCTGGTTCGGACTTGACAACCCGAGAAAGGGAGCCTGGATTCCCGTTTATGTAGGGACTCTTCCCAATACGCTCCCGGAGTCTTGGGTGACCTTAAACAGGGATGAGCTTGACAGGAGCTGCTCTTATTGGGCCTTTGATCTTGTCGATAAGATCTCTAATCAGAGGCTTGGGGCTCTTATGCCTTTGATAGAGGAAGTAAGAGTACCTTTCCAAACGGAGATGTTCGAAGAACAGAAGGATCTTGATGAAATGGCAATGACCCTTTACGAAGATAATCCCGAGCTTGTTCTTAGACTCCTCTCATCCTACACGGCGAGAAAGATGAGAGAAGCAGAAGAACTCTGGTATGATCTTTCAGAGGTCTTGTTAACTAAGATAGACTAAGTAA
>ENA-UPXM01001435-UPXM01001435.1-activated-sludge-metagenome-genome-assembly--contig:-NODE-1435-length-30576-cov-128.247764_pt1 | contig 30576 bp, 34 predicted proteins | sample MGYA00238178_ERZ772708 | MGnify/ENA primary metagenome ERZ772708 (study PRJEB29002, sample SAMN05720212) | activated sludge metagenome | isolation source: anaerobic digester from wastewater... | reverse complement strand
AGGGTGGCTCAATTTTCACGACCGAAAATGGCTCAATTTGAAAAGACCGTTGACATTGCCCGCGTCCCTTGATTTCGACTGCGCCCTTATCTGAAGCTCATCATCTTCTTCTTTCAAGCATATTTCAACATCGTCTTTGGGATAAATGCCGTTCTTGCCGGAAATCGCCGATGCGGCGGCAAGAGAAACGGTTTTGCCGACCTTCCAACCCATGTCCATCGCTTTTAATCGGATGATCTGGGCGTCGTTGTTCAGTTTTTTGGAGGATTTGAAACATTCGTCGGCGAAGGCCGCCGTTGAGAAAAAAAGCAAAGCTGCCGCGCAACTCAGGAGAGAAATAACAACACGTCTCATGTCCGGTCTGTTTCCCGCGCCTGCAATCTGAGCGTCCTGTAATTGGATCCGACAATGACGGCGTAAATACAGCAGCAGAAAATTCCCAGCGTGATGCCCGTCCCTTCATCCGCGTAAAACATGGTAAAAACTACCAGGCAAGTAATGAGGACCTTTGCCGGTATGAACAAATGAAGTTTCATCAGCAGGCGCGCCAGGGGATTGACCTCGCGGCCGCCCTGCTTCAATGCCTTGTTTGTCGTTGATACATCTAAAATGTTTAGAATGATGAAGAACACCGCCAACAAAAAAATAATCATTGATAGTGCCCTTTAAACAGCAGATCCGTGTTGCGGATATCTAATACCACAAACAAATCAAACTCTGCAACCTCAAAATAGTCCGCAAGACACTCTTTCCAGGAAGCGATCAAATCTTTCTATTCTGGAAATGGCATCCAAAAACCATTTTTCAATCCATTCGTGAAAATCATCCGCGTCTTTTTTGCGCCGTGAGAAGAAACGAAAGATGATTTCCTCTCGATCTCCGACATCTTCGTCATCATACCTGACAATTTGCTGCTGCATTTCGATTTCCACGGTTGTATCTTCAGATTTCCAGATACTTTCGATTTCAGCGGCAAGAGCTCCTTTCAGATCATACCATCGGATGGTAAAAGGTTTTACATATTCCTTTTTCAGGCTGAAGATGGCGGAGGGTCTTCGCCTGACCGATGTGGATTTTACGTCAAGATGTCCCTCGCAGATGCTGACAAGACCGAGTGTTTTCAGATTGTTCAGGTGTTCCAGCCAGCGGTCGTCAAGATTCTTGTCAACGGCCAAGTTCCGCCAGGGTCGTTCGTGCGGTTTGCATTTCACGGCACTCGTGCTGACTTTCAATTGATGATTGTCACTTGCCATCTTAAAAGCATCCACCCGGCAACATGCTGTCCGGGTTCGTTTCTTACCGGCTCGTCAACACGGGCAGCGTTTTAAAATAGCCTTGGTTTTTCATGGATTCATTCAGCTTGTCTTCCGGGAAAATGCGGGCCCATGTTATTCCCCCATCGCGGCCAAGACAAAGCCTGGCGTTTCTTGTGAAGCTTTTTCGTGTCCAGGTCGCAAGCGGCGCAAAAGAATGCTCAATCCATAATTCATGGCGATTTTTGTATTCGATAAGAGGTTCGGTCTTGTCAGGATGAGGATGGTCGCGGCACAACGTGCACACCCAGCACCCTGCCGGTGTTTTATCTTCAAAAAGGTCAAATTCCTCGATAATGTCAAAGAAGATTTTGCGATAGTGTACCGCAACTTCGATCTGGCCGACGCTGGAAAAGTGACAGGTGATATGTCTGCTGACGCCCCGGAAGCCGATGACAAAGCAGCCGTCGCCCTGCCGCAGCAGGTAGGGCTGATGGGAAAACAAACGCTCATTGCGGACTGCCCAGCTCCAAAATAGTTCCTTCTGATAGAATTCCTTGTTGATGGGTTCGCTGCTCATTGCTTTGTTTTGGCTTTGATCTTTTCGCGGCTTACGATGAAGGAATAGTTAATCTCGTCATTCTTCTTGAATTTTGCTCCTATATCAATTCGTGAAGAACAATTACATCTATGTGCTTTATCTTTTTGAAAGAGTCGTCATTGGTTATGAATGCGTCAGCGCCGTTAATCAATCCGGTGGCCAACTGAATAGCGTCAGGAATCTTCAACTTGTGGGAGGCTCTCAGTCTGGCCGCCTCCATCGCAATATCGTTATCCACGTCAGCCAAAAACAAATTGTCGGCGTCATGGAGAATTTCGCTGTATTTCTTGATCAGGTCATTATTTTTTTCTTCCAGTGGTTTGATCAGAACTTCTATGAGCGTTATGTTGGAGGTAAAGGCAAGGAGATTCCCTCTGCTTATTTCCTGAAACAGGGGTTCGATGATGCTGATGTATGTTGGATTTTCTTCAATGAAATAGATGAACGGTGCCGTGTCCAGGGCAATGGTTTGAGCATTTTTCAGCAAGTTCAATAATTTCACTCCCATTCCTCCCGTAGTTTGTTTACGTATTGCTGGGCGTCAATGCCGCTCCATATTTCTTTTCCGCATCCTTTTAATTCCAGAATGTCCCGCTTTTTTTGCGCAGTTCGGTCGCCCTTCTTCATCAGGCGAACCATGTCGAGTATTTTTCTCTGATGAAGCAGCGGTAGAGCGCTGATTTCATGTTGCAATTCTTTGGCTAAAAGATTGCGTGTTCTCATATTGTCGTCCCCCTAATTCATCTTATCAGGATAATCTATGGCAACCTCCCGGGCTTCCTGTTCATTGTTGCAGTCAGGGTGTCAGTATTGGTAAAGGTTCCCTTGATGGCCATATTTTCAGGCTATTTATACAACTTTTCATCTGTACTGTCTAAATAATTCGCGTGGCCTTTTCTATTCTCTGCCCCGCGTCGGCAATCTGAAGGTTCTGCAATGGACTTCACCGTTAACGACAACGGAATAGTCGCGCCGGTGATTCAATTGATAATTACCACCTTCCATTGTAATAAAATCCAGCCTGCAACCAGCGCCGCCAGGACCAACAATCCAATAAGAATTTTTTTGTAACGCGCCATTGGGCACACCTCCCGTGCAGAGTGAAAAGCCGAAGGCGGCTTTGCTTTTTCATCAAGCGCCTTGCCGCCTCCGGCTGTTTGTTTGCCGGGAGCCTTGTTTGACGCGGATCAGAAACGTTTGCCTGCTTGCGCAAATCGGCTTCCCGCATTCCTTTTTTTCTTACGCCTGGGTCGCTTCCAGTTTTGTCTTCAATTGTGCGATTTCTTTTTCCTGCCGCTCTGATTTGAAACGGTAATACTCCGCTTCGCAGGTTTCGCCAAACTTTGCTCCCGCGCCGCCGCCGATAATGACGCAAGCCAGTTTGCCCATCAGCGTCAGCGGCTCCACGGCCAGAATCGCCACAACCGCACCCGCTGCCAATCCGGTGATTTTCCCGTCCATTTTCATCGCTTGACCTCCTTTGTGTCATTAATATGATGGGTTGAGAACAATTTCCTCAATGGTGAAGTATGCGGTATTTCCCATCTCCATATTGAAACTGCCCTTGAACGCCACACGGCTGCCGATTTGGATGCTCTCATACTGCTGCTTCACCGTGTCGTTGATTTTGAATCTGGACAATTCTCCATGCACCTTTCCGCCTGAGGCCCCCAGAATAATCCAGACTTCATTATGATCCACTCTTTTTGTCGCCACCTGGCCGACAATGGTAATCGGCTGGCTGCCCAGTTTCATGTTTTTTGAAAAATAATCGTCAACGGTGATTACCGAAGGAACTTTTTCTTTCATGGAGGCGTCCCACGCGGCTACATTGACGGGTCCATCATAGACGTCGCCCCGGCCGACGCCGTAGGATTTGTTGAGCAGATTGATATCCGCCTCGACGGTTATCTGGTCATTGATTTTAAATACGCCTTCAGGGATCGGGTTGTTCAACATAATCTGGAGGTTCTTATCATCGTATCCCATGAAGAGGTAGGTTACTTTATCCCCCTGTCCCATGGCGTCTTTTGGAACCTCCAGTTTCTTGACATAACCAGTGATCAGGCGGCTGCCGCTCCAGTTGGTGGTATCCTCAAAGATCTGCTGAACCGAGATGGACTGCCGCCCGTTCGGGTCGGAGACATAGGCAGCTTTTGAGGATTTGACAACCGAGGAAGAGCTTTCCTGGCGCGATGATTGCGTGCTTTCCCGCACACCATCTTTTTTGCCTCCCGCGTTGAAAATCAGGATCAATACGAAAGCCGCCAGCAATGTGCCGCCGATCTTCCAGCCTTTGGAGAAGACATTCGATTTCCACAATCCGTATAGGCCGACGGGCCATAAGAAAATATACAGCAAAAGGACCAGTTTCTTTTTGTCATACCATTTCGTCTGCTCTTCCGTCATTTCCATTTCCTCCTTATATTTTATGGTTTGTTGCTGATCAGGCAGTCGTCGCTGTTTCGCTTCACCAGCGGCCCCAGAAAGGTTTCGAGCTGATCATTGGTCAGCTCTTCGCTGTAGAAATTGATGTCAACTTCTCCTTCCTCCTCTTCCATCCTTTGAAAGTAATGCCAGACCTTTTTCCTGTTACCCAGGCGGTAGTAATGTTCGATCAGCGCCGTGGCCATGACGCTGCAACCCATGTACGCCATCGCCTTTTCCATGCAGTTGACTGCCTGTTCGGTTTCTCCCAGCGCCTTCAGGTAAAGGCCCAGATAGGTCAGGGCGATCCAGAGATCGGGCTTCAGCTCCACGGATTTTTCCAGAAGCAGGATGGTCTCGCGGGAGAGCTTCTTCCTGCGGATCTGGATGTCCGCCAGTTGAAAATAATCCCAGGCGTCTGCCTGCCCGGAGGCGATGCGCTTCTTCAGTTCACGAGCCATCGGGGCAAAAAGTCCCAGGTTGCCCCGGAAGCAGGGCCCCCGGATTTCTCCTCTTGCGCCATAGCGATAGAGGCCGGCCGGCTTGCTGAAGTAGGCGTCGCCGGTATAATAGACAAAGAGGTTCTCCTGCGAATCACCGGTCATGCTGTTGGGATACAAACCCGGACGCGGAGGCTCGATGTCAAAGAGCAGCCGGCCATCCCCGTTAAGAATGCGGACAAGACCGCCTTCCATGCCGACTGCCAGTTTATCTTCGCCCTGGGCGCACATCGAAACGATGCAGTTCTCATTGGTAGTCGCGTATTTTTCCTTATAGTCGTGTTTCTGCACCGGACTGCCGTCCGTCAGATAAAACAGGCCTTCCTGCCGGTTGCGACCAAGCGCATCGATGGAGCGCACCCAGCGGCCCTCGTAGGTATAAACGTGGATAAAGCAAAAATTATGGTCGGCCAGATACAAAAGCCCGTCGCGGGCGACCATTGCCGAAGGTCCGGCCGGCGCCTCAAAATGGCGGAGATATTTTCCGTCGCCGTCGTAAACGATGACATCGTTGTTGCAGCATTGGCAACCCTGGCTGATAAAGATCAGATCGCGCGATTTGGAGTAGGCCGCCCCGAGCATGTGAAGGCTGCCGACAGCTTTGCCAAAATAGTCGCCCGACTTGCGGCAGTGGTCACCCTGCCGGTCAATGTCCCGCACAAAATAGGGCTTCTTGCGCGGTTTCCTGCGCATTGTCCAGCGGCTGTCATGACCCATTAATCGTTTCCGGTAGATCTTATTCCCCTGCCGGTCCACCTTGGTCAGGTAACCCAGTTCGGTGGCCAGGATGAAATGGCCCTGCTGGTCGCGGGCAACAAAGAGGGGATCATAAGGGCTGGTCACGGGCCTTCCCCGATCGCTGAACAGCCGGACACTTTCCTTCAGCCGCAGGGTCTTGCCCCCGAAGCAATACAGGAAAGGCCCGCCGATCTCGGAAGAGCTGTCGGCAAAGAAGACCCACAGGTCATCTCCGTTATCGCTGTAAAGCCCCAGACTGTTCAAGGCATTCTCCACAAAAATGGGCCAAGCCACTTCAGGGCGTCCGGCCCAAAAACGAGAGAGATAAAGAGCATGGCCAGCGCCAGAAACAGCAGCAGGAATTTTATTTCACGGGTGATGATGGACATGGCTTGATCCTCCCTTTGGCTGCCATATTAACCATGAAAAGGGCGCTTGTCAAGATAAATCATCAATATATTCAATAGGTTAGGAGTGTTTTCATATAGAAGTAACGATTTCTATATGAAACCGGCCGAATATCAAAAAATAATACCGAAGACCTTGATATCTTTGGTCTTTACAAAGATGATGGCCAAAAGTGAAAAACAAAAAATTCGAAAAGATTTTTTCTGGATTCCGGCTAAAAATCTGCCGGGATGAAGGAGGGGAGATTGTGCCTTCCCCTAAAGGGATTTTTTTCATATAGAAATAGTATTTCCATAGGAAAATTATCATATCTATATGATTATATTGATAATTTATATTTACTTTTTGCCCGGCTTTGTGTATCCTGCCTGCATCATTACGGGTCAAGCGAGGTTCCGGGAAATGAAAAGAATCCTTATTCTGTCGTTGGCGGTTATCTGTCTGGCGGCGGCAAACGCGCAGGCGGTGGTCATTACCGGGTCGGGAACAACCAAAGAAGAGGCGATTCATAACGGTCTGCGCGATGCCGTCGAAATGTACACCGGCACACTGGTTTATGGGGTAACGGATGTTGAAAACTACACATTTCAGAAGGATCAGATCGTGGCATCTTCCCTGGGCTATGTGAAGCACTACCGGATCATCCGGACATCCAGGGTGGATGATCTGATTCATGTAGTAATGGATGTTACGCTTTCTGAAGACAAGATTGACCGGATTCTTCGGGACAATGTTGATTTGATGACCATCGAGGATGTTCTGAAAGATTATAACAATGTAACCCAGCGGCAGGACCAGATGAAAAAGCTGATGGAAATGCTGAAGATCCTGGCGGACCGCCCCCTAAGCGAGAAATACTCCATCATCTACACCGGCTACGAAATCAAACGGATCATGCCGGATAAAGTGAATGTAGAAATCCACGCAAAGATTTATGCCAACCCGTTCTTTATGAGAGCGAACAGGGAAATCCTTCGGCATCTTTCCGATCCAACCGGCGATTCTCCAGATGTTTGGAGAATCGGGACGAATTATAGAATTGAATATGGCAAATTGAAAAATGACAACCATTTCATCACGAAGCAAGCAGAATTTTCTGATGAACTCAAAGTATATGTCACAATCAATGACGAAAAAGTCGGGGATAAGTTCTATAGACTTCGAGATAATCTGTTCGTGGTCTGGGATTCAGTAGCTTTCACTAAAGCCTTTGTCAGACTGTTTCCTAAAACATTTTGGGAAAAATATAATGACAAGGAAACAAAGTTTGACAAAAAATGGGATAATTATGCAATCAGAAAGTCGAAAATTATTCCGGAAGATGGATTGCCGATGAAATTCAAGTACACGATAGATTCGGAGCAAGTGAAAGACTTGAGAGATCTGAAGCTGAAACTTGAATATTATGAAAAAAATTGAGGAGATTTCGCTTATGGCAGGGAAACACAGGCTGCTGCGCACGCTATTGTTGATCTTCTCTGTGATCGTTTGCATAACAATAAACGTGACGGATTGCCACGGAGATAATTACGATCAAAATATCAAAAAGGCGGTCCAGGATTGCAGGAGATCCTATAATGCAACTGGCATGAGCCTGATGCGCGGCAGGGTTGACAAGTGTTATCAGAGTGCCCTGCGGAGGAAGGACAGACGGAAGTTCGATTACTGCGCCGCTTTCGATCTTTCCGCGTATTTCGTAGATGACATGATGGTTCGGCAGATTCATTGCCCGCCGTTTGAAGGTTTTGATTCGGCATCCGTTTCAAAAAGAATAGAAGGCGGATTGACGGCTCTGGGGTATGACAAAGACCGGCGCAAAAAGGAAGTCAAGCTGCTTGCCGACACCACTGTGAAATGGTTCAAGGAGATTTTCGAGACCGAATAAAGACTTTCATCTGGTTGAACCGGAGGCATGTCTTTTTTCATATTTTGATCCTTACGTTTTTTCGAAGTGATGATAATCCTTGGGCTGGTCGAAATTTCCGCCCCAGTGCCAGCCGCGCCGGAGGAATTCCTGAACAACGGGGTGATCGCCGGTAAATGCTCCTTTGTTTTGCGGGCGGTAAACCGCGCCTTCGGGCGCGATCAGGCCCGCGGGATAAATCACCGGATTCTGGACGGGATTGATGTCCACGGCGCGGCCGAAAGAATGCAGAGACAGTTTGTTGGTGTCGGCGATGACGCGGAAATTGAAAGAGGAGGAATTGTTGTCCGCCATCGAGGCTTCATCGTCCCACTTGTAGGCGACGATGGGAATGACTTTGCCGACGGGAAATTTCAGCTTCTCGATCAGGAGAAAGATTTCATAAACGTCGTCTTCGAGGCGCGCGTCCACGAGCATCTGGCCCTGGTGGCGCTGTCCGTCAAAGGAATAATACAGGACGTCGATCATGGACAGGGAATCGATCACTTCCATGGGCGCGGTGGTGCCTTCAATGGCTTCGGCAAAGCTCATGGCGCTGTCGATGATGGTGTTTTCAGGCATTTCAAAAACTCCGTAATAAATTCACCCTCCCATCAAGGGAGGGGAGAAAAAACCGACGGGGTTATTTTCCACCCTTTTTCGCCGTTTTTTGTCTCACAGCACGCGGTGCGGGGCTATGAGAGGTCGGCGATGATTTTGTTCAGCGCCGCTTCCTCCAGCGAGACTTCCCGGTAGATGCCGCGGACGGTGTCGGCGGTGAGCCGCTGGAAATCGGAAAGCCTTGGCGTAATGACGACGCCGGCCATGTCAATGGCGCCGGGCGAGACGAAGATGCCGCTTTTCCCCGGCGCGAAATAGGCGTCGGGCCGGTGTTTCCGCCTCAGAAAGACGGTGATCGTCCAACCGCGCTTCCCGTAAGCGCAAAAAACGTTCAGCAGGGGCTCTTCCTGTGTCGCAAGCGACGTCCGGGCGGCGGTGAGAAATCGCGTCAGGTGCTCTTTGAGGAGCCTGGCCTGGTCCGACTTGAGGAGCAGGACACTGCGATCGAAACTTTTCGCCGGGCGGTGCAAAACGCCGGATGACGCCATCGGGAAAGACCCTTTTTCCAGTTCATTCAAAAAGGGAAGCGCGCGGGATGGAATCATCTGAAAGTGCAGGTGATCCGGCGCGGAGGCCCCGCAGGCGGGGCCGTTGTAAAACACGGCATGGCCGGGCGCTGCGTCATGGGCGATATCCAGAAGCGCATCCAGCGATGACCGGATGTCCTGCGGCAGATGTGATAGCGCCGCCACGGTGAAGTGGCGCTCGAAGATGGGCGCGGGGTTGCACAAGATTTGATAATCATCGCGGTAAAGAATTCCGGACTGCCGTGCCGGGCGATTTTCGGCGCAGAGGAAACAGGGCCGCTTCCGGATCGATTCCGCATCGACCGCCGCGCCGCTGCTGATAGCGCGGGCGGGGTTATACTGCAGGGTGACGCTGTAGTCGCCGCAGGAAAGTTTCCGGGTTTGCGCCGACGCCAGGCCGCGGCAGGCCGTAGCATAGGCGGGCCAGTTTTTCTTTTGCGACTCAACAAGCGCGCGGCAGAGCGCAGGCAGGGTTTTGCTTCTCTCTCCGGGAAATTCAGCGAAATGGCGATTCGAAGTAAGCGAAGCAGAGGAAACCCTCTGCCGGTCGGATATTTGAGGGGATGCCGCCAATGCTTTCTTTGTCATTCCGGGCAAGCGAAGCGCGACCGGGAATCCAGTATTGAAAGATTCCGGATTCGCGCGCTCGTGCCCTCGCGCCACCTTCAGGCGGTCAGGGCATTCGCGAAAATGACGAAACTCTTTTTGATTTTTATCCTCTATCTTCCGGGCGGCAATTTGATTCGCGTTCGCAGGGGATGGTTGCTTGTCAGGAACGGTCTTGCCGCTCCCAGACGTAGTTTGAAACCGTTCCCTACGGTTTTGTTGTTGCCGGGCTTTTATTTCCAGCGTTCGCAGCCGGTCCTTGTAAAAATCATTTCGGTTTTGTTTGTCCACGGAAAGCTCCGCGTCGGTGTTGTCCTTCCAGCGGCGGCAAAGATAAATGCTTTGATACACCCGGCCGATGCGGTATTCGCGGGAGAGTTTCAGCGCCACGGCATAGTCCTCGCCGTAGCTCACATTGGGAAAGCCGATCCGACGCAAAACAGCGGTGTCAAAAGCCCGCGGCGCGCCGATGCCGCCCACGCGCAGAAGATTGTTGTGGCCGTTTCGCACGGTCCATTCCCGGTGATCGATGAGCCCCGGCGGAATCTTTTTCCCGCGCTCGTTCACCAGCGTATAGGAGCCCACGGCCATTGCGCAAGGCCCCCGGCGCAGGGCGTCAACCATGGTTTGGAGTGTGCCGGGCGATTCGTAAAGATCGTCGGAATCGAGTTGAACGGCGTAGCGGCCGCAGTGAGGAGAAAAAATCGCCTCGTTCCAGCATCCGCCGATGCCCAGATCGCGGCGGAACGGCACAAGATGATGAACATGGGGATAACGTGCGGCAAAGTCTTTCAAAAGCTCCGTCGTGCCGTCCGTGGAGAAGTTGTCCACCGCCAGAATATTGAAGGGAAAGTCCGTTTTTTGCGCCAGCGCGCTTTTGATCGCGTCGGCAATGGTTTTCCGGCGATTGCGTACGGGGATGACGATGCTGGCCTTCCAGAGAAGGCCTTCCGGCTTCCGTTCCTCCATGGCCGGCCGCGCGGGCAGCCGGGCGCCCAAGCGCCGCAAATGGCTGGTGGCGATTTTTTCCAGCTTTTTTTGCCGGAGGAGGTTTTCCCCGGCAACGTAGGAAAAATGCGCTTCGGATTTTCCGCCGGGTTTTTTTGACGGCACCCTTTCTTTTGCGGATACCGTGTATAAGGATTCGGGCACGCGGATCAGATCATGCTCCAGCGAAATTCTCAGGCGCAAATCGTAAAAAGCCATGTCCGGATCACCCGGCAGAGCGCCGTATTGTTCAATTGCGGACAAGGCAGCTCTGACCGATAAAATGAAAAAGGGACCGAAATGAAAATCGTCGCGCAGGGAGCCGGGCTGGTAGTCGTTGACCGGGTGTCCGGCAAAGCGGCCGTTGATTTTTTCGACGTAGTCCGAATAGACCAGTCCTGCCCCCGTGTCGCGGGCGACGGCCAGCAGTCTCCTGAGCTCCGGGGGACCGCAAAGCACATCTTTTTGCGCGTCCATCGCCAGCAGATAATCCGCCGGCAGGTTTTTGAAGAACGTTGACGGCCGCTTCACCGGCCGGAAAGGTCCGCTGCCGGAAGGCCGGCGCAGCGCCGCCTGTATTTCATCCGGGGCGCTCCAGAGCAAAAGCCGTCCCCATTGATACACTGAAGTTTTCATGATTTTCCGGGCGCCGTCAGAAGTCGGACATCATCAGATTAAAGGTATTTTCCGCCGTGTCCTTCGCCAGCTTGGCCAGGGCCTGCTGTCGGGCCGGTTTCGGATTGACGTTGTCCTGCAGCTTGTAATCCGATGTTCCGACAACGTTCTGCGAAGACCAGATGGTTTTGCCGCTGTCCTTTTCGCGCAAGCTGGCCTCCAGGATGATAGACATTCTTTCTTCCGCGGCCAGAATGTTGTTGCGGTAGGAAAGCACTCCCGTGGTGATGCTGAGGATATTGACGTTGATGATGGCGTCCGCCTGCTCGAGAGTGGGCGCGCTTTTGAAGCGATTGCTCTGGATGATCTGGTCGATGAAGGCGTTGCGCAAAATATTTTCCGCTTCCGCTTCCGCGGTTTTGTTGACAAAAGGCGCGACGTAAATATTGACGATCCGTTTGTCGATATATTCGCCCTGCGGCGCGAAGCCGTAGCCGCAACTGAGCAGCAAAACGCAGGACAGGCTCAAAAGCGACAGTTTGACAGCGGACAATCCTCTTGGTTTTTTCATGGATCCGTTTCCTTTAGGGAGCGACGACAATGTTGACCAGCTTTTTGGGAACGTAAATCACTTTCAGAATTTTATTTTTCCCGATGAACGCGGCGATTTTTTCATCCGCCTGCGCGTCGGCTTTGATCTTTTCCGCGTCGCAATCGACCGGCACGGTCATCCGGCTGCGCAGCTTCCCGTTGATCTGGATGACGATCGTCATTTCTTCCTCGCTGGCGACGGCGGGATCGAAGTCGGGCCAGGGCATGTCGGCCGCGGGCTTGTCCTTGCCCAGCCTCTCCCAGAGCTCTTCCGTGATGTGCGGAACGATCGGCGTCAGCAGCAGAATCGCCGTTTCCAGGGCTTCGCGGACGACGGACAGGGCCGTCCGGTTGTCTTTGGTCGGATGCTTGACGCTGTATAAGACATTGACCAGTTCCATGACCGCGCTGATGGCCGTGTTGAAGTGGAAGCGGTCTTCGATATCCTGCGAGACCTTGCGGATCGTCTGATGCGTTTTTCGCCGGAGCGCCTTGACGTCGTCCGTCAGTTCCAGCGGACCGGCGGCCGGCGCGGCCCCCCGGATGTCTTCGACATATTCGTCAAAGATCCGCCACAGGCGGCCGAGAAAGCGGAAGGATCCTTCCACGCCCTGTTCGCTCCATTCCAGATCTTTTTCCGGCGGCGAGGCGAACAGGCAGAAGATGCGCGCGGTATCGGCGCCGTAGGTTTTCACCAGAAAATCCGGGTCGATGACGTTCTTGAGCGATTTGGACATTTTTTCCGTCTTGCCGATGATGACGTCTTTGCCGCAGAACTGACACTTGCCGCTTTGGGCCTGTTCGGGGAAGAGGTAGCCGTGTTCGGGGCACTTCATCGTTTCCTTGCAGACCATGCCCTGCGTCAGGAGATTGGTGAAGGGCTCATCGACGCCGATCACGCCGAAGTCGCGCAGCACCTTGGTGTAGAACCGCGCGTAGAGCAGATGCAGAATGGCGTGCTCGATGCCGCCGATGTACTGATCCACCGGCATCCAGTAGTCGAGCGCCTTGCGGTCGAGTCCCGGTTTGGTGTTGTATCCGGGGCAGCAGAAGCGGTCGAAGTACCAGGATGATTCGACGAACGTGTCCATCGTATCGGTTTCGCGCGCGGCGGGGCCGCCGCATTGCGGGCAGGCGGTGTTCACGAAGTCCGGCAAAGCCGCAAGCGGCGAGCCGCCTTCGGGACTGAAAATGACGTTTTCGGGCAGAATGACCGGCAGATCTTTTTCCGGCACCGGCACGATGCCGCATTTTTTGCAGTCGATCATCGGGATGGGCGCGCCCCAGTAGCGCTGGCGGGAGATGCCCCAGTCGCGCAGGCGGTACTGGATGGTGCGCTTGCCCTTGCCTTCGGCTTCCAGATAATCGGCGATCGCTTCCAGCACTTTTGTGTTTTCCATGCCGTTGAATGGGCCGGAGTTGACCAGAATCCCTTCATCAACGTAGGCCTCGGTCATCGTCGCCGCATCGAGCGTCCGGTCTTTGGGAGAAATGACGACGACCAGCTCCAGATTGAATTTTTTGGCGAATTCGAAGTCGCGCTGGTCGTGCGTGGGCACGGCCATGACGCAGCCGGTGCCGTAGTCGGCCAAAACGAAGTTCGCGGCGTAAATCGGCATCTTGTAGCCGGTGAGCGGATTGAGGCAGTAGGAATCCAGAAAGAGGCCTTCCTTCTCGTAATACTCGGAGGTCCGCATGAGCTTGTCCTGCTTTTTGACTTTTTCCACAAACGCCCGCACGTTTTTTTCGCAGGGCTTCCCCTTGGCCAGTTCGGTGACCAGCGGATGCTCGGCCGCCACCAGCATGAAGGTTGCGCCGAAAAGCGTGTCCTGGCGCGTGGTGAAAACCTGAATGACGCCATTGCCTTCCGCCATTGGAAAATCGACCAGGCAGCCGTAGCTTTTGCCGATCCAGTTTTTCTGCATCGTCATGACGCGCTCAGGCCATCCGGGGAGACGGTCGCAGTATTCCAGAAGCTCCTCGGTGTAGGCCGTGATTTTGAAGAACCACTGATCGAGTGTTTTTTCCGTAACTTCCGTGCCGCAGCGCCAGCACAGGCCGCCTTCGACCTGTTCGTTGGCGAGCACCGTGTCGCACCTGGCGCAGAAATTCACGCTGGAGCGCTTCTTGTAAGCCAGGCCTTTTTCGACCATCCAGATGAAAAAGAGCTGTTCCCATCGGTAGTATTGGGGTTCGCAGGTGGCCACTTCGCGGTCCCAGTCGTAGCTGAAGCCCATCCGCTTGAGCTGCTTTTTCATGTGGTCGATGTTTTCATGCGTCCACCTGGACGGATGAATCTTGTGCTCGATGGCGGCATTTTCCGCGGGCATGCCGAAGGCGTCCCAGCCGATCGGATGGAGAACGTTGAATCCTTTCATACGCTTGTAGCGGGCCACCACGTCGCCGATGGTGTAATTGCGCACGTGGCCGATATGGATTTTTCCCGACGGATAGGGAAACATTTCCAGCAGGTAGTATTTCTTTTTATTCGGATCTTCGACGACTTTGAAGGTTTTTTCTTCTTCCCATTTCTTTTGCCATTTTTCTTCGATGGCGATCGGATCGTACTTCATAACGGTGGTTTTCTCCCAAAAGAGTTCAATAATCGGGGATTTGCTTAACATATTGGATGGGGCAGCGCAACGGCTTTGTCGGGCGTCGAAGACGGCTTTCTCCTGCGGGAAACTAAGGCTCCTGCTCTTCAGACCGTCTGACGGTGATGTAAAGGATCATGCCTGCCAGCATGACCGCGGCTGCTCCGAAGAAAAGAGTGGTGTAGCCGAAAGAATCGATCAGCCCTCCGGCGATGGCCGGACCCAGAAGCAGCGTCCCGTTCTGGCAGGCCTGATAAAGGCCGACGAATCCCGCTGTCTGGTCTTTCGGGATCATGCTCAGAAAGAAAGGGTAGGAGACGGCAAGCACCGTTCCATAGGCGGCGCCGGCGATGATCACCAGAAAAAGCAGCGATTCGTAGGTTTGGAGGAAGGGGATCACGCAAAAACAGACGATCAGCGCGGCGACTCCGCCGATCGTGGTTTGTTTCAATCCCAGCTTCGCGCCCAGCAAACCGCCGGGCAGGGCGAAGCCGACAAAAGAAGCATTGAGCACGAAGAATGCTTTAACCGCCTGCTCAACGGACAGGCTGAAAAGCGCTATGCAGGTAATGACGAAAAAAGCGCTCACCATCCACAAACTGATCCATTGCAGCGTCATGCCGGAAAGGAAACGCAGCAGATTTTTCCGGCCGGAAAGCTCCCGGAACAGGCGCAGGCGCGTTTTGCCTTGCGGCGGAACGGATTCCTTCACGGAAAGGCACATCACGGCGACGGCGGCCGGCACCGCAATCAGCACCCACACAAACGGGCGGGTAGGCGAGACTTCCCACCACCGCGCGGCAAACAGCAGGTAGCTCAGGATGCCGGTTCCCCCGATCAGAAACATGACGCCCGACGCGAAGCTTCGCTGCGCCGCGGGAATGATGTCGGGCAGCAGCGCGAAATAGGGGCCGATGGCGAAGAAGAATCCGGCATACGCCAGGAAGATGACGGGGATCGCGGCGGCCAGGGAGTGAATTTGCGTCAGCAGAAGAACCATGCTCCAGGCCAGAAGCCATCCGGCGACGATCAGGGGTCGACGCCGCCCCAGCGGCGTGCGGATCCGGTCGGACAGCGCGCCGGCCAGTACGGGAAAGAACAGGCCGGTGATGCCGGTGGTGGACAAAATGACGCCGGTTCCCGCGTTGGACCCCGTGAGTTCTTTCAGGTAGAGCGGCAGCGTTGCCCAGGTGAATCCCCAGAAGGTCTGGACCGCGAAAAGGCCCATGGCGAATCCCGCGAGTTTCAAAAGCCCGGCGGGTGAAGGTTCGGTGTGCTCCGGGATCATTCTTTTTCCTGCAAGATAGACGCCTCCGTGCTATCCGGACGGTCGGCCGATCAGGCTGAAAGTTTGTTTGCGCAGGTCCGGGCCAGTTCCTTTAAAACCGGCATCGTGCCCGTCTGGGACGCGGCGGCGGCCAGGTTCCGAATGCCGCCCGCGGTATGCCGGAGAAAGTCCGGCTTGTTTTTCTTGAGTCCCAGAAAACCATAGGCGCCCAGCGCCTGCATCAGCCGCTGGGCCGCGCCTTCCCAGAAATAGTCGGTGAACTTTTCAAAGCTGTAATCCGGCTCCATGATCCGGTAATAAAAAGCGACAAGTTCATTGCGTTCGGACGAAGAGAATGAGACGTAGGGGTCGCAGATCAGCGAGCCCAGGTCGTAAAAAAGATTGCCCGTTCGCATGCCCTGAAAGTCGAGAAATACCGGCCGGTCATTTCGAATCATGATATTCTGGGACTGAAAATCCCGGTGGATCAGGCATTCCGGGATTTTTTGCAGGCGGTCGATCAGCGCCTCCATCTCTTCCGCCCAGTCGCGCTCCTGCGGGCCGGAAAGCGAAAGACCGCAGACGGCCTCGACGAAGTTTTCCCTGAAGTAGGCGTGTTCCCAGGCGTAGAGCGACCGGTCATACCCCCGGCACAGCTTTAAAGAAGCCGGCACATCGGATAGCGGAGTCCGGTGAAGCCTGTGGATTCCGGAAAGAGCCGTCAGATAGTGGCGCCTCCGTTTTCGCCAGGGAGCGGCGCGCAGGGAATACAGATCCGCATCGCCCAGATCCTCGAGCAGCATGAACCGCTTTCGGAAGTCGAAGGCGATGATGCGGGGAACCGGCATGCCGATCTCGGTCATGAATCGGTTGATCTCCGCCCAGTAGGCGTTTTCCTCCACGTCGGTTCCGTATTCCATAAAGATGAAGGTGGAGCCTCCGGGCACGCGCACGCGGTAAAAGGTGCGGTCGGAGCCGCCCTTAAGGATCGGATCGTACTGAAACTCCACCGCGCCCAGATGATGATTTACAAATTGTCGAATATCCCGGTTCATAAGGTCTGATCGCGTAATGTAGTGTATTCTTCCATCGTGCCCAGATCGTGCCAGAAGCCTTCATCGATGACGATTCCGCCGACGGACCGGGGATTTTGCCGGATGCTCTCGACGAGCGGCAGTACAATCGATTCGATTTTCCCCAAAGTCAGCCGCCGCAGAAAGGCGGTTTCCAGAACATAAATGCCCGCAAAAAGGCAGGCCTGGACGCCCGGGTTGTGCAAAGCGTCCCTCATATCGCAGATAAATCCCCGAGAGTCAATACGGACATTCGTCAGCGGCCCCCGGCTGCGCAGCGCCAGCGTCGCCTCCGTACAAAGCTCCGCGTGCCTTTTCAGGAGAGGTTCAAGCGGAAGGTTGGTGATAATATCGCCGTTGTAAACGATGATGCGGCGGTCCTGTCCGATCAGATCCTCGATATTCTTGATGCCGCCCGCCGTGTCCAGAAGCACGGGTTCATGGCGGAAAATGATGGGAATGTTCCCCCATCGGCTCTCCGGGAACGCTTCCCGGTATTTCTCCGGGCAGTGATGCGTGTTGATGATAAAACGCTCCACGCCCGCGGCGCGCAGATGCTCCATCGCGTAAGTGATGATCGGGCGCCCGCCGACCGGCAGCAGCGGTTTGGGCAAGTGTTGCGTGAGCGGCCGAAGTCTGGTGCCCAGCCCCGCGCCCAGAATGAAAGCCGTGCGGATTTTTGGCTCTGCCGAATCGGAAGGACAGCGGTTCATGGCCGACAATTCAGCAGGACTTCGCGCAAAAGTCAAGCTTGACGGTCTTGCAAGAAGTCTTTTTCGCCCTCTTTTCGTCTTACCGACGAAGGCCGGTAGTAATTACAATGAGTTATGAACCACGGCCTTCGCCGGGGTGACGGATTGGTGTGCTTTTTACGAGTTCATCAAGCTTCGCGAATGCGTTTGCCGGACCGGAGTTTTATGATATAGAAAAGCCCGCAGCTTGCGGCTTGACGTAAAGAAACAGGGCGTGGAGACGCGGGATGACGAACAAGGGCCTGCCCGGTCAAAAAGAAAGAGCAGGGAGAGCCGCTGTCGGTTTCCCGGGGGGCGATTCCCGGAGAGTAACCGGTGAAGGGGCATTTCGTTCGACCCCGGAAGGATTGTTGACGGATGCGGAAGATTATGCGACATTCCCACCGGCGCCTTTCAACGGCGAAAGGAAAAAAATAAAAATCAGACAGGATGCCTCTATGAAAAAAAGATCTGTTGCCGTGTTGCTGATTGTCCTGGTCCTCGGCGCGTATCCGGCGCGGGCCATGAACGGGCATGATCTTGCCGATGGAATGAAATCCTATTTAAAAGCCGAGCAGGACTATGCCGCAGCGGATTACCTGCTGGCGGGAAACTACATGGGATATATTCAGGGAGTGGCGGAAGCCACGGTTTCCGACTACTCTTTGCCCAGCGGCGTCACCCCCGACACACTGTATAAAATCGTTGCGGATTACCTGCAGAAAAACCCCGAAAAATGGGACAAACCGGCGTCGTTCCTGGTGCGCAGCGCCCTGATTGCCGCCTATCCCAAATATCTGATCCGAAATAAATAGCGCAAAGGAGCTGTTGAGTGAAAAAATTGATGCTGGCCGGGATGCTGCTGCTGTTGTTTTCAGGATGTTCGCCCGCACAAAAGATATCGCCGGAAGAACGGTTTAAAAAAAGCTTTCCCCGGCATTCCTACGAAACCATTACGCAAACCTCCGCAAAAGGCGTCTATGAAGTCTATAACGGCAGCCAGATTTATTATTATCTTCCGGATGGCGACATGATTTTCGTGGGCAGCATGATTTCCAAAGACGGGACCAATCTTACCGAGGAGAGCAACGGGAAAAAAATGACCTCCAAAATGGCGGGGCTGTCCCTGGACAAGGCCCTGAAAATCGGCGAAGGGAAAATCTCCGTTGTGGAATTCATCGACCCGAACTGCCATTATTGCCGTCAGTCCCACGCCTATTTTGCCGGACGAATGAAGGAGGTCACCCTGTATGTCTTTTTCTATCCTTTGTCCAGGGATTCGGAGGACAAAATCCGGCATATTATTTGCGCCGCCGACAAATCCGGAGAATACGCCAAGGTGTTGTCGGGAGAGCTGGACGAAAAGAAGCCGCTGAATCTTTGCGGCGACAAGGATGCCGAGGCTCTGATCGCGGCGCACCGGGAGGCCTCCGCGAAAATCGGCGTGCGCGCGACGCCTTTGTTTTATATCAAGGGGCGGGTCGTGCCCGGTTTTGACAGGCCGGTGATTGAAGCTCTGTTAAAAAAGTGAAGGGGAAGCTCTTTTTCATCTCACCTTGGCGCCGGTTTTGGGCTCGCGGTCGAAGCCGATCAGCGTCAATCCTTCCGGAGCATCCGTCGCCAGCAACATGCCGTGCGACTCGACGCCCATCAGTTTGGCCGGCTTCAGGTTGGCCACGATGACAATGGATTTGCCGACCAGGTCTTCCGGCTTGTAGTCTTTGCCGATGCCCGCCACAATCGTCCGCTCTTCTCCGATGTCAATTCGCAGCTTGACCAGCTTGTTGGATTTGGGGACTGCCTCCGCCGCGAGAATCTTCGCCACGCGCAGATCCACTTTGGAAAATTCGTCGTAGTCGATCTCCGGTTTGAGTTCGACGGCCGGCTTTTTCGGCGGCGGCGCTTCCTTTTCAGCGTTGACGCGAGGGAAGAGCGATTCGCCGCGGGAAAGCGCCGCACCCGCCGGCAGGGGTTCGCCCCGGCGGATCGTGTCGAGATTGAATTTGGCTGTCTCCTCCAGTCCGAGCGAGCCCAAAATTTTTTCGGACGCCTGCGGCATGAACGGCGCAATCAAGATGGCGACGGAACGCAAAACCTCCAGCAGCCGGTACATGATGGCAAGGAGCTTTTCGCGGTTTGCCGGGTCTTTGGCCAGATTCCAGGGTTCGTTTTCCACGATGTGCTTATTGGCGGCGCCAACCAGCTCCCAGATGGCCATGAGCGCCTTGTGCAGCGACAGGTCGGCAAAGCAGGCTTCCACTTCCGCCACGGTCTTTTGCGCCAGCTCCGGGAGCCTGACTTCCAGCGCCGCGTCGGGCGGCGCGGGAATTTTTCCGTCGCAGTATTTGACGGCCATCGTGACCGAGCGGCTCACCAGGTTGCCCAGGTCGTTGGCCAGATCGGAATTGAGCCTCGCGACAAACGCCTCTTCCGAGAAATTGGAATCGAGGCCGAACACCATGTCGCGCAGCAGGAAGTACCGGAAGGCATCCAGGCCGTACTTGTCTTTCAGATCCAGCGGCCGCACGACATTGCCCAGGCTTTTGGACATTTTGCTCGAGTCGGAATTCCAGTAGCCGTGTACGTTGAGGTGCCGGTAGGGGTCGATGCCCGCGGCTTTGAGCATGGTGGGCCAGTAGATTCCGTGCGGCTTTAAAATGTCCTTCGCGATCAGGTGCTGGGCCTCGGGCCAGAATTTTTTGAAGTTCGGTCCGTCCGGATAACCGACGGCTGTCACGTAGTTGATGAGCGCGTCAAACCAGACATACGTGACATACTGGTCGTCGAACGGCAGCGTAATGCCCCATTCCAGGCGTGTCTTCGGCCGCGAGATGCACAGATCTTCCAGCGGTTCGCGCAGAAAGGCCAGGACTTCGTTGCGGTAGCGTTCCGGCCGGATGAAATCGGGGTTTTCCTGAATGTGCCGGACGAGCCAGTCCCGGTATTTGCTCATGCGGAAAAAGTAATTGCTTTCCTTGCGGTGCTCCGGTTCGGTCTGGTGATCGGGGCATTTGCCTTCCACCAGCTCTTTTTCCGTGTAAAACCGCTCGCAGCCGACGCAATAGAAGCCTTCGTAGGAGCCGAAGTAGATGTCGCCCGCGTCGTAAACCTTCTGCAGGATGCGCCGGACGGTTTCCGTGTGATTTTCATCGGTCGTGCGGATGAAATAATCGTTGGTGATGGCCAGCTCGGGCCAGAGGGCGCGAAACTGCGCGCTGACGCCGTCCGCGTAGGCTTTCGGGGTGATCCCCGCTTTTTGCGCGGCCTCGGCGATTTTGTCGCCGTGTTCGTCCGTGCCGGTCACAAAAAACGTTTCGCGTCCGGTCATGCGGGCGAAGCGCGCCAGGACGTCGGCGACGATGGTTGTATAGGCGTGGCCGATATGCGGCGAGGCGTTGACGTAATAAATCGGCGTGGTGATGTAAAAGGGTCTGGACATGGTGGTTGGCTGCTCCTTATACCGCTTTCCGTTTCTTTTTGTTTTCCCTGGAGCCATTTGGCCTCTGCCGGATCTGATGCGGCGGTTCACTACCCTCCGGGACTTCCCGGACGGGTTCGATTCGGGCCGCTTCCCGGGCGCTCTTTCGGGCGTCGGCGTATCCCTCGTGTTCAAAGGACAGGCAGCACATCAGCCTTCCGCACAAGCCGGAAATTTTTTCCGGATTGAGCGACATGCTTTGTTGTTTGGCCATCTTGACGGTTACGCGGTCCAGGTTCTGCAAAATGCCCGCGCAGCAGACCGTCCGGCCGCAAACCGCGATTCCCTTGACGATTCTCGCCTCCTGGCGCGCTCCGATCTGCTTGAGTTCAATCCGCGTTTTGAATCTGGAAACCAGGTCCTTGACCAGTTCCCGGAAATCCACCCGGGCGTCCGCCGTAAAATAGAAAATCATTTTGCTTCGGTCGAAAAGGCATTCCACCGTGATCAATTTCATGGAAAGGCCCTTTTCGGCGATTTTGCCGACGCAGTATTTTTTGGCTTCCTCTTCCAGCAGTTCCAGCTCTTCGCGGACCCGCAAATCGTCCGCGGTCACCTTGCGGATGACGTTTTTCAGATTGGGGGGCGGATCGGAGGCGTCGCAGTGGCGGACGTCGGTGACGACCGTTCCCAGCGCGACGCCGTTGTCCGTATTGACCAGCACCTGATCGTTTTTGTGCAGGATCAGGTCGGCCGCGTCGAAATGATAGATGCGGCCTTCTTTTTTGAATTTTACGCCAAGGATGTTGATCTGCATGCGCCCTGCTTTGCCTTTTTTACAGATGAAGCTTAAATGCCATTGCGTCCAATGTCAACGATTTGTTGGCGTTCATGTCCAGCGATTGCCTGGATTTTTCCACGACGGCAATATTGTGCAGCAGATCGTCGCCTTCCAGACGGCCCGCCAGCGACTCGACGACCGGCAGGTCGTCCGCGTTGAGGAGCATGGACGCCCGGGCCGTTTCCCTGTAAACCAGCGCGTCGCGGAAATATGTATGGAGAATGGACAGGCCCTGCTGCGTGTGTTTTTTATCCTGGCCGAGAAAAGACGCGAGGACGATCAGGCTCATCGGATCGCGGCGTCCGGCATCCCGGAGCAGGCCGCTCAATCCGGCGCGAAAGGCGATCATGTCCTCGGCATCCAGCTCCAGCGCCCGGCCGATCGAGCCGCCGGAAAGGGAGGCGAGCGCCGAGGCATGGGCGGGCTCCATGCGCTTTTGCTCCGTCAAAAACCGCGCGACGTCTCCGGCGGCGAGCGGGTTGAAGCGCAAATGGCGGCAGCGGGAGAGAATCGTTTGCGGAAGCCGGAAGGGACGGGCCGTCACCAGGATGAGAATATTGTCGGCGGACGGCTCCTCCAGGGTTTTCAAAAGGGCGTTGGCCGCGGGTTCGTTCATTTTGTCCGCCTCATCGATGATGAAGACGCGCTTTCCTCCTTCCAGCGGCCGGAAGGTCATCTGGTCCTGAATGCCGCGGACGTCGTCGATGCGGATAAACTGTGTCTGCGCCTGGAGGACATGAATGTCCGGGTGGCTGCCGTGTGTCGTTTTCCGGCAGGAGGGGCATTGGCCGCAGGCATCCTGCCGGAGGGCGGCGTTTTCACAGTTCTGCGCCTGCGCGAATTCCAGCGCCAGCGTTTTTTTGCCGATGGCTGAAAGTCCGCTGAAAATGTAAGAATGCCCGACCCGCTTTTGGGCCATGGCTTTCTGCAGCATGGAAATTTGTTTCGTATGGCCGTAAATATTTGCAAATGACATCGGAATAAAACCGCCTGGCACATCAGCGCTGTTTGTGGATGAAATCCATTACCTGTCCGCGGACCTGATCTGCGATTTCCTCCACGCTTCCGGATGCGTCGATCAATCGAAACCGCTCGGGTTCCGCCGTGTACAAATTCAGATAAGCCTGCCGCACCCGGTTGTGGAAGTCGAGTTTCTCCCGCTCGAAGCGGTCGGCGGCCGCGGGATTGGTCAGCCGGGCGTCGCGCCGGCCGGCACGCTCAAGTCCGGTTTCCACCGGCAGATCAAAAAGAAGCGTCAGCGACGGTCTTACCTGCATCGCGCAATAGTCGTTGGCCGCGGCGACGAAAGCGGGATCCAGCCCCCGGCCCGCCGCCTGGTAGGCAAAGGTCGCGTCGGAATACCGGTCGCACAGCACGGTTTTTCCGCTTTGGAGCGCGGGAAGGACCACCTCCCGCACATGCTGTGCGCGGGCCGCCAGGAAAAGCAGAAGCTCCGTTTCCGGGCACATGGCAAAATGGCCGCGGTGGAAAAGGATATCGCCGATTTTACGACCGATCGGCGTTCCCGAAGGCTCCTGTGTCAGGACCACGGGAATTTTTTCCCCGGTCAGGTAATCGCCCAGAAGTTGGATTTGCGTGGATTTGCCGGAGCCTTCGACTCCTTCAAAAGTGATGAATCTGCTCATGAACGGTTCTCCCGGCGTCATGGGGTGAGAGCTTTGAATAACGGCCATTTTTGTCATTTCGACCGAAGGGAGAAATCTTGAACAAACGGCCATCCTTAAGATTTCTCGTCGCTCGCGCTCCTCGAAATGACATTTTTCAAAGCTCTCGGGGTCATGAAAAACGACGGCCTTGTAAAATAGCCGGAAAGCGCCTTTTCATTTTGACGGTTGCCCCGAGGGACGGACGATATTCAAAAAAAGCAGGGGAAAACCCGCCGGTCGGGACGGACATTCCCCCTACGTAAAAAGACGCGCAGAACTTATTTTTCTTCTCCGGGAACGATCGCTTCCACCGGGCATTGATCGCAGCAGGCGCCGCAGTCCGTGCACAGCTTCGCATCAATCACATACTTGTCTTCGCCTTCGGATATCGCTTGCACCGGACACTCATCCTCGCATGAGCCGCAGGCAATGCATTCATCTGTAATCACATAGGCCATTGTTTTAGAAATCTCCTTTACGTCAAAAATTTTTCGCGTTTACCGTTTTTCAGCCGTCGTTTAGACCGACACGACTTCCCTGACGGAAGGCACCTGCTGTTTCAGGATCTTTTCGATGCCCATTTTCAACGTCATCTGCGACATCGGGCAGCCGTGGCAGGCGCCGGTCAGTTTGACCTTGACCACGCCTTCCGGAGAAACGTCAATCAATTCCACATCGCCGCCGTCCGCCTGAAGTCCCGGCCGGACTTTTTCCAGTGCTTTTTGGACTTCTTCCTTCATAAATCATCTCCCTGTGTTTTTAAGTGTTTCGGATTTTGGATCGCCGTCAATGCGGCATTTCATGGACCATGTCCTTGACGACGTTGCGGGCGACATCGGGCAGGTCCGGCTTGATCAGCATGTAGCTTTCCCCCAGGTGATGGCCGGCTTTCCACATGATTTTCCCGGTGGCCGGATCAATCAGCTTCAGGCCGACGCTGACCTTGGCCAGTTTCTTGTCTTTCTCCACCGTGTAATTCCAGTAGTCCACGGCGACCAGCAAAAAGCCGTCCGTATGGGTCAGTTCGCCGATTCTTTTGCTTAGAATGGGATCGGAGTAGTTCAGGGTCTGGAGTTTGGAGATGTATTCCGTCGATATTTTTCGCAGTTCGTCATTGGCCTGAATCTGGCGGTACAGGGTGGCCGTATCGATGACGTCCGTAAACCATTTTTTGTCCATAAGCACACCGGGCACGATCTGTTCGATGGCATTGCGTGCTTCTTCATAGGTTCCTACATCGGCCGGGAACACGGCAATTCGTTTGGGATGATAATCCTTTGCCGCCGGGTCCAGTTGAGAATACCGCAGTCCGCCGCAGGCGATGACGCTCAAAACAGCAACGACCAGAAGAATCCGTGCGCACACTTTTTTCATCATGATCCTTACCCCCTTCTTTTGTTTTGCAGGCATCGACTCTACCGAAAAACAAGCCAGCCCAAAACGGCAAAACCGGCAATGATATAGCTGGTTTCCAGAAGCCCTTCAATAATGGCCCCTGAAAACCCCGCCCTTCTATCACAAAGACTAAAACAAATCCATACATATAATACGCATAAAATCAGGAAAAGACCGGGTGTCGGGCTCCAGCCGGCGACCGGCGATAATATTAAAATTACCAGTAATATCAAGAGGATAATTTTTAGAAGGATTTGCGTATTTTCTTTGCCGATCATGACGGGAATCGTCTCGCGCCCCAGGAGCCGGTCGCTTTGCATGTCCATGATATCCGACAGGGCAGACCGGGTAAACACCAGGATAAATGTAAAAATAAAAGCAACCGCTGTTCCGGCGCTGAAAGCGCAGCCGGCGCTCAAAGCGGGCAGAACCGCCGTGGCGATGCCCCACGCGAAGGCCGTAAAAAAGTTTTTGGAACCCGGGATGTCCCTCAGCCGCTCAAAGCGCCCTCTGCCCGGCAACAGTTTCATGTTATAGAGACCGCCGGCCAGCGAGATGAAAAGCAGCAGCCCAAACGCCAAGATGCTGCCCGCGAGCGACAATGTGAGAGCGATGAAGAGGGAAGCAAAGGCAGACAGACGGAATATTTTCTCGTGCCGCAGATAGAATGGCTCGCGGAACGAGCCGATCAGCCCGGATTCTTTCGAAGTGACCAGGCGATTGAGAACGTGCATGGCATAGACAAAAAAGGAAGCGACGGCGAGAGACGCAGCGGCGACGGGGATATTTTGCAGGAGCATGCCCGCAAGCGCCAGACACCCGGCGCCCAGGGCGGAGTAAAAGTCCGTTTTCACCATCCACAGCCAGAGCTTCAGGAGAAAGGCCGTTTTGGGGGTGGGAGAACTGATTTCCGCCAAATGATCCGTGATCTGGTCGATGATCCAGTTGGGGGTGGAGGCGCCGGCGGACACGCCGATGCTTTTGTAGGGGCCGAGATCGACGTTCTTCAGTTCTTTGACGGTTTCGATGTGGAACGTCGGCGTGTTTTGTTTCCGGGCCAGGTCGGCCAGGCGGCGGGTGTTCGCGCTGTTTTTGCCTCCGACGACAAATAGAGCGTCCATTTCCGCGGCCAGCGAAATAATTTCTTCCTGCCGCTTCTCCGTGGAGGAGCAGATCGTGTTGAAAACGACGGCCTGCGGGTTTTTCTGCTGAATTTTCCGGACGATTTCCCGGTAGTGGTCGCTGTCCTGTGTGGTCTGGGCCACAATGCAGACCTTTTCCAGCGCGGGGATTTTTTCCGCGTCTTCCAGCGTCGAGACAACAATGCCCCGGCCTTCGGTGTAGCCCCACAGGCCGTCCACCTCCGGATGTTCGCGGTCTCCGGCGATGATCACCGTGTAGTTCAGCGCCGTGTGTTTTTTAATGATGGCCTGTACGTAGCCGACTTTCGGACAGGTGGCGTCAATGATTTTAACGCCGCTTTCCTTGATTTTCTTTCGCTCACCGGGTGCGATGCCGTGCGCCCGGATGATCAGCAGGGCGTTGTGTCGGTCGGGAATTTCATCGATGCTTTGGATGGCCGTAATGCCCCGGCTTTTCAAGAGTTCAATGGTTTGCGGGTTGTGGATCAGGGGGCCGTAGGTGTAGAGTTTGCGGCCGGTTTCATGCTGGGAAACGTCCAGAACCGTGTCCACCGCCCGGCGGACGCCCATGCAGAACCCGGCTGTTTTGGCCAGTTTAATTTCCATGTCCGTTGATCTTCCGCGCCAGGATAAAAAACTCCTTGTTGCCTGCCGGCCCCAAAAGGGGCGAGGCGCAGGTCCCTTCCACGCGCAAGCCGAGGGATTGACAAAGCGAGGCGATTTCGCGAACCACCCGCTCCTGAACCGCCGCGTCTTCCACCACGCCGTTTTTGCCGACTTCTTCCCTGCGCGCTTCAAACTGCGGTTTGATGAGAGCGAGGATCCGCGCGGAATCCCCGAGGTGCGGCAGGACTGCGGGAATCACGGTTGCAAGCGAGATGAAAGAAACGTCGATGACGGCCAGCGACGGTTTTTCAGTAAGCCCCGCGCCGTTGTAATGGCGGATGTTCGTGCGTTCGATGACCGTAACGCGCGGATCTTCCCGCAGCTTCCAGGCCAGCTGGCCGTAGGCGACATCCACGGCGAACACTGCTCTTGCGCCCGCCTGCAGGAGGCAGTCGGTGAAGCCGCCGGTGGATGCCCCGACATCCAGAGCAGCCATTCCTTCTACGTTCAGCGAAAAAAAATCCAGCGCCCCCTTCAACTTCAATCCGCCGCGGCTGACGTAGGGATTTTCGGACCCCTTGATTTGGATGTCGGCGTCCACCGGCACCAGCGCGGAGGCCTTGTCCACAGGAGTATCATTTACCCTGACGGCGCGCGCCAGAATCAGGGCCTGCGCTTTTTGAACCGTCGGCGCGAACCCCCGTGACAGCAGCAATTGATCCAAACGGATTTTTTTCATTTTTCCTTCGGGGAACGCAACGCTTCATTTGAACTTATATAACAATCTGCCGCCACTATTCCTGATATGCCGGGCATGCAAAATTCTTAAAGCTTTTTCTTGCATTGGTTAAGATCGAGGAAAATTTCTTTTCCTCTTGACATTTATTTTCATGGATGTCCCTCGAAGCACCGATAAGCGAAGTGAAATTAAATTAACCGGACACTACTGATCTTATATATATTCGAGTTTCAATCTCATCTCAATAACAATTAATTTTTCCGCCTGATGCACCACATACGAAACATCCAGTATATTGATTACCAGAACCGTCTTCTGCTGGACAATATCCCCCTGTCTTTTTGCATTGACTTTTGCAAATGTCCACTGGATCATATGAAACAAATCTGGTGATACTTGTTAACGATTTATCATTTTTACAGGCGGAAGTGCAAATTGCAACTCCTTCTGGTTGAAAAAATTCAGACATTTCAGAAAATACATAAATTAATGCCGGTGAGAGCTACCGATACCTTCACGATTTTCGTGAAGCATCCCACAACAAATTTTGCCTCTTCCTTCTTTATTTCAGCTATTTTCTCTGGGGTAACTTGATATCCACATTTCGGACAGGTGCTGGCAGTATCACTTATAGCCGTTTTGCAATCTGGACATGAAATGAGAGGCATATAATCTCCTTTCGATTACGGTTCTTCCCTGTTACATAACAATTAATGAATCCCTCCTAATCCATGTCGAAAATAATTTTCAAACTGCTGTTGATTTTCAAAATAATCGGCTTTGAAAGCATGGAGACCATTTCAGTAAAGTAAGATTTATCGAGAGTAATAATCTGAGAAACATTGATTACGGATGTTTTATCCAGCCCTGATTCCGATTTTTCCAGAAGGATGTTTCCGGGAGATGCTGCCAGGTTTGTGTTGGAGGTTATAACGGCGCAAATGACGGTGTTAATGGCGGAACGATTAAAAGAATCCGCTTGGATGACTAAAACAGGTCTTTTTTTGCCTGGTTCCGATCCCCGTGGAGAAGGTAATTTTGCCCACCATATCTCCCCTCTGATCATTACCATTCATCCTTTGATATAAGGTCATAATTTAACTGAACAATATCAGAATCTAACGGCAAAGATTTTTTGGAATGTACCTCATTTAACTTTGCGGTAATGGCCTCCGGTTTGTGTGTTTTTACAAATTCCGATATGGCCTGAGCGTATAATTTGCTTCTGGAAATACCCAGTTGCCGGGCGGTTATGTCGGCTTCCGTGAATATCTCATCGCTTATTGAAATTGCAGTCTTCATGTTTGTTAGTATAACCAAAGGTATAACCGTTTGTCAACGGAATTCACAGCAATCCAGGCGAATCTTTTTTGTGCGCATAGAAAAGCTCGATGCCGTTCAAAACACCCGGCCCTTCACGGTATTTTCCGGTCGCCGGTCATGACGGCCCCGAAGGAAGCCCTGTGCCGACGCGGGAAATTAAGGCTTTCCGGCCGGCGTCATTTCGATCAAAGACGGATCATACTCCTCCGGCTTCTCATAACCCAGAAGATTCAAAAGCGTCGCCGCGATATTGGACAGACCTTTCTTGTCGAGATCCGCCATCCGGTATTCCCCCGAGTACAGGGGATCGTAAATGACGAAGGGGACGGGATTCAGGGAATGCGCGGTCTTGACGGATTTGACGCCCTTTTTGTCGATCGTGAACATCTGATCCGCATTGCCGTGGTCCGCCGTAATCACGGCGATGCCTCCCAGCTCCCGGATGACGGCCAGCAGCCTCCCGACGCACTGATCGACAGCCTCCACCGCGACAATGGCCGCTTCCGTCACGCCCGTGTGGCCTACCATGTCGCCGTTGGGATAATTTGTTCGGCCGAAACGATAATCGCCGCTTTGGAGCAGATCGATCACCGTATTCGTTATTTCTTCGGCCTTCATCTTCGGCGCGCGGTCAAATTCAATCCGGTCGGAAGGAATTTCCACGTATTTCTCGAAGGATTCATCGATGCAGCCGGAGCGGTTGCCGTTCCAGAAATACGTTACATGGCCGTATTTCTGCGTTTCCGATACGGCGAAGGTTTTGACCTTTTCCGCGCAGAGGTATTCGCCGATGACGCGGTCGATGGCCGGAGGCTGCACCAGAAAATGAGGCGGGATGTGGGCGTCGCCGTCGTATTCCATCATCCCCGCGTAAAAGACATCCGGCAGGGGGCCCCGGTCGAATTCGGAAAAGTCCTTTTCGGAAAAGGCCCGGGAGATTTCGATCGCGCGGTCGCCCCGGAAGTTGAACAGGATAACGGCATCCCCGTCCTGAATTTTTCCGACGGGTCGGCCCGAGGCGTCGGTCACCACAAACGCGGGCAGGTACTGGTCCGTCGCCTTTGGGTCTTCCGCGTAAAAAGTTTTGACTGCGTCGGAAGCGGAAGGGAAGGTTCGGCCTTTTCCCAGGACATGGGCCTCCCAGCCGCGCTTCACGATGTTCCAGTCGGAATTGTAGCGGTCCATGGTGGTCGTCATCCGCCCGCCGCCCGAGGCGATGGCGTAATCCAGGCCTTTTTCCGCTGAGATTTTTTTCAGTTTTTCCTCCGTAGGGCCCAGATAATTGAGGGCCGTTTTTTCCCCGACGTCCCTGCCGTCGAGCAGGGTGTGCAGCCGGACCTTTTTGAAACCCAGCGCGGCGCACCGGTCGATCAGGATGTAAAGCTGATCGATGTGCGAATGGACGTTTCCGTCCGAAAGCAGCCCGATAAAATGGACCGTGCCTCCGTTTTGGGCGCGGCGGGAGATGCTGTCCCAGACGTCGGTCTGAAAAATCCGGCCGGTCTGAAGGGCGGCGTTGACCAGACGGGCGCCCTGGTCAAAAATCCGGCCCGCGCCCATCGCGTTGTGCCCGACTTCGCTGTTGCCCATATCGTCATCCGAGGGCAGTCCGACGGCTGTGCCGTGGGCTTTGAGCTGTGTGTAGAGCTTTGATTTGAACAATTCGTCAAGGGTGGGGGTGTCGGCCCGGAAAACGGCGTTGGTTTCATCGGCTTTGCCCAGGCCGATGCCGTCCATGATAATCAAAAGCAGGGGGCCTTTCCGGCCCGAAAAGGTTTTCAGTTTGTTCAGATGTAATGACATGAATCAGGCTCCTTTTGCGTTTATTCTTTGTTCCGCCGCGAAGTTTTCACCGGCTTCCTTATAGATAAAAGCGGCCTTCCGGTCAAGCCCGGAGCACCACCCCTCCCTTGATGGGAGGGGCTGGGGGAGGGTGAGAGTATTCAAGCCAGATTTTCCATTAGATGATTTTGATCGAATCAACTGATTTGCGCGTGATAGTA
>ENA-UPXM01001427-UPXM01001427.1-activated-sludge-metagenome-genome-assembly--contig:-NODE-1427-length-30687-cov-54.717550_pt1 | contig 30687 bp, 27 predicted proteins | sample MGYA00238178_ERZ772708 | MGnify/ENA primary metagenome ERZ772708 (study PRJEB29002, sample SAMN05720212) | activated sludge metagenome | isolation source: anaerobic digester from wastewater... | reverse complement strand
CCCCGTCCCGACGACGCACCAGTGGGCGATTGGAGCGACGTGCTCCGTGAGCTTCCCAACCGCGTCGGCGACTGGATGGAGCGTCTCCAGGGGGAGAACATTCGCGGCGCGGATCTGGTCTTCGCCTGCATAGGTCCTGCATTGGAGATATTCAGCCGGTACCGGAAAGTTGAAACTGCCGATGGTAACGAAGTCAAGCTCGCCGAGTACCTGGAAAAGGTATGGGAGGTTGTAGGGCGAACGGCCCTCGAACAAATCCTGGGGACAGCAGAAGCTCGGGCTCGAAACGGAATGGCCGGCGCTTTGGAAGAGGATGCGCGCTTGACGGCGCTTTTCCTCTGGACGCTGCAATCGACAAATGGGAATGGGGAAGTAAAAAAGATAAAAGGCAAAAGTGCGGATAAAGAAGACGAGGCTGGTGATATAGGTGACGATAAAGAAGAGACCCCAAAGGGTAACACCAGGGGCTACAGCCTGGCCTTCGACGTGGTCCGCCGTTTTGCGCAACCTTTGGGCATTGATCTTCCCAAATGGGAGGGCCGTGTGATCGAGACGAAAAAAGGCGTGGTCCGGCTCATGGCGGTTTCAGAACGGGCAAAGCAGCTTTTTGGCTCAGCAGGCATGGAATCTGCCGTGGAAGATCTGTTTGCCCCTGCCCCCAGTCGTCAGATGATACTTCCCGGACTGGAGGAGATGGCAACCCAAAGGCAGCAAAGACCAAAAGGCCGGGGCAGAAAAATAATCATTGACGGCCCAGGGCAGATCGACGCTTCGGCCACAACCCTCGACCGGGTGCATGCAGCGATGCTGCTCCAAGCCGGTGGGCAGGCCAATGCTTTGCGGATGCTCATTAAATCCGAGCAGGATCGCGGTTCGGACTTCCTGCGTCTGGCAAACGCCTTGTCAGCCCTCTATCCGTCAGGGAGTGAGGAAAAACGATTGCTGGACGCCATGCTGCTGGCGGCAAGGTAAGGCAAAAGGAGAATGATCATGGAAGCATGGTACAAGGTTGCTACACCACGCAAGGAAGTCCGGCAGGGCCGCTCGTTCAACCCGGATGAATTCGCCATCCATCTCGAGCAGGTCATCGCCGGGACAGCTCCGGAAGATTACCGGGATCCGAGAAAATTCTTTAGTCGCACCTGCTTCACCCGGGCGCTTCGTGAACACGCCGGTATGGTGCTGCGTCGGCTCTCTGGCGAGACGGTGAACACCGCACCGGTCATGACCCTGATTACGCAATTTGGCGGTGGTAAAACCCACACACTCGCGGCGCTTTATCACCTGGCAACCAATGGGGAGAAAGCAGCAGAATACTCAGGCGTTGGAGAACTGCTTGCGGAAGCCGGCATCAAAACCGTGCCAACGGCGCGTGTCGCCGCGTTTGTGGGCAACGCCTGGGACCCTCAGGATGGTCGTGAAACGCCCTGGATCGATGTGGCATGGCAGCTTGCCGGAAATGAAGGCGTCAAGGAACTTGGTGGCGCGGCCAAAACGACACCACCGGGGACTGAGGCGCTTGCCCGTGTTTTTAAAGCAGCGGGCGGACCGGTGCTTCTTCTTTTCGATGAGGTTTTGAACTTTCTAAACCGTCATCGCAAAATGGCGGATCAGTTCCATGCCTTTATTCAGAATCTGACTGTGGCCACCACCGGCACCACACAAGGCGCGGCGGTTATCAGCCTGCCGCGCAGCCAAGTCGAGATGACCGACTGGGATATGCAGTGGCAGGACAAGATCACGAAGGTCGTCCGACGGGTGGCCAAAGACCTCATCGCGAATGATGAAGCCGAGATCAGCGAAGTGGTCCGCCGAAGACTTTTTGAGGACATCGGCAGCGAACGCATACGCAAAAATGTTGCCAGGACCTATGCCGATTGGTGCTTCGAGCGCCGCGCCCAACTCCCGCCGGAGTGGACGGCAGTGGACAGCACTGCAACAGAGTCCAAGGCGAGAGAGTATCTGCGCGGTCGTTTTGAAGTCTGCTATCCGTTCCATCCGGCAACCCTTTCCGTATTTCAGCGCAAGTGGCAGGCCCTTTCGCAGTATCAGCAGACCCGCGGGACTCTCGCCATGCTCGCACAATGGATATCCTGGGCATATCGCACAGGGTTCACTGAAGCCAGGCGAGAGCCGCTGATTACCCTTGGGTCAGCGCCTTTGGAAGTCCCGGAGTTTCGAAGCGTTGTGCTCGGACAGCTTGGCGAATCCCGGCTTGTGGCTGCCATCGATTCTGACATTTCCGGAGCACAGTCTCACGCCAGATCGCTGGATGTGGATACCAAGGGCGCATTACGGAACATTCACCGACGCGTAGCAACAACGATACTGTTTGAGTCCTCAGGCGGACAGATTGACAAGGTGGCACACCTGCCGGAGCTGAGGTTCGCCCTTGGGGAGCCGGAAGTTGATACTACATCTGTGGATACAGCGGCCTTCAGTCTCGAAGACAAGTCGTACTTTATCCGGCGTGTCGGTTCGGACGGGTTCAAGATCAGCCACCAGGCGACCATGAAAAAGGTGGTGAGCGACCGCCGAGCTTCACTGGACGAAGAAACCGAAATCAAGCCTGCCATGCGGATACTCATCCAGAAAGAGTTTGACCGAGGGGCCAGCCTTCCGATTGCACCCTTTCCGGCAGATGGAACCTCCGTACAGGACACACCAAAGCTCACACTCGTTGTGGTCGATCCGGAATCTGAATGGACGCCTGCCTGTGCCGGCACGGCAGACAGAGGCAGCGGCCCGCTGCGATTGCAGATATCTAAATGGACAAAGCAACGAGGAAAGTCGCCCAGGCTCTACCCAGGATCGCTTGTGTGGTGCATAAGAAAGCCCGGGCGCGATTTCAGGGAAAAGGTGGAGTTGTGGCTCGCCTGGAAACGAGTGGCCAAGGAGATCGCAGAAGGAACGCTCGGCGGGGACTTCGACCGCAACGATCGGGCCGAACTTCACGCCAAGGTATCCGATGCTGAAGAGGCTGCCAAAGACGAGGTCTGGGGAGGATATCGATTTGTGGTCATCGCTGACCAGCAGGAGCCGGATGGTCTTAAGACCATCGACTTGGGGGCAGGACATTCAAGCGGCAGTGAAACACTTTGCGGGCGTATCATCACAGCGCTGAAATCTCAAGCGCTACTCAATGAATCCGTAGGGGCCGGCTACATCGAACGAAACTGGCCCCCGGCACTGCGGAAATCAGGTGCTTGGCCGCTTTCAAGCCTCAGACAAAGCTTCCTGAATGGATCATTAACACGTCTTCTTGATCCGGACACGATTCTCAGAAGCAAAATCGTCGAGTTCGTTTCAAGGGGTGATTTTGGATTAGCCTCGGGCCTGAAACCTGATGGCAGCTATGAACGCGTGCATTTCAGCGAGTTTACTGACCCAGCGGATGTCACCTTTGAATCCGGTGTCTTTCTTCTTCTGAAGGCTAAAGCGATTGAATTTAAGGCTCCATCAGAACCTGATTCGCCTGGTAGTGCAGAACCGGTTTCGACACCGGAGCCAGTGCTGCCGCCAGAGCCCGGACCTGGGTCGGAGGCGGAACCTGCACCAGACCTTGGCACAAAGGTATTGCGGATTCATGGAGATGTACCGCCCGAAATCTGGAACCGGCTTGGAACCAGGATTCTGCCCAAGTTACGGAGTGGCACGGACCTGAAAATCGGTATTGATTTTTCAGTAACCATCGACCGGCAACTCGAGAGAACCTTTGAAGCCGATCTCAAGCAGATACTAGAAGACCTCGGCTTATCAGGGCTGGTTCAGTTCGAATAGCGATGTGAAACTCGATGGGCGCCATACAGCGGGGAAAAGCCATGCGTGGATATGCCCTCAAAAACCTGCGGGCAAAAGATCAGATTGAGTGCCTTGGACGCGGCCAGAACGCTCGGTGGCGAAAATGTCGAATGAAATGGGTAACGAATTGGGTAATGAGTCGGCCTCGGAAAGGGGTTGATCTTTGCGACAGGTTTGCGACACAACTTGCGACACCCCCCTTTGGTAGGGTAAATGAGAAGATGGAATTGTAAGGGCTTTCGGTTTACCGGGGGCCACATGCTCTTTGATAGCTCATTGAATCGCAACGGTTTTCGATTAACAGCCGGAGAACGAGAACGGTTATGAAGAGGGTTGCACACGCGGAGTCAATCTTCAAGGGGCGGCTAATTTGATCTCATTTCCTCTCCCCACAAAAATTTATCTGAAGTGAACTTCATGTGCTCACCGGCCGCTTCTCCGGGCCCGAAATTCCGCGCATTTCCGCTTGCCGGCATGCCCAAGCGAGCTGTCCCCTAGACCCGAACAAAGGGGCTTGTCTCCGATGGAGCGCCCTTGCCACACCTCCCGGGAAGGCACTTTGGGGCATCATGGCCATAACTATGGCGGCAAGACCCTTCCAGACAGGAATCATATCCCTGTGCCTGAAAGCCTTCCCTTCCCGCATGTCTCTCATATCTGCTTTTTTTAGAGCGTATTATGATGAATCGCTACATCCCGGACTCCTTGGCATGGAAATAGCAGTTTCCGTCACAACACGAAAATACAAGGAGAACAGGCCATGGATGCTGCAAGGGAAATCCTTTTCGCGTGTGCGTGCGGAGCCATTACCGAGCTGTCGTGCGATGGGTGCGGAAAGCCTGTGTGCAGCATGTGTGCCGCCAAGCAGATTGTCTCTTTCAACCCGCCGGCAATCGAGATCAGGCACTACTGCGCCGGCTGCAGCGAAGACGAAAACAGGGATGCCTGGGAAAGCCTCTACTGGGAGACCCTCGTAACCCGGTATTCGTGAGCCGGCGTCCAGGAGACGATCGACAAAGGATAATTTCGCGCTAGGGAAGCAGCTGCCCGGAAGGAAGCCCGCCACCTGTCATATACGGCACCATGAGGGCTTCCTTCATCTTTACAGGCAGGTGGAGCGAACGATCCTGATCATTTGTCTCCCGGAAATCTGAACCCGTCCCTGATTTCAATGAATTATTTATGCATAGCCGTGCTGTTTGCCGATAGTGAAGACAAATGGATACTGTGTTCAGATTGGAAGATATAACGTTTCCTCTTCTGGTGAAAGATACCATCGACTCCCATTTCACCGGGATCATCTTTGTCTCTGCGGATGACTGGAAAAAGGGCCTCATTTTCCGCGACGGCATACTCTGCGCCATTCAGTCGAACAAAACCGAAGAGCTTCTCGGCAATGTCCTGGTAACCCTGGGGTACATCACGCAAGAGGAGAACGAGGCATCCCTGGCCCAGTCCCGGATCGAGCGCAGGAAACAGGGCGTCATTCTGCTGGAGATGGAAAAGACCCGGCCCAAGGCCATCACCGAGGCCCTGAAGGTCCAGTTCGAAAAACGCTTTACCGACATCTTTTCCTGGGAGACCGGAACCATCCGGAAGGTGGTGAAAGACACCATTGACAAAACACCCGAGATGACCAGGCCGGAATTCCTGCGCCTTGTGAGAAGAGGCATCATGGAACTGGCCCCCTTCTCGGTGATCATCCAGGCATTGAGCCCCCATGCGGATGCAGTTCCCAAGAGACGCTCCGACGATATCCCCCCTGACCTCGGCGTCACCATGGACAATTTCGACCAGTTCAAGGTCTCTGAGCTGCTCCTGCTGGGGCAGGACCCGGCCCGCGCGCTTCTGGCCCTCTATTGCACCGGACTGGCCTCCTTCGAGGAGAGCAAGCACAAGGCGATCATCGATCACCTGAGAAAGGTGCTGCGAAAGATCAAGGACCAGGACCCTTTCCAGACGCTGGGCGTGGACAAGGCCATCTCGGAAGGCGGGCTCAAGCGGGCGTACATCAAACTGGTAAAGCAGAACCATCCCGACATCTATTCCTATGCGGACGATCCGGAGGTGAAGAGGCTGGCCACCGAGGTGTTCACGGAGATCCAGAAGGCCTATACGGTGGTGAACCGGATCAGAGAAGGCAAGCCCCCTGAAGAAAAGAAGGGGATAGACCAGGAGCTCCAGGCTGAGCTGCTCTATGGCCAGGGCATGGAGGCCATGAGGGAAAAAGACTATAGCAAGGCCCTGGACAGCTTCAGACTCTGCGTGAAGATGAAGCCCGAGGAGAGAGTCTTCGCCGAGGCGTATGTCAGGGCCCTCTTCCTCAGGTGGCAGAACACGGGCAGGGGCAACAGCATAGAGATCAAATCAGCCATACGCGAAGGCGTGCAGAAATTCCCTTCCTCGGACCCCCTCTATGTTATCCTCGGATGGGTGCTGAAAAAGGAAGGATCCAACAAGGCGCCCGACGCATTCCGCAAGGCCCTGCAGATCAACCCGAAAAACACCGATGCCCAGCGCGAGATGCGGCTCTATACCATGCGCTCCGGCAAATAGCCTTTTCCTATCCCCCCGGAGCATCCGGCATGGCCTCGCCCTCTTCCAGGAGCATCCTGACCCGGGGCGGGAGATAGAGATAGTCCTGGTTCACCTGTGAGATGGCGTCCAGGATCAGGCGGTTGCGTTCATGATACGGGGCTTGCGCATCATAGACCACCATGAGCTTCTCTTTCAGCCTGCATACCCCGCCCTTGCGGTTTATCCGGTCTTCGATGACCTCTATGCCTGCATTGACTGCTGTCTCGTAGAGGAGCCCGAAGAGTTCTTTCTGGCCTCTGATACCTTTGCTCTCTGCGCTCATATCCTTCCGAAATCGTCCTCGATCCGGACGATGTCGTCCTCGCCGAAGTAGTCGCCCTGCTGCACCTCGATGAATATGAGGTCCTGGAACCCGGCATTCTCGATCCGGTGCTTTGCACCGCAGGGGATGTCAATGGTTTCCGAAGGTCCCAGCTCGAGTGTGCTGTCTCCTACGGTCGCCATGGCGCGGCCGGAGATGATGACCCAGTGCTCCCTTCTCTGCCCGTGGTACTGGAGGCTCAGGCGTTTGCCGGGCAGGACCGTGATGCGCTTGACCTTATGGTCGTCCCGGTCTTCGGAGAGGACCTCGTAACTCCCCCAGGGCCGGTGCTCGGTCTGCTTGCCCAGCGCGAGAACGCGGGAGTATACGTCAAGATAAAACCCGACCCGGTCCCCCTGAAAACGACCGATGCCCGGGACCGTCCTGAGCCCGTCGAGTTCCTGTATCCCTTCGGTCACGAAAAAGCACGATCCGGTTATGGCCCTGCATATGAGGACCTCGGTATCGGTGATCTCGCCGGGGATGGAGGTCACGAAAGGAATACGTGACAGACTTGCAAAGAGGAGGCCGCGGCAGCCCGAGAGGTTGTGAATGAGGTCGCAGCAGGCAGCGCTTTTCAGGAAAGAGCGTCCCAGCGCCAGGGACCGCTCTTCTGACAGATCATGCGGCATCACGAGGATATCAACCCCGATCCCCGCAGATTTCAATCCCTCTGCGAGATCGTTGTGGGGCCCGATTTCATCAAGAAGAAGAATGCCGACCTGTATGCCCATCTCTCCTCACATGCCCTCTCTTTACAAAAGAATACCTTTCAACAGCCGGTAGTGGCAAGAAAAAAGAGGAGACATCAGATGTCTCCTCTTTTTTCTTTCTTGACGTTAAGGGGTTGCTTTGCCTGCCTTCTGAAAGAGAAGGCTTCTTTGATCAGTTTGCCGCCTCCTGCTCGTTCTCGCCTCCGGCCTTGTTCGTCTTCTCATCAAGGCCCGCGGCCTTGGCGACGAGCTGTGCGATGTCAAAGGCCTGGAGCTTCTCGGAGAGCTCGAGCTCCTTGATTCCGTCGGAGAGCATGGTGTAGCAGAAGGGGCAGGCCGTGCATATGGTCTTGGCGCCGGAAGCCTCGGCCTCCTGCGTGCGCTTCTGGTTGATCCTCGTGCCCAGATCCTCCTCCATCCACATCCTGCCGCCGCCTGCGCCGCAGCAGAAGCTCTTTGCACGCTTGCTCTTCATCTCCACCAGGCTCCCGGAGTTCAGGGCCTTGAGGATGTCCCTCGGCTCGTCGTAGATCTTGTTGTACCTGCCCAGGTAGCAGGAGTCGTGATAGGTGATGGCGCCCAGGTTCTCGATGGGCTGCTTCAAGGTGATCTTGCCCTGCTTGATGAGCTTGTCCAGGATCTCGGTGTAGTGGAACACCTGGAAGCTGCCGCCGAGCTCCTTGTAGTCGTGCTTCAGGACCGTGTACCCGTGGGGGCACATGGTGATGATCTTGCTCACGTTATAGGCCTTGAAGGTCTCGATGTTGGCCATGGCAAGGGCCTGATAGACATACTCGTTTCCGATCTTCTTTGCTGAGTCGCCGCAGCAGCCTTCCTCGGTGCCGAGAATGGCGAAATCGAGCCCGGCCGCCTTGAAGATCTTCACCAGGGAAACGGCCACCTTCTTGTTCAAGTCGTCGAACGCGCCTGCGCAGCCCACATAGAAGAGATACTCGGCTTCACCCTTTTCCGAGAGCAGAGGCACATCGAGTCCCTTGGCCCAGTCTGCCCTGGAATGGGCGCCGATGCTCCACGGGTTGGAGTTGTTCTCCATGCCCTTGAAGACATCCATGACCTCGGCCGGGAAATCGGACTCCATCATGACCATGTAGCGCCTGAGGTCGATGAGTTTCGGGAACTGGAGAATGTAGGCGGGACATGCCTCCACGCAAGCCATACAGGTGGTGCAGGCCCAGATGGTGTCTTTTTCTATGCTGTCGCCGATCAATGCCGGACCGGTGTACTCCTCATCGGGAATGATGCGATAGGTCCCGTTTGCATCCAGGGCGAACTTGGCCTTGTTTTCCATATAGGTCCGGATGTCCTGGATCACGTCTCTGGGCATGAGCGGCTTGTCGGTGTTGAACGCCGGGCAGACCTCCACGCACCGGCCGCAGCGCATGCAGGCCTCGGTGTCGAACAGGTCTTTCCAGGAGTACTCCTCCAGATTGTGGATGCCGAAGGTCTCGGCATTCTCAAACATCTCAGGCGGCATCACCCTGATGGGCGGCTGCGGTGTATCGGGGCGCAGGAAGATGTTCACCGGTGTCATGACGATGTGGAGCAGCTTGGAGTAAGCGATAAAGACGATGAAGCCCAGGGCCCCGAGCACGTGGGTCCACCAGAGCACCACATGGGTGTCTCTGAGCGCCTCCACGCTCATGCCGGAGAACAGGAACGCCACGGTCCTTCCTACCGGAGAGAACCAGATATACGGGTTCATGGGGCTTGACGGGTCGGTCTCGGTGGCTTGGATCCTCAATGCTTCCACCACGAATCCTGTCACCAGGATAGCGAGAATGAACCAGAGAATGAGCTTGTCTTCGCCCTTTTCGTCAAGCCACTTGGGCTTTATGAAATACCGCCGAGCCATGGCCATGAGGATGCCCACGATGGCCACGAGCCCGAACACGTCCGCAAACAGCGACAGACCGAGGTAGAAGTTGCCTTCCATGAACCATACGTGCCAGATGGGCCAGATGACGTCGGCCTGGAAGAACACGATCGCCGTGGTGATGACCAGCGCAACGAACCCCCAGAAGATGAACAGGTGGAACACGCCCTGATAGGGCTCACGCAAGATCTTCCGGTGCCCGAACACCTCCACCGCCATATACCAGAAGCGGTCCCATGCATTGTTGACCCTCTCGACATCAGAGCCCTTCGCACTGGTGATCGCCTTCATGCGGGTGAAGAACCCGCTTCTGGCGAGACCGTGGAAAAACAACAGAAATGCTATGACAACAAGCACATAGAGGAGGACCTGTTCTGTGGGAAATCCAGGTCCCAAGATATTCCAGAATACCTCTCTCGAAATTTCCGCTCCTGATCCGTGCATTGCAACCCCCCTGAATCTTGTTTTCTGCGGGGTGAAAAATCCACCCCGCAGTATCTGCTTCTTATCCCTTCACCTTCTGGATCTCGGATATCAAAGCCGGGACCACATTGAAGAGATCATCGACGACGCCATAGTCGGCCTTCTGGAAGATCGGGGCCTCGGGGTCCTTGTTGATGGCCACGATGACCTTGGAGGTGCCCATACCTGCCAGATGCTGGATCGCGCCGGAGATGCCGCAGGCGATGTAGAGGTTGGGGCTCACGGTCTTACCGGTCTGTCCCACCTGGTAGGAATGGTCTCTCCAGCCTGCGTCAACCGCAGCCCTGGATGCGCCGGTGGTCGCGGTGGGGCCGAAGAGTTTGGCCAGGTCTTCGAGCATCTTGAAGTTCTCGGGGCCCTTCATTCCGCGGCCGCCGGATACGATGATCTCGGCCTCGGTCTGGTCGGGCTCGTCGGTCTGTGCTACCTCGATGCTCTTGACGACCGCCTTGATTTTGGAGGCGTCGAGGCTGACCGCCGCCTTCTCGACCGCGCCTGCGCCGGCCACTTCCTTGACGGCAAACGAGTTGGGTCTCACCGCAATGACCTGCGGGTCCGCCACCGCCTCGGTCATGACATATGCCTTGCCGGCATACACGGGCCTTTTGGCAACGATCTTGTCGCCTTCCTTCTTGAGATCAACGCAGTCGGAAATAGCGCCCACACCGAGCCTTGCCGCGACTGCGGGAACAAAATCCTTCCCCTGCGCGGTCGCACTTGCAAGAATGACTGTCGGGTTCACCGTGTCCGCCACCTGTTTGAATGCCTGGACGTATGCCTCGGTCACGTAATTCTCGTATTCGGGTCCGTCCACTACGTATATCTTATCCGCGCCGTACTTGGCAAGCTGAGAGGCGAGTCCTTCCACGCCCGTGCCGATCAGACACACGGCAACATCGCCGCCCAGTTCCTTGGCCTTGCTCGTTACCTCAAAAGAGCCTTTTTTGATCTCGCCCTTCTGGACTTCCGCATAAATAAGTGTACCTGCCATGTTCGTTTCCCCCTTTATTAGACAATCTTCACTTCTTCATGAAGGATTCTCGCGAGCTCTTTCGCCTTTGCAGCCGCATCGTCACCCGCAATGACCTTTCCGGCCTGGCGCGCAGGCGGCAGGGTCATCTCCTTGACAACGGTCTTGGGGCCTTCGCTCACGCCGAGGTCCGCAGCCGTCTTCACATCAACGGGCTTCTTCTTTGCCTTCATGATGCCCGGAAGAGAGGCATACCGGGGTTCGTTGAGACCCTTCTGGGCCGAGAACACGGCTGGAAGCGGAACCTCGACAACAGCCTGGCCGCCCTCGATTTCCCTGGTCACGGTCGCCTTGCTCTTGTCTGCCGCCACCTCGAACTTGATCACCATGGTGACCACGGGGATGCCGAGCATCTCTGCCAGCATCGCGGGAACCTGCGCAGCGTCGTCGTCAATAGCCTGTTTGCCCAGAAAGATGGCATCGTACTGCAGACCTTTGACTGCTGCTGCGAGCGCTGCCGCGGTGGCGTACGGATCAGCCTTGTCATAGTAGGCTGCGTCGTTGATGTGCACTGCCGTGTCGGCGCCCATGGCAAGGCCCGTGCGGATCGCCTCGATGGCCCTGGCCGGTCCGAGGGAAACGATGGACACTGCGCCGGCCTTCATCTTCTCTTTCTGCTGAAGGGCTTCTTCAACGGCGAACTCATCGTACGGATTCATGACCCACTTGATTCCTTCTGTCACAATACCTGCACCCTGAACTTTGATCAGAGTTTCTGTATCAGGTACCTGCTTAACACAAACAACTGTATTCACATTATCCTCCTTCCTACATATTTATTTGTCTTGAGGCTTGTTACCATATCATTATTCCCATAAGCGCGGCAAACCGTCTAAAACCCGGTACCGGGCAGGACAAAGGAATCATCTGTCCTTGAATTCGGGCCTCCGTTTTGTCAGAAAGGCGTCAAGGCCTTCCTTGGCATCCTGGGAGACAGCGACCCGTCCGAAGTTCTCTGCCTCGATGAGCAGCCCTTCTTCGAAGGATACCTCCAAACCGCTCATGACTGCGCCCATGGCAGCCCCTACAGCCACCCTGCTTTTGGAAGCAATGGTCCTCGCAAGGGACCTTGCCTCGTCCATCAGCCTGTCGTGAGGCGCCACCTGGTTGACCAGGCCCATCTCAAAGGCCTCACGCGCGCTGTAGTGCGATCCGCTCAGGATCATCTCCAGGCCCTTGGCCTTGCCCACGATCCGCGGCAGCCGCTGGGTGCCGGAAAACCCCGGGATGAGCCCCAGGGTGATCTCGGGAAGACCGAGCCTGGCCTTGTCGGACGCGATCCTCATGTGGCACGACATGGCCAGCTCCAGGCCTCCTCCGAGGCAGAAACCGTTGATCACCGCGATGACGGGCTTGTCCGCTTCCTCGATGGTGTTCGTCATGCGGTAGCCCCGGTTGGAGAGTTCGATCCCTTCACTTATGGCCTTGAAGCGCTTCATCTCTTCGATGTCCGCCCCTGCCACGAATGCCCTGCCCCTTCCGGTGAGGAGAATGACCCTTACTCTAGGGTCTGCAACCGCATGGAGTACGGCCCTGGTGATGTCTTCCTTGGTCTTGCGGCCCAGGGTGTTCATGGGCGGGTTGTCGATGGTCATCACGGCCACGCCGTCAGAGTCCACCTCATAGGTGCAGTTATCGAAGGCGCTCTCCCCCTTGAGAAGGTCCCCCAGCAATGCGGGAGCTGTGAAGCGTTCAGGGCCATATTCGCACGAGAGGGAGCACAGGAGATCGTTCACCGCGTCCCAGCCCACGTCCTCGGCATAGTGCAGAGGCCCCCACGCAGCCTTGGTGGGAAAGTTGGTGCCGTAGACCATCCCGGTGTCGATGTCGTGGGCCGAGGCCAGGCCGTCGGAGAGAATCCACAGGGCCTCCCTGATCTGCACGGCCATGAGCCTGTCTGGCGAAAAGGCGAGGTCGCTCTGCGGGTTGTCTTTCTTCCAGTTGTCGAGAAACCGCTCCACTTCCTTTGACGGGATTTTCCCGCCCGATGAATAGTCATAGAAGCCCTTGCCGGCCTTCTGCCCGATCATCTTCTTGTCCACGAGATGCTTGAGCAGCTCCGGGATGGGAGTCCGTGCCGGGTAGGCCTCCTCGAGGGTCTTGGAGGCGTGCAGGCCCACGTCGAGCCCGACCAGGTCCCACAGGGAAAAGGGGCCCATGGGCATGCCCAAATCCGCCATGGCATCGTCGATCTTTTCCATGGTGCCTTCGCCCTCCATGAGGGCCAGCACCGCCTCATTCATGTACGGGATGAGTATCCGGTTCACCGCGAATCCGGGGCCGTTCTTCACCTTGATGGGCACCTTTCCGATGACCTGGGAGAACTCCATCATGGTGCCCACGGTCTCCCGTGAGGTGTTCTCGTCGTAGATGACCTCCACGAGCTTCATCACGTGGGCCGGGTTGAAAAAGTGCAACCCTACGAAACGTGATTTGTCCTTGATCTTGGCCGAAATATCGGAGAGCGAGAGCGTGGAGGTGTTCGATGCAAGGATGGTGTGCCCGGGACAGATCTTCTCCAACTCGGTGAACACACCCTGCTTGATCTTCATGATCTCCGGGACCGCCTCGATGACGAGGTCAACGTCTCCCATGAACTTCTTGTCATAGTCGACCGATCCACAGAGGAGGCCCTGCATCTCATCGGCCTTTTTCGGATCGAGCTTTCCCTTTTTCACCTGCTTGTCATAGATGTTCCGGGACTGTTCCAAGGCCTTGTCGATAAACTTCTGCTCGATGTCTTTGATAAAACATTCGATACCGGCGCTCGAGAGGAGGTGCGCAATGCTTCCTCCCATAGCTCCGCCGCCGATGACGGCGGCCTTTTTTATTTGCATCATGATCAACCTCCTTGGTTTCAAGGCGTTCGTTCGCTACTGCTTCACCAGCCCATTCAGGTAAGAGTTGCCGACCATGATGGCAACCTCATGCACATCAAACCGTTTTCTCCTGGCAGTAACAAGGTATGTTGAAAGCTCATCGAGAGATCCGAAGATCATTCTCGCACATATGTCGGGCTTGATATCAGACTTGAAAATCCCCTGCTCCTGACCCTGGGCCACAATATCCGCGATGATGTTCAGATAGGCGAGAAAATGCTTGTTCTTGTATTCCCTCATGAATTTGTTCGACTGCCTGAGCTCCACCTGGATGACCTCGGCAAGGGCCCTGTCGGACTCCACCATGCTCAGGTGATTGTCGCAGAACACGATGATCTTTTCCCTGGGATCTTCGATATGTTCGATCTTTGATTTTACGGTTATGATAATCCTGTTGAGCTCTTCCTCAAACAGGGAGATAAGGATGTCGTCTTTGTTCTTGAAATATAAATAAATCGTGCCGTCAGCGACATGAGCCTCGCGTGCGATTTCTGATACCTTGGAGTTGTAGAACCCCTCCATTGCAAAGACATGCTTTGCAGCATTCAGTATCATCCGGTATTTCTCTTCGCCTCTCATTTGTTTCCTTCCTTGACTGTTCAATAATTTCCTTTCATCCGCTACCTGTTTTCAATTTCACATCACAAGGGAGGCCCGGGTCTGTCCGGGCCTCGCGTTTTTCAAAAGTTGCCTAACCAATTTTCTTTCTATTCGTTACAAGCTCATCCACAACCGACGGGTCTGCCAACGTCGAGGTGTCGCCGAAATCGGAGAAGTCTCTGGCAGCGACCTTCTTCAGAACGCGGCGCATGATCTTGCCCGAACGGGTCTTGGGCAGCGCGTCGGCCCACTGGATGATATCGGGAGTCGCGATGGGGCCGATCTCCTTTCTCACGTGAGCGATGAGCGCCTTGCGAAGCTCCTCGGTCTTCTCCACGCCGGTGTTCAGGGTGACGTATGCGAAGATGCCCTGGCCCTTGATGTCGTGCGGGAAGCCCACGACCGCTGCCTCGGCCACATCGGGATGGGAGACGAGCGCGCTCTCCACCTCTGCGGTGCCCATGCGGTGGCCGGATACGTTGATGACGTCGTCGACCCTGCCGGTGATCTTGTAGTAGCCGAGATCGTCGCGCTCAGCGCCGTCACCGGTGAAATAATTGCCCGGGAACTGTACGAAGTAGGTCTCTTTGAACCTGGCCGGATCGCCCCATACGCCCCTCATGATTCCGGGCCACGGCCTCTTTATGCAGAGGTTGCCCCTTCCGACACCCTGGATCTCCTTGCCGTCGTCATCCACCAGGCAGGGCTCGACGCCGAAGAACGGAACCGTGGCCTTTGCCGGTTTGATATCGATCGCGCCGGGAAGCGGGGTGATGAGGATGCCGCCCGTCTCGGTCTGCCACCAGGTGTCGACGATGGTGCACTCGCCGCGGCCGATGAGATCATAGTACCATCTCCATGCCTCGGGGTTCAGCGGTTCGCCCACGGAGCCCAGTATCCGGATGGAGGAAATGTCGTGCTGCTTGACCCAGGAATCGCCCTCTTTGGCAATGGCGCGAATAGCGGTGGGCGCGGTGTAGAAGATGTCAACGCCGTACTTCTCGACAACGGCCCAGAAACGGCCATAATCCGGATAGCTCGGCACGCCTTCGAACATGATGCTGGTGTTGCCGTTGGCAAGCGGTCCGTAGACGATGTAGCTGTGGCCGGTGACCCACCCGATGTCTGCGGTGCACCAGAACATGTCTTCGGGATGACAGTCGAATACGAGCTGCTGGGTCATGGCAGCATAGAGCAGGTAGCCGCCGGTGGTGTGCATCACACCCTTGGGTTTGCCGGTGGAGCCGGAGGTGTAGAGGATGAAGAGCGGATCTTCGGCATCCATCTGCTCGGGCTCGCAGTACACCGGAGCCTTGGCCATGAGCTCTTCGTACCAGAGGTCCCTTCCCTCTTTCCAGTTCACCTTGGTGCCGGTCCTCTTGACCACGATCTGCTTCTCGATGCTGGGCGTTTCCTCGAGGGCCTTGTCCGCATTGTCCTTCTGAGGAACTGCCTTTGATCCCCGGTAGGTGCCGTCGCAGGTGATGATGACCTTTGCGCCGCAGTCGTTCACCCTGTCTCTGAGCGCCTCGGCCGAGAAACCGCCGAACACGATGGAATGGATCGCGCCGATCCTGGTGCAGGCCAGCATGGTGATGGCCAACTCGGGGATCATGGGCAGGAAGATGGAAACCCGATCGCCCTTCTTCACGCCCAGACTCTTGAGCACGTTGGCGGCCTTGTTGACCTCACGATAGAGGTCCTGATAGCTGAATGTCTTGTTCTCGGACGGATCGTTGCCCTCCCAGATGATGGCAGCCTTGGTCTTTTTGCCGCTTTTGACGTGGCGGTCGAGACAGTTGTAGCTCACGTTGAGCTTGCCGCCTTCGAAGAACTTGACATAGATGTTGTCCTTGAAGGAGTAGTCCATCACCTTGTCCCATTTCTTGAACCAGTCAAGCCTCTGGGCCTCTCTGGCCCAGAAAGCCTCGGGATTCTCGATGGATTCCCGGTACATCTTCTCGTACTCGGCCTTGCTCTTGATAAAAGATTTCTCCCTTACCTTTGGAGGAACAGGAAATAACTGTTCTCCAAAATCCTTGGTATCCTCAGCCATGTAACGCCTCCTTAAGAGATAATTTGCTTTGCATCAGCACTATATAACTAAAGATGCCGGCAAGGTCAAGGAAAAATGAATGATCATTCAGAAACGTCCGGCCGGTGTCTCCTACGTTTCGCTTGTCCCTGGGTAAAACTGTGATATAATGTTTTCATCTGAAATTGTCAGTCGGGGAGTCAGCATGAAGAGACCATTTATATGTCTGTTTTTACTTTCTTTATTAATCGCTTCCAGCCCGTCCCGCGCCATCGAGGTGGTGGTCGAAATGACGGGTCCCGAGGATTTCGTGCAGCTCAAAGACGGCATCCGGAAGACGATCACGGCCCGGTGTCTCGCCGCGGATGCTTCCCCCGGAGACGAGGCAGCCCTCAGGGTTTCCCTCATGCAGTTGGGGGAGACTATATCCTTTGACGCAGTGCTCGATTCACAGCGGCCCAAGGCCTTTCACCGCGACGTCGGCTCAAGGGGCGAGCTGTCCGGGGTGATCGACCTGATGATCGAGGAACTCCTCGTCGGCAAGACGCGGCCGGCCGCTGTCTCCTCTCCTGCACCGGAAGAGAAACCCCTGGTCGAGGTCGCGGCCCCGCCGCCGATCGAATCCGGGATCGAGCTCCCCTTTATCGCCACCTCCCTGGCCGTGCTCGAAGGCACTGTCTTTGTCAGTGACGGCAAAACCCTCTACCGCATGGAGGGAGATCGCGCCGTACCCTGCTGGAATACCCCCGGCAGCGCCAGAATATACCGGATCTATACCTACCGGGACTCCCTGCTCGCCCTCACCAACCGCCGGGAATCGTTCCACACCTACCGGATCAGGGGCTCAGAGACCGTGCAGAACTGGGAACGCTGCGTGATTCCCCTGGGCGACACCCTTGTCATGTCTCGGCTCATGACAGACCCCATGCTTTCGGACGGGGTCAACTCCTGGGAAAATCCCGTGACCAACACGGGCGAGGCCTATGAATTCCCCCAGGGGTTCGACTTCGTCTCCGCGCAGGTCGCAGATGTGGTTCCCTCGCAGAGCGGACTTGAGACGATCGCATTCGACAGGCTCGGCCGCGTCACCCTGCTCAACGGGAAAAATCCCTTGTGGACCTCTGAAGCCAAGCTGGCGACTCTGCCGCTATACTTCAAAAACAAGGTGAACGGGCCCGATGCCCGGTATTATCTGATGCCGAGGATACTTCCCTATGAAAACGGTGTCATCACCATAGCCAACGAGCAGGGACCCTGGAAGTTCCTGGGGAATGTCAAATACTACAGCTCTTCGCGGATTCTGATGCTCGATCCAGGTAAATCAGGAGATAACGAGAGGGACCTGGTGACCATCAGAAACCACTACTGCGCGGACATCGCCCTTGACGAGGGCGGTCTCATCGTGCTGGTCGTGAAAAAATCCACAAGCCTGATGCAGCGTATCGACCTGTAAACCCTACAGGGGGAAGAGGCCTTTTTTCTTCTTCTCGGGTTTGGATTCTTTGTCGAGCTCTTCCTCGAGCTCCTTGTTCTTTACGTTCAGGTCCCTGCTGAAGTCGGGGCAGTGGATGCCTGCGCCCTTTTTGAACTTCTTTTTGCAGTCTTCTCTCCAGGCACATATCGGGCATAAGCTTCTGTCCATAGTCATGAATCTTTAATAAATCGCCCCCTTCGTGAAGTCAAGGAGAAACGAGAAAAAGCCGGGAATCTCCACGAATTACCCGCAAAGCCGTGGGACCTGACCCCGTATTGATCCCCGAAGCGATCCGTCCCGCCCGGCCGGGCGGGACCTGCCGGCCCTTTTCAGGGGAGGTATTCCAGCAGAACCGCAAGGCACCTTTCGGTCACGCCTTTGTGCTTCTCCAGCAGGCGACAGGCCTCCTGCGCCATGTCGCGATACCTCTGAGGCTGTGTGAGCGTCTCGATAACGGCATCGGCGAGCTCCTCTGCGCTGCCGACCGGCACCGTATATCCCGCGACCACATCGAGGGCCCAGGTGAAATTATCCATGTGGGGCCCGTGAATCGTGGGCACTCCCCAGGCAAGGGGCTCCAGGATATTCTGTCCTCCCAGATCCACCAGAGATCCTCCCACGAACGCCGTGTCCGAGGCCCCGTAGAGATCGAAAAGCTCTCCCATGGTGTTGACGATCACCAGGTCTGCATCGCTTTTCATCTCGCTCTTCAGGCACCACCGGTAGGCTCCCCGTTCGGCGAGGTCCTTCAGGAGGGAGATCTGTTCGGGATGTCTGGGAGCAAGGATGGAGAAGAGACCGGGCACACTTGATACAACCTTTGCGAGAGCGGAGAATACCATGCCCTCCTCGCCTTCCCTGATGCTCCCCGCGATGAAAACCGGCCGCTGCCCGGCACCGAGACCGGCCCTTACCTCCTGCCGCCGGGCCGGATCGACGTCCTGGATGCTGTCGAGCTTCAGGTTCCCCACTGCCCGGACATCCCCTGCCCCCAGGCGGGAAAACCTGCTGCCGTCATTCTCGGATATGGCCAGGATATGAATATCATGGAGGATCTCCTCGGCAAGCGGCGAGAACATGGAGTAACGCCGGAACGAACGCCCTGTCATGCGTGCATTGACAATGACCGCGGGTATTCCCCTGTCCCTCGACTCGAGGATCATGTTGGGCCAGATCTCGGTCTCCACGATGATGAGCATCCTGGGCGAGAGTGTCGAGAGGTAGCGCCTCATGATCCACGGTGCATCGAAGGGAAAGGGAAACACCAGATCGAGCTCGGGAATGGACGATGCAACCTGCCTGCCGGTTGCGGTCATGGCGCTCAGGCAGATGATCACGTGCGGCTTTTCCCTTCGGAGGGCCTTCACGAGCCCGGTCACTGCCCTGACCTCTCCCACGGATGATGCATGGATCCAGATGAGCGGCAGGTGGGCCGGGATATCCGGGAGCACGAGGCCGAGCCGGTTGAGGATCGTGCCCCTGAAATTCGGATAGCGTGAGAGAACCGCTCCGGCCGGCCATGCGAGCAGGCCCGTGAGCACACGATAAACCGCTGTCAGAACGAGTCCCACGTTTGTAGAATCCTTTCTTTGTCCTGGTGGGTGTTGATCTCCAGAAATTCGCCCGAAGCGAAGATCACCTTGATAGGTATGCCGTTTTCCATTGCCCTGAGCTGTTCGAGCGACTCCGCGAGCTCCAGGGGCGTGGGATCGAGCAAGGTAAAGCGCTGAAGCGTTTCCCTGCTGAATCCATATATGCCGATATGCTTCCAGGGCTTGAAGCCGGCCCCTGATCTCTCATAGGGTATGGGCGCCCGGGAGAAATAGAGGGCATAGCCCTTCAGGTCGCAGACGACCTTGACGCAGTTGGGATCGCGGTACTCGCCGGGTTGGGCCCTCGCGGCCACCGTCACCATGGGGAAGCCCTGCCTGAGCTCCCGGGAAACCTCTGAGAGCGCGATTGTATCGAGCACTACTTGATCTCCCTGCACATTGATCACGGCATCTGCGCCCAGGCCCTTTACGGCCTGGGCCACCCTGTCGGTGCCGGACCTGCACTCGGGACTCGTCATGACAACTGGAGCGGCAAAGGACCGCGCCTCCTCGAAGATGCGCTCATCGTCGGTGGCGACGAGCACCTCATCGATATCCGGGCACGCGTTCACCTGCTCGAATATCCGCCGGATCATGGTCTTGCCCTTGATATCGGTCAGGGGCTTACCCGGAAAACGGGACGACTCATACCGGGCCGGGATAACGGCGAGAACCCTCATCTCAAGCCAGCTCTCCATCGCGTTCAAGTGTTTCCAGGACCTCCACATGGGCCTCGTATGACTTCCGGTCATAGAGCACCATGCGGACGAGCTCAATGCCCGTATCTCCCAAGAGGTAGTCCTTGAGTGCCAGAATGGCCGTCCGGGCCGCCTCGCGAACAGGGTAGCCGAATATGCCGGTGCTCAGGGCGGGAAAGGCGATCGACTTCACGCCATACTCGTCGGCCACCTTGAGCGAGTTGAAGTAGCACGACCGCAGGAGCTTCGGGTCATCTAAGGACCCGCTGTATACCGGACCCACGGTATGGATGACATACCGGTTCGGAAGACCATGGCCCCCGGTGATCTTCGCCTCGCCCGTCCTGCACCCGCCGAGCTTGGAGCACTCCTCCCACAGGCCTTCTCCGGCAGCCCGGTGAATGGCGCCCGCAACACCGCCTCCCGGCGCAAGCCTGCTGTTGGCGGCATTGACCACGGCATCGGTGTCCTGTGCCGTAATATCTCCCACTGCGAACTGCAGACGGGTTTTTTTTATCCGTAGCTCTTTCACTTATGCCGTCTCCTCATCCAAAGGCGTCCGCAAACAGACTCGCGGCCCGCCCACCGACCCGTTTCTTCTTATTATACCGTAAACCTCATGATTTCAAGCCTTCAGTCCCGATCCCTTGGCCTTGCCCCCAGGTCCAGAAAAGAGCGCCGCCACTGCTTGACACAGATCACGGAAAGATCATATCCAGACCTTTAGAACAATCCAAGAGAGAAAGGGAGTGGATCATGGACATGAACGCTCTGATCGACAGGATCAAGCAGCGAGATGACTATCACGGGGTGGGGATGATCCTGTGCCACAATGGCGTGGTGAGGGGGACATCCAGAGACGGGGCCCCGGTGAGCGCAGTCGATGTGGCCGCGGACCGCGAGACCATCCAGAGGATCGTTGACGAACAGAAGAAGCGCCCGGGCATCATCGACATCCTTGTGGAGGTGAACGAGGGCAGACTCAAGGTCGGCGATGATCTTCTGACCATCGTGGTTGCGGGCGACATCCGCGAGCACGTGATCCCGGTGCTCGCGGACACCCTCAACAGCATCAAGGCCCAAGGAACGCGCAAGCAGGAACATTCCTGAAGCATTCTTCCATGCCAGCCTCGTGCCGATATTGTGTCCGGACGGGCCCGTCAATCTTGCCGGTCCCATAATCAACGCCCGTGCTCGGGCGTTCCAGCCCTGAAGCCAACCAAGGGGAGTGGAAAAAAGAAAAGGGAACGCCCAGGCCGCAAACCCCAAGGTCCACGGCCCTGCCCCGGCCAAGGTTGCCGGCATCCGGCTACATTCTTTTCTGGGCTTTGGCCTTGAGCTTTCTCAGCTCGACAATGAGATTGTCCTTATCATACTTGCGGATGAGATCGACCATTGCCTCTTCGAAAAAATCGTTGAGATTGCGGTCCAGAAGAACGGACAGTGCCCTGAACTCATTGAGGATCGGCTCACTCACCCGGGTATTGAACGCAACCTTTCTTGCCATGAGATGATATCTATCATGCTTGCATATATTATGTCAATACAGCATTCAATATTGCGTTTATCATACATTGCTTGATTGCGGGCCATATTTCATGGAAAGAAAACATCCGGATTCATACCGAACCTAAAGGGGTTTCCAGCGCTTTTACCAGGGGACTATTTCATTGATCTTGACTCACCTGAGCGGGTATGATAGCTCATCAACGTTGCATGGGGCCGTAGCTCAGTTGGGAGAGCGCATGAATGGCATTCATGAGGTCGAGGGTTCGATTCCCTTCGGCTCCACCACTTATGTAACCATGCATGAGAAAGATGATGCCCTCTTCGCGGGCGGGCACTTTTTTCTTTTCCCCGGCCGCATGATGCGCCGGGCAAAACCCTGCCGCTATCTTTCCAGATGGACCGACACGGGCGACAACCGGGAGATGGTGTTGAAGACGGGCGAGTGCTGCTGAGCGAGCAGGACCAGCTCCTGCTTCTGCTCGTCCGATATGTCCGCATCTATCTTGAATCCTACTCGTATCCGCTGAAACCCGGCCCTTACCTCGTCAGATATCCCGAAAAACCCTCTGAGATCGATATCTCCCTCGTACCAGGACTGCACGCCCTTGAGATTCAGCCCTTTCGCGGATGCATAGGCCGCCAGGGTGGTGGTGAGACACCCGGAGAGGGCGACGAGAAGGAACTCGACCGGATGGGGCCCGTTGTTGTGTCCCATGAGCACCGGCGGCTCGTCCATGTCATAGGTCCGGGGGGAGCGCCCGGTGTCTTCTGTGAGCGCACCGTAGAAATGCTGGACAGTGCCCTGGCAGTGCGTGCCCTCCACCCATGTGTTGGTGGCCCGGAAACTGAACTTGGCGATCTCGGGCCTTTCGCGGATCTGGTCCATGGTGCCGGTTAGCTGTGTCACGTTTATGCCGTTTATAAAAAGCTCATCAGTCATTATAAAGGTTAAGAATACCTCGACCTTTGACTTCATCAAGGGGAAGTCTCCCTGAGAAAAAGGGGGCGATTCCGGCAATCCTCCAGCTCGTGCCCTCCCCCGGTCGAGAGCACGGCACCGCATGCAGGTTTCGACAGGGGAGGTTCAGGAGGCGCTCTCCCGGGAGAATTGCCTTGACAATCAGTGATTTATCCTTACAAAAAGGGGAAAAGGAGAGAGAAGATGAACAACCCGGATCTTGCCAAGATAAGCGACCTCAAAGTGGATCAGAAGAACCTCTACCGCGAAGAGGTGTTCACCGATATGAAATTCGCCACCATCCGCCAGCTCACGCCGGTGCTTCCCGACGGGCAGCGGGACGACAGGCGCAATATCCTTTACTTCGGCCACACGCAGATAATGACCCCGGGAGGGGCGCTCCCCCTGCAGTTCGAGATCGACGCCAAATCTCTCAAGCAAGCCATGGACCTCTTCCCCAATGCGGTGAAAAAGGCGTTCGAAGAACTCGTTGAGGAAATGAAAGAGGCGCAGCGCCAGTCGGAGTCCCGCATCGTGGTTCCCGGCAACCCCCCGGGCAGCAAGATCATGATGCCATAGTTTTTCTTGAGTACCCGGCGATTCCCTGATCAAGTGATTTCCGGCGGCAGAGTCTTGCCGGCCGAAGTAACGGTCTCGCAAAAGGGTGATTCCCCTTCCTGTATCAGGACATGGCATGTCATGCTCTGTAGTTATGTTGCATTGTTGCCCGCTACCTGGCATTTACATGGAGTGACCGCTCCTTCTTGACATGGTGCTCCTGGCCCGAGACGGGTTTGAAAAGGAAGACACGGGAATACTCCCTGGTGAAACCGCGCGTTGTACCGCAGGCCCAGATATGGGACAGAGCGCCTCCCGAACGAGCCGCCCCCCTAATGGCCGGATTGAAGGGCTGCTATCTCGGTTGGTGTATGCCGTGCCTGCTCAAGCTCGATGGTGTCCGCAAGGATCACGGTTGCAGGCGGGTTGCCGAACGGCGTGGGCATGTTCCGGTAGGTGGCCTGACCGATCTGGACTTCCCGGCCAACGACCCGGAACACGGGATTATCCGGACCCGAGCAGAGGCCCTGCATCTTCTTGAGCACTCTCCTGCACGAACCATTGGTCATGATCAGCCGGATATCCATGGCGCCTTGGGAGATCTCACCCTTCTTGAGGTTCTTGTCCTGTGTGAAATCACCGCGCTGCACCTGGGAGACATCGATCCGATCGAGCGGGATGCACGTGATCGCGGCGTCCGAGAAACCATCGCTTTCCGAAGCATCCCATGCCATCAGCAGGTACGACTGGTCAACCCCGGCCACGGCATGGGCTGTCAGCTCATAGCCGCCGCTGGTCATGGTGATGCGGTCCCCGTCTTCCGAGATATGTGCCGCCGGGGACATGCATGCCAGGTTGCATATCAATGCGAAAAACAGGTAAGAATAATTGTTCATTCCGCTTCCCTCACAACCAGAGGCTCCTTTCAGCCCGAAGAGGTGACTAAGGTTCTCTATCGATATTTCCGCAGGAAAAGTTTATGGATATTCGAAAGAAAATGCTGCAGTTCTTATCGGCACGCCCCTGCATGGAAGCATGGCCTGGAATTTTCATGGCCTGGCGGGTGCTGTGGATCGGGCAGGGTGATTTCAGAGTGATTCCATCTCGTCGTGCTCCATGAAGCTGTAGTATCCGCCCTTGTTGAATATGATATGGTCCAGCAGCCAGATACCCAGAGTTTTGCCCGCAGCCTTGATGGTCCTGGTGATTTCCCGGTCTTCGTCGCTGGGCTCGAGCGACCCGATGGGATGATTGTGCGCGATGATAACAGCCGATGCCCGGTCGATGATCGGGTCTGCGAACACCTCGCGCGGGTGCACCTGGGTCCTGTCCACCAGCCCGATGGTTACCACCCGGCAGGCGATGACCTCGCCTGCCCCGCTGAGCGAGACGCAGAGGAGATGCTCCTGCTTCCGGTCCGCGAAATGCTGGATGATGGGGAGCACGTGAGCGGGCACGACCACCTTCATACCCTCAGGCCTGATGCGCCGCCTGCCGAATTCGAGCGCAGCAGTGATGATGGCGGCCTTGGCCGGTCCGATTCCCTCCACGCCGAGCAGCTTGTCGAGCTCCAGCCTTCCCCTGCTCTCATCGATCATGCGAAGGACCTTCCCAGACAATTCCAGAACACCGTGCCTTGCCGAGCCGCTTCCCAGGAGAACCGCCATGAGCTCGGAGTCGGACAGGGTCCGAGGGCCGAACATCTGCAATTTCTCACGGGGGCGCTCGTGTTTGGGGATCTGGGATATTTTTTTCACACCGGCATTTCCCTCCATACAGTCAACCAAAACAAGATACCATGGTATATCTGTAGCATACCTCTGAACATCTGCACAGACAAGTCTTTTCATTGCCAAGCCTGGCTGCAGAGCACCCTGCGGACACTTGAGAGATAACCTGTGTTATCATTTCTGTTTCCCAGCGCAGAAATTAGTGGTAATATTTGCTTTTCCTGATGTTTCCTCTTGTTTGATTGGTGACGGGATCTTGTGGATGGATGCAGCGACATGTACCCCTTGTGCACAGATACGTGCCCTGCATCGTGATAATTCATGAACGAGGAGGCAGTCTATGGCATTCCATGAAGGCACGCTGTGCGGGTTCTTTCATACCCGTGCGCAGGAGATGGGGGCGACGCAGCCTTTTCTTATGGGCCGCTTCGATGCGAACGGCGATCCGGCTGGTGATTTTTGCATCCTCACCTGGGGAGAGACGCGACGTCAGGTCCTCGAACTCGCCTCCGGCCTGATGGCGCTCGGCATCGGGCGGGGAGACAAGGTCGCCATATTTTCCGAGAGCAGGCCGCGGTGGGTGATCGCAGACCAGGCCATCCAGGCCGTGGGAGGGATTGAGGTTCCCCTCTACCCCACCCTTTCTTCGGACGAGCTCGCCTACATGATCGGCAACAGCGAGTCCAGGGCCGTGTTCTGCTCCACGCGCGACAAGGCCGAAATGGCCCGGAGAATACAACCCAAGACGGGCTTGGAGTTCATCATCACCATGGAGTCAGGAGGCAGCGACCCCGGGCAGGGAGTCCACCACTTCAACGAGGTCATGGAGATGGGCCGGAAAAACCTCGACATGACCGCGCTCGAAAAGAGCATCGCTCAGGCGAGGCCTCAAGACGTGGTGAGCATCATCTATACCTCGGGCACCACGGGCAGGCCCAAGGGAGCCATGCTCACGCACGCGAACTTCATGGCGGCCATGGAACAGTTCACCGACCCCACCCTCATTCGCCGCCAGGCCCAGGACAAAGACCTGCACCTGCTTTTCCTGGTGCATCTGCCTGTCTGCCACGTATACGGCCGCAGCTGCGACTACCACGTAGGCGGCCTCAAGCAGGGCGGTATCCTCGCCTTCGAGCCCGACTTCAGCCGGATCCCCCAGACCCTGCTGGAGCTCAGGCCAAACGTGGTCATCAGCATTCCCCGGTTTTTCGAAAAGGTCTACGACCAGGTCACCTCAATCGTATCGCGCCGGCCCGGATATGTGAGAAAACTGTTTGCATGGGCCATGCGCCAGGGAGAGAAGTTCACCGATGCCATGGCAAAGGGAGAGCGGCTGGACATGCTCGACCTGTTTTTGTTTTCTCAGGCCAATGTGCTGGTCTTCAACCGGCTGCGCAAGGAGGCGGGCATGGACCGTCTCGTCATGGCCGGCTCGGGTGGCGGTAAGCTCGGCAGGGAGGTGTGTAGCTTTATCCGCTCCCTGGGAATCCAGCTCACCGAGGGCTATGGCCTCACGGAAACCGCTGCCATTCTCAACTTCAACGCTCCGGAGTTTGCCGGAATCGACCGGAACAGCCTTTCATGGTTCCAGAAAAAGATGATCGACTGGATTCATGACTGCATGGTCCGCAAGCAGGCCCAAGGCAAATCCCCCCACACGAACCCGCTGCGCTCGCTGAAACTTTCCATTGCCTACAACGCTCTGGCATACCGTCTCCAGATCAAGCCGGGCACCGTGGGCAAGGCCGTGCTGGGCACGCAGGAGAAGATCGCTGAGGACGGCGAGATCCTGGCCAGAGGTCCCCAGATCTTCACCGGATACTGGAAGATGCCCAAGGAGACCAGGGAGAGCTTCACTGAAGACGGTTGGTTCATGACCGGAGACATCGGCCTCTTTGATGCGGAAGGATTTCTGGAGATCACGGACCGGAAGAAGGAGCTCTTCGTCACCTCCGGGGGCAAAAATGTCGCCCCGCACCCAATCGAGCTCATGATCACCGGCCGGCCCTACATCGACCAGGCATGCCTGGCAGGCGACGGCGAGAAGTACCTCACCTGCCTGATCGTGCCGGATTTTTCCGAGCTGAAGCGCTTTGCCAGGAAAAAGGGCATCGCCTTTACCGATCATGCCGATCTGGTAGGCCGCGACGAGATCAAGGAGCTCATCCAGGCCCAGATCAACGAGGTGAACCAGCAGCTTGCCCGCTACGAGCAGATCAAGTATTTCACCCTTGTGCCCAAGCCTTTCAGCGTGGAAAAGGGTGAACTCACGCCCACGCTCAAGCTCAAGCGCCGCGTCATCAAGGAACGCTTCCGCAGGGAGATCGAGGGCATGTACAGCGCGCCATCTCCACCAACGGATGCCGGACAGGCCGGGCGGGCGCCGGCCACCTTCACCGTTCCCTGCCCTCCTCCAGAGAGGTAATGACCTCTTCATCGCTTGTCTGGCCGAAATACTCGTAGAACTGGCCCACGGCATAGAAGATGGGGGGCGCCTTGAGTACGATGGTCTCATCGGCCTCGGAGGCGATCTTTTCCAGGGCCCCCATGCTCCCCACAGGAACCGCAGCAATGAGGCGCCGGGGGTTCTCCTTCCGGACGGTCCTCAGAGATGCCTGCATGGTGGCGCCGGTGGCAAGCCCGTCGTCGGTCACGATAACCGTACGTCCCTGGACCGGGATCTTGGGCCTTACGCGGCGGAAACGCTGAATGCTCTCGGCGATCCTGGTATACTGCTTTTCCCGCTCATCTTCCACATAGCCGGTGAACTCATTGGAGGAGCCTAAGCGCTGCTGGAGGTCTTCATCCAGAAACAGCGTGCCGTCCTCACTGATGGCCCCGATGGCCAGCTCGGGATTTCCCGGCGCGCCCAGCTTGCGGGAGAGGACCACGTCGAGCTCGGCGTGGAGTATCCGGGCCAGCTCTCGCGCAACCGCCACACCACCTCGGGGGATACCCAGCACCACGGCGTGTTTGTCTTCGTACTGTCCGAGCTCTTCCGCAAGGCGGCGGCCTGCCTCTTCCCGGTCCATGAAGGGGTCTTCACTGTGTGAAACGATTTTCAGATTTTTCATGGAAAGTCTCTGGCCGCATCCTGTCCGGACTGCACGCAACAGCAGGAGACATTCTTTCGGCTTTTTTCCGATGCATCCGAACTCTTGCGGATGCCGGACGCGGCAAGGCAATGTCCGCCTTGCCGGCATCATTGTCCCGTCAGATCACGTTCCCGATGAGGTACCGGGACGCCACCCTGCGGATCCCGGCCGGGAGATGCATGACATATTCGCTGCAATACGGGCACATCCAGATCAACCCCTCTTTCCTGACCTGCCGGTAGCTGATCTGCTCGCCGCAGATATCGCAGAAATACTGGGTCCCGGGCAGCCCCTGGAAGGCCCTTTGCACCTCCGGCGAAGAGAGCCTGATGCCGGCCCGATAGACATGGCGCCTGCCGGTGGTCGCGGGCAGTGACCACCGGATGATGCCTGACTGATCGTCAAGAGCGAGGTGGGTGAACCCTTCGGGCATGTCCTGGCGGATGAAAATCCGGATATCCTGGCCCGGCCGAAGCTCGCGGTTGGTTTCAACATACAGGCCGTCATCGCTGATATTGTAGACCGTTGCCTGGTATGGCTTGTGAGATCTCCTGAAGGTATACTCCATAGGAATCCTGCAGTTCAACCTTTGTTGCGTTCTGTTTTCCTGACCGAATGCCATGTTCTGCTCCTTTACACAGATGTTATCATGCCCATGCTTTTCAAAAAAGGCCTGCTGGCCAAGGTGTCATCGGGTTATAAAAACAGATAATAGAGATGCCCATGTTCAAATCAATAGGCCTCCAGGACAAACCTCATCCCCTGCTCCGGTGGCAGCTCACCCATGAATGAGTTCGACATCCCTGTGCTGATCGAGACCTACGATCCGGGAACCGGGATTAGCGCGCCTCAGGCGCAAGCGATCACGCGACCAAGATCTGCTGCAGCTCTTCCTGGATATACCTGAGCCGGTCGATATCATCCTCGGCGATCTTGATCCGGCCGTCAGCCCGCTTGATGCGCCACATGAGCTGGTCGAGTTCGCTCGATACCGCCTGGTAGGCCTGAAGCATGTCTTCGCCGAGGTTGACCGCCTCCTCCTGCACAGGCGGTACGACCTCGATGGGGAACTCGCGGGGTTTGAGGAACAGGGTCTCGCGCCAGCCCGGCACGTATGACTTGAACCCGAACTCCTTATGGATGAGCTGCGCGAAGTCCAGGCTCACCGAGCCTTCGCCATGCACCACAAACACCTGGGGGCTCGACTCGGCAAAGTTGCCCACCCACTTCAGCAGGTTCTTCCGGTCGGCATGGGCCGAGAACCCGCCGATCGTAAACACCTTGGCCCTGACCGCCACGTCCTCTCCGAAGAGCCTCACCATGCTCTTGCCGTCCACGATCTGCCTGCCCGTGCTGCCCTGAGCCTGGAAGCCCACGATCACCATGCTCACGCCCGGCCGCCAGAGATTGTGTTTGAGGTGGTGTCTGATCCTGCCTGCGGTGCACATGCCGCTGCCCGCGATGATGATGGCCGAACCCGGCCTTTCATTGATGGCCATGGACTCTTGGGTAGTGGGGGTGTAGATGAGGTTGGGCATAGCGAAAGGATCGATGCCCTTGTTCACCATGGCCATGGCCTCTTCGTCGTAATATTTCTTGTTCTGCCGGAATATCTCGGTAGCCTTGATGGCCAGGGGGCTGTCGAGGTAGATGGGGATGTCCGGGAGCCTGCCCGCACGGGAAAACTCATTGAGGATATAGATGATCTCCTGGGTGCGCTCAACGGCAAAGGCGGGGATGAGAACCTTCTCGCCGTGGGACACTGCGTAGTTGATGGCGTCCAGGAGTTCCTCCTTGCTGGACTCGAAATCCTTGTGCTCCCGGTTGCCATAGGTTGATTCCACGAAGAGGTAGTCGGCGTTGAAGATCTCCTGCGGACTCTTGACAATGAGCTGGTTCTCCATGCCGAGGTCGCCGGAGAACACGAGCTTGATGTCCTGCTCGCCGTCCCTGATCCACAGCTCCAGGATGGACGCCCCCAGGATGTGTCCGGCATTTCTGATCCTGGCCCTGATCCCATCCTCGACCACGATCATCTCGCCTTCTTCCACGGGGTGGAGGTACTGCAGGCTGGCCTGCGCATCGTCGGTCGTGTAGAGGGGCTTGATGTCCCTGCCCGCACTGCGCCGGTTCTTCCTGGTCTGCCACCGGGCGTCCATCTCCTGTACATGTGCTGAGTCCAGGAGCATGATCTCGCAGAGCTGGGCCGTGGGGATCGAGGTGATGATCCGGCCCCTGAACCCGTCTCTGACCAGCCTGGGGATCCTCCCGCTATGATCGATGTGGGCATGGGTGAGAAAGAGCGTGCCTATCTGCGAGGGATTGAAGTCCCAGTCTCTCCAGTTGCGCAGCTCCATCTGTTTGCCGCCCTGGAAGAGGCCGCAGTCGACCATGACCTTTTTCCCGTGCACATTCTCCACCAGAAAACATGACCCTGTTACGCTTCCCGCAGCCCCCAGACACGTCACTTTGATCATAAGAACTCCTCTTTGTTGGTCATTTTTCCCTAGCTGCCTGTTGTTCCGAAATAGGTTATTTATAGTGTATTATCGGTATGATATCAGCCATTCTTGAATATGACAACATCCTTGTAAATGCAGCAATACCCGGCAGCGAAATGCCTGATCCCCGGTAAACGAGCCCTTGATATACTTGACAGATCTCCCCGCAGATATTACATCCCTTGCATCGTGCCCGAGTGGCGGAATTGGTAGACGCAAGGGACTTAAAATCCCTCGG